>Ga0056905_1000454_pt1 | contig 21311 bp, 18 predicted proteins | sample EBPBio242008_DNA_FD_55044 | JGI IMG/M metagenome (GOLD analysis project Ga0056905, IMG submission 55044) | Wastewater treatment Type I Accumulibacter community from EBPR Bioreactor in Madison, WI, USA - Reactor 1_4/24/2008_ DNA | ecosystem: Engineered > Bioreactor > EBPR > Anaerobic-Aerobic >...
TCGCGCCAGCGCCAGGCGGCGGCGGTCAGCACCGGCAGGCCGTGGGCGATCCGGGCCTGGTCGCACTGGCGGCTGGCGACGCCGTTCTCCCACGAGGCATCGACTTCGCGACACGCGCTGGGCCGCATCGGGTGGATGGTGCAGCGCGAATGCACGCCGATCTCCGCGTCCAGGGCCACGCAGCGCACGGGCAGGGAGGCGGTGCCGCGCATGCACAGCCGGTGCGGGTCCAGGCGCTCGGTCAGCGCGGCCGGCACTCCGCCTGCGGTGACTTCGTCCGATTCCATCCAGTGAAAGGCGACGCGGTACTGGGTGCAGCAGGCGCCACAGGTCAGGCAGGGATGCATGGGNGGCAGGCCTTGCGCGGCGGGATGCCGGGCGGAGGGCGGAGTTTGCAGCATGCGCGGGCTGCGCAAAACCCGCCCCGGGGGCGGGCTTGGGTGGCGGCGCGAGGGATCCGGGCGGGCGCGGGCAGCGGTGGCCCCGGGCCACCGGCGATCGGCGAGATCCATCTGGGATAATCGGCCGATGACGCCCCCCCCCTGCAACATCGCCGCCGCCCTGCCGCGGCTGGCGGCCGAACGCCCCGGCCAGCCGGCGATCCGCTGCCCGGGCCGGCGTGGTCCGGGCAACGGGCTGGCCGCCTACGACGTGGTCCTGGACTACCGCGCGCTGGACGCGCGCAGCGACGCCATCGCTGCCGGCCTGGCGCGGCANGGCATCGGCCGCGGCGTGCGCACGGTGGTGATGGTGCGGCCCTCGCCGGAGTTCTTCCTGCTGATGTTCGCCCTGTTCAAGGCCGGCGCGGTGCCGGTGCTGGTCGATCCGGGCATCGACCGGCGCGCGCTGAAGCAGTGCCTGGACGAGGCGCAGGCACAGGCCTTCGTCGGCATCCCGCTGGCGCACCTGGCGAGGGTGCTGCTGGGTTGGGCGCGCTCGGCCACGACGCTGGTCACCGTGGGCCGGCGCTGGGGCTGGGGGGGGGCCACGNTGGCTCAGGTCGAGCGCGAGGGCGCGGACGACGGTCCGCAGCTGGCCGCCACTGCACCGGACGAGGTGGCCGCGATCCTGTTCACCAGCGGCTCGACCGGCGTGCCCAAGGGCGTGGTCTATCGCCACCGCCATTTCGTCGCGCAGATCTCGATGATGCGCGAGGCCTTCGGCATCGCGCCGGGCGGGGTGGACCTGCCTACGTTCCCGCCGTTCGCCNTGTTCGATCCGGCACTGGGCCTGACCTCGGTGATCCCGGACATGGATCCCACGCGCCCGGCGCAGGCCGATCCGGAACGGCTGCACGACGCGATCGACCGCTTCGGCGCGACCCAGCTGTTCGGTTCGCCGGCGCTGATGCGGGTACTGGCCGACCACGGCCGGCCACTGCCGAGCCTGCGCCGGGTGACGTCCGCGGGCGCACCGGTGCCGCCGGAGGTGGTGGAGAAGATCCGTGTCCTGCTGGCCGACGAGGCGCAGTTCTGGACACCCTACGGGGCCACCGAATGCCTGCCGGTGGCGGTGATCGAAGGCCGCGAACTGCAGGACACGCGCGCGGCGACCGAAGCCGGNGCCGGCACCTGCGTCGGCCGTCCGGTGGCGCCGAACCAGGTGCGGATCATCGCGATCGACGATGCGCCCNTCGCCCANTGGAGCGACGCGCGCGAACTGGCGGCGGGCGAGGTCGGCGAGATCACCGTCGCCGGCCCCACCGTCACCGACAGCTACTTCAACCGCGAGGCGGCCACGCGCGCGGCCAAGATCCGCGAGGCCCGGGAAGACGGCAGCGAGCGGGTGGTGCACCGGATGGGCGACGTCGGCTATTTCGATGCCGCGGGCCGGCTGTGGTTCTGCGGACGCAAGACCCAGCGCGTGGAAACGGCCGACGGTCCGCTCCACACCGAGCAGGTCGAGCCGGTGTTCAACGTCCATCCCCAGGTGCGGCGTACGGCCCTGGTCGGCATCGGGGGCACGGGCGCGCAGCGGCCGGTGCTGTGCGTGGAACTGGCCGACGGCGTGGAGGCCGGCCAGTTCGCGCGGATCGAGCGCGAACTGCGCGCACTGGGCACGCGCCATCCGCACACCGCGCGGATCACCGCCTTCCTGCGGCACCCCGGTTTTCCGGTGGATATCCGCCACAACGCCAAGATCGGCCGCGAAAAACTGGCTGCATGGGCCGCGGCCTATCGGTCCCGGCCACGCGACACGGGGGCAAGCGCATGAGGTCGGGCGAACGATGAAGATCCTGGTCACCGGCGGCGGCGGCTTCCTGGGCCTGGCCTTGTGTCGCGGCCTGCGCGAGCGCGGGCACGAGGTGGTGAGCTTCCAGCGCCGGCATTCGCCGCAACTGGCCGCGCTGGGAGTCGGGCAGGTGCGCGGCGACCTGGCNGATGCCCATGCGGTGATGCATGCCGCCGCCGGGGCCGGGGCGGTGTTCCACAATGCCGCCAAGGCGGGGGCCTGGGGCAGCTATGACAGCTACCACCAGGCCAACGTGGTCGGCACCCGCAACGTGCTCGCCGCCTGCCGCGCGCACGGCATCGGCCGACTGGTNCACACNTCCACGCCGAGCGTGACCCACCGTGCCACCCATCCGGTCGAGGGCCTGGGCGCCGACGAGGTGCCCTATGGCGAGGACCTGCAGGCGCCGTANGCGGCGACCAAGGCCATCGCCGAGCGCGAGGTGCTGGCCGCCAGCGATGCCTCGCTGGCGGTGGTCGCGCTGCGCCCGCGCCTGATCTGGGGGCCGGGCGACGTGCAACTCCTGCCGCGCCTGGTCGAGCGCGCCCGTGCCGGCCGGCTGCGGATCGTCGGCAGCGGCGACAACCTGGTCGACACCACCTACATCGACAACGCCGCGCAGGCGCACTTCGACGCGTTCGAGCGGTTGGCGCCCGGAGCCGCATGCGCGGGCAAGGCCTACTTCATCTCCAACGGCGAGCCCAGGCCGATGCGCGAAGTGCTCAACGCGCTGCTCGCCGCGGCCGGCGCGCCGCCGGTGNGCAAGACGATTTCATTCAGGACCGCCTACCGGATCGGCGCGGCATGCGACCGGTTGTGGCCACTGCTGCGCCTCGCCGGCGAGCCGCCGATGACCCGCTTCCTCGCCGAGCAGCTCAGTACCCCCCACTGGTACAGCATGGAGCCGGCACGCCGCGACTTCGGCTATGTGCCGCGGGTGTCCTTTGACGAAGGCCTCACAAGGCTGAAGGCCGCCTGGGCAGGCGCCGGCATCGTCACCTGATCGCGACCGCGCGGCAGGCAGGATCCTCGCAACAGCCAGGCAATGGCATTCTTCGAGGGGTATCCNATGCTGCACTACGCCGTCGTCTTTTTCGTGATCGCCATCGTCGCCGCGCTGCTGGGCTTCAGCGGCATCGCCGGCGCCGCGACCAACATCGCGTGGATCCTGTTCGTGGTGTTCCTGGTGCTCGGCGCGATCTCGCTGCTGCGTGGCCGCAAGGCGTGACCCGACTCCGCACCTGATCGTGCGCGCGGTCCCGGCCAGCCATCGCCGGACCTGGTAGCCGGCGCATTGGCCGAAGGTCGCGGCAGGTCGCTGGCCGCGGGCCGGGATTCCGGGCGGGCAGGCAACGCACGCGGGTCGCCGCCGGTAGAATGCCGGCATGCCGACCCCTTTCGATGCCTTGAAGCCGCTGCTCGGCCGTGCCCTGGAGACGGCCCTGAACCGCGCGGTGGCGCTGGATCCCGACACCCGGGAGGCACTGGCCGCACTGGAGGGTCGCTACGTGTCGCTGGCCCTGGACGCGCCGCCGCTGGCGCTGGAGGTCGGCGTGCACGGCGGCTACCTGCAGGTCGGCCCGCCGCTGCGCGAAGCCGACCTGGCGGTGCGCGGCAGCATCGGCGGCCTGCTGGGACAGTTGCCGTTCTTCGCCGACGTCGCGCGCGGCCGGCCGCCCGGCCGCCTGCACGTATCCGGTGATGCCGAACTGGCGCAGCGCCTGCAGAANCTGGCCGCCGGCTTCGATCCGGACTGGCAGCAGCCCTTCGTGGCCGTGTTCGGCGAGGTGGTCGGGGTGCAGGTGGCCAACGCCACCGCGGCCGCAATGCGGGGTGCGCGCGGGGTCGCTGCCGGGCTGGCGCGGTCCGGCGCCGAGTACGTCACCGAGGAGTCCCGCGACGTGGTCGCACGCGCCGAGGTGGCCGCGTTCAACGACGACGTCGATGCGCTGCGCGACGATGCCGAGCGCCTCGCCGCGCGCGTGTCGAGGCTTGTCCGGGCCGGGGGTGCGGCATGAAGTCCGCGCTGCGGGTCTGGCGCATCGGGCGGGTGGTGCTGCGCTACCGCCTGGACGAACTGCTCGAGGACACTCCGGCCGAACGCTGGCTGCGCCTGGCCCGGCCGTTCGTGCCGAGGGCGCCGGCGCAGGTGGCCGCGCTGCCGCGCGGGGCGCGCGTACGCCTGGCCCTGCAGGAACTCGGCCCGATCTTCGTCAAGTTCGGCCAGGTGCTCTCCACCCGCCGCGACCTGGTGCCGGCGGACATCGCCGAGGAACTGACCCTGCTCCAGGACCAGGTGGCGCCGTTCGACGGCGCTGCCGCGCAGGCGATCGTGGAGCAGGCGCTGGGCATGCCCGTCGCCGCAGCCTTCGCCCGCTTCGATACCGTGCCGTTGGCCTCGGCCTCGATCGCCCAGGTTCACGCCGCGCGCCTGCACAACGGGCGCGAGGTGGTGGTCAAGGTGCTGCGCCCGGCCGTCGAGAAGCAGATCGCCACCGACATCGCCTTGCTGCGTTCGTTGGCGGCACTGGTCGACCGCACCCATCCCAACGCCGACAAGATCCGCCCGCAACTGGTGGTGGACGAGATCCAGGCCACCTTGGCCGCCGAGCTGGACTTGCAGCGCGAGGGCGCCAACGCCAGCGTCATGCGCCGGCTGTGGGCCGGCTCGCCCGACCTGTANGTGCCCGAGGTGATCTGGAGCCACAGCGCCGAGCGCGCATTGACCATGGAACGGGTCAGCGGCATTCCCTCCGACGACATCGCCGCGCTGGACGCGGCCGGGATCGACCGCCGCAGGCTGGCCGCCAAGGGCGTGCGGGTGTTCTACACCCAGGTGTTCCGNGACAACTTCTTCCACGCCGACGCGCACGCCGGCAACGTCTGGGTCGACGACGACCCGGCGCGGCGCGAAGACCCGCGCTTCGTGGTGCTGGACTTCGGCATCGTCGGCCAGCTCTCGGCTCAGGACCAGTACTACCTGGCCGAGAACTTCATGGCGATCTTCAACAAGGACTACCGGCGCATCGCCGAGCTGCACGTGGAGGCCGGCTGGATGCCCGCGACCGTGCGCATCGACGAACTGGAGGCGGCGGCGCGCGCGGTGTGCGAGCCGTACTTCACCCGGCCGCTGAGCGAGGTGCCGCTGGCCGAGGTGCTGGGCAAGCTGTTCCGCACCGCGCAGCGCTACCAGCTCACCCTGCAGCCGCAGCTGATCCTGCTGCAGAAGACCTTGCTCAACATCGAGGGCGTGGGCCGGCAACTGGATCCGNAGCTGGACATCTGGGCGGTGGCGCAACCGGTGCTGGAGAAGATCCTGCGCGAGCGCTACAGCCCGCGCCGGCTGCTGCGCGAACTGCGCGACCGCGCGCCGGAGATGATGACCCGTGCTCCGGACATGCCGCGGTTGGTGCATGCCTGGCTGGAGCAGCAGGTCGAGGGCCGGCATAGCACCGGCATCCATTCGCGCGAGCTGGCGGAGATGGCGCGCACCCTGCAGACCCTGCAGCGGCGCTCGGTGGCGGCGATCCTGGGCAGCGGCCTGCTGCTGGTGGCCGCGGTGCTGTACGCACTGGAAGCCGGCGGACCGCGCCTGCTGGGCGTGCCGCTGTCGGCGTGGGTCGCCGGCATCGGCGGGTTGTGGGCGATCCTGGCCGCGCTGCCGCGCCGCTGACCCTGCATGGGCAACGAACGCCTTCCGTCGAACGATCAGCGCGGTTACGCGCTGGTCACCGGCGCCTCCAGCGGCATCGGCGCCGCCATCGCGCGCGAGTACGCGCGGCGCGGCGTGCCGCTGGTCCTCACCGCACGCCGGCTCGACCGGCTGCAGGCACTGGCGACCGAACTGCGCGCGCAGGTGCCGGTGGAAACCATCGCCGCCGACCTGGCCGAGCCCACGGCTCCCGCCGTGCTGGTGCAGGAACTGGAACGGCGCGGCCTGGCCATCCGCATCCTGGTCAACAATGCCGGCTATGGCGTGCCGGGACGCTACCTGCGGAACGACTGGGACACGCACGCCCGCTTCCTGCAGCTGATGGTCGGCACGGTCGCGGAGCTGACCTGGCGGCTGCTGCCGTCGATCCGCGCTTCCGGCGCCGGGCGGATCCTCAACGTATCCTCGTTCGCCGCGCTGGTGCCGGCTTCCGACGGGCAGACGCTGTACGCGCCGGTCAAGGCCTGGATGGTCAAGTTCTCCGAGGCGCTCGCCCTGGAGAACGCGGACCACGGCGTGCACGCCACCGTGCTGTGCCCCGGTTTCACCCGCTCCGAGTTCCATGACGTCACCGGCACCCGCGAGATGATGTCGAAACTGCCGAGCTGGCTGTGGCTGCAGGCCGACGAGGTGGCACGGGTCGGCATCGATGCGGTGGAGGCCGGGCGCGTGGTCGCCGTGCCGGGACTGGCCTACAAGTGCCTGCGCATGCTGGTCTGGCTGCTCCCGGACCGTTTCCTGCTCAAGCGCATGGCACGCAATTCCAGGCGCATCCGCAGCATCGAATGATCGCTGGAGCCTTTCCCCGGCAGGAGGGGGAAGGGCGGCAACATGCGAACGGCCCGTCTCCGGGCCGTTCGCGTTGCAGCGATACAGCGGGCGCGGGGCTTACTTCGCCGCGCCGGCCTTGCGCGCCGCGCCGGCGAAGTCGCCGGCCACGAACACGCTGAGCGTATCCGGCTTGATGTGGCGCTTGATCGCCGCGTTGACCTGCTCCACGGTCAGGGCGCGGATGGCGGCCTCCTGGTCGGCGGTCCACTGCATGGTCCGGTCCAGGTACAGGTTGCCGCGCAGGATGCCCGCCACGGTGCCGTCGCTGGCGCGGGCGTTGGCCATCGAGGTCAGCATCCCGTCCTTGGCGTCGGCCAGTTCGGCCGCGGTGATGCCGTCGCGGACGAAGCGCTCGAGTTCCTCGTGCATGGCCTGTTCCAGCCGGGCCATGTTCTCGGGCGCCGCGGAAGCCTGGATCAGCAGGGTGGCATCGTCGTCCAGGTCGGGCACGCCGATCTGGCTGCCGACGCCGTAGCTGAGGCCTTCCTTCTGGCGGATGCGGTTGCCCAGNCGCGAGGCCATGCCNCCGCCGCCGAACACGCGATTGGCGATGGTCAGCGCGGGATAGTCGGGATCGCTGGTGCTGAGCGGGAAGTCGCTGCGCGCCAGCAGCACCGCGTTGGCCTTGTCCGGGGTCTCGAACGCCTCGCGCACGGCGGCCACCGGGCGGAACCCATCGGCGATGCGCACGTACGGCTTGGTGCTCTTCCAGCCCGTGAACAGCTCCTGCAGCTGCTGCTTCATCTGTGCCGGATCGAAGTCGCCGACCACCGCCACTTCGCCGACGGCGGTGCCGTAGAAGTCCCGGTGGAAGGCGCGCACGTCCTCCAGCTTCACCGCACGGGTGGCGGCCAGGTTCTCGTCCAGGGTGCGGAACGCGAACGGGTGCCCGGCCGGCCAGTGGTTGAAGCGCTTGTTCATCGCCTCGCCCGCATAGCGGGCCGGTTCACGGCGGCTGGCCTCCATTCCGGTGATGCTCTGTTCGCGCAGCTGCTCGAACTCGCTGTCGGGGAAGGACGGGTTGCGCAGCACGTCGGCCGCCAGCGCCAGCGCCTGCGCCAGGTACTCGCGCTTGGTGGTGACCGAGATGTAGGCATTCTGCGAGCCGCCGTCGATACCCACCGTCGTCTTCAGGTCGTCGAAGCGCTTGTCGATCTGCTCGCGGGTCATGCCCTTGCTGCCGCGCATCAGCAGGCTGCCGGCGAACCCGGCCGCGTCGGTGCGGCCGGTGATGGCCGGTTCGTCGCCGAAGCGGAACACCAGGGTGGCGGTGACCATCTCGCCGCGGGTCTTCTTCGGCAGCAGCGAGACCCGCAGGCCTTCGCCGAGGACGAAACTGTCGGTGCGGGCCTGGATGTTGGCCGGGGTGGGATCGAACGCCTCGCCGGCAGCGACCGCCGCGCGGCCCTTGTAGCCTTCCACCAGGCTGGCCGCGCTGGGCGCGGCGCCGATCTCTGCGCGCACCGGCTCGGTGGTGGGGATGAAGCGGGCCAGGGTGCGATTGCTGGGCAGCAGGTAGGCGCGGGCGACACGGTTCACGTCGTCCACGGTGACCTTCTCCACCGCGTCCCGGTTGACGAACCACAGTCGCCAATCGCCGCTGGCGATGTACTCGGACAGCGAAGTGGCCACCGCATTGACGTTGTTGAAGGACAGCTCGAAGCCGTTGGCGATGCGCTGCTTGGCCGCGTCCACTTCCTCGGCGGTGAACGGCTTGCCGGCCAGGCCTTCGACCTGCGCCAGCAGCGCCTTCTCCGCTTCGGCGGTGTTGCCGTCCTTGGGCGGGACGGCCATGAACATCGCCAGGCCCGGATCGCGGTACGAATCGCTGCCGGCGCCGCTGGCCACGGCCAGCTTGGTTTCCACCAGCGCCTTGTGCAGGCGGCCGCTGGGCGTGTGGCCCATGATCTCGGCGAGCACGCCCAGCGGCGGGTTGTCCGGATGGGTTGCGGCGGGGATGTGGTAGGTCAGGCCGATCAGGTTGAGGTCNCCGACCCGGCGCACGTTGATNTCGCGCTCGCCGTCCTGGGTCGGTTCCACCGTGTAGTGCGAGGGCAGGGTACGGGTGGGGCGCTTGAGCTTGCCGAAGCTGGCCTGCACCGACTTGAGCACGCGTCCGGGATCGAAGCGGCCGGCCACGATCAGGGTCGCGTTGTCGGGCTGGTACCACAGGCGGTAGAAGGCCTGCAGCCGCTCGATCGGTACGTTCTCCACGTCGGAACGGTTGCCGATGGTGCTCTTGCCGTAGTTGTGCCAGTGGTAGGCCGCCGCGCGCAGGCGCTGCTGGAACACGCGGCCGGGTTCGTTCTCGCCGCGCTCCATCTCGTTGCGGACCACGGTCATCTCGCTTTCCAGGTCGCTCTTGGCGATGTTGGAATTGACCATCCGGTCCGCTTCCAGCGCCAGCAACCANTCCAGGGTCTCGTCGTTGGCCGGGAACGAGCCGAAGTAGTTGGTGCGGTCCAGCCAGGTGGTGCCGTTGTAGCTGATGCCGCGCTTCTTGAAATCGCCGGGGATGTCGGTGTGGGTCGGCGTGCCCTTGAACACCAGGTGCTCGAGCAGGTGCGCCATGCCGGTCTCGCCGTAGTTTTCCTGCGCCGAGCCGACGCCGTAGACCACGTTCACGGTCACCGTGGGTTTGGACGGGTCGGGGAACAGCAGCACGCGCAGGCCATTGGCCAGGGTGAATTCGCTGATGCCCTCGATGCTGGGGCCGGCGGTNACGCCATTGGGCAGGGTGGGCGCCTGGGCATCGGCGGGCAAGGGGACGCCGGGCAGGAGGAGTGCGAACGCCAGGGCGAGTGCGAGAATCGGCTTGCTGGGGATCATCCGTGGTCTCCGAATGGGTCGCGCCGGCGGTCGTGCCGGCCGCGGGATTGTCGCAAATGCGGCGGAACGTTGCAGCGGAGGTTCGGGTGCGGTTGCCGGTACTGTTCGAGGACGAGTGGCTGGCGGTGGTCGGCAAGCCGGCCGGGCTGATGGTGCACGACAGCATGCTGGCGGCCGGCGAGACCGACTTCGCCGCCAACCGCCTGCGCGCGCAGTTCGGCCGTGCCATTCACCTGGTGCATCGCCTGGACCGCGCCACCAGTGGCTGCCTGCTGCTGGCCTTCGACCGCGACACCGCCTCGGCACTGGGCAGGACGGTGATGGCGCAGCAGTTGGAAAAGCGCTATCTGGCGGTGTGCCGGGGCTGGCCGGAACCGGCGTTCGAGGTCGACCACCCGCTCGATGGCGGGCCGGGCAAGCCGCAGAAGAAACCGGCGGTGACCCGCTTCCGCCGCCTGGCCACCGGCGAACTGCCGGTGCCCTCGGCCGGATTCCCCACCTCGCGCTACGCGCTGCTGGAATGCGAGCCGCTGAGCGGGCGCTTCCGCCAGATCCGGCGCCACCTCAAGCATGCCTCGCACCACCTGGTCGGCGATACCAGCCACGGCGACGGGCGCCACAACCGCGAGTTCCGCATGCGCCGCGTGCACCGGATGCTGCTGCACGCCTGGAAGCTGGGATTCCCGCATCCGCGCGACGGCCGCATGGTGCGGGTGGAGGCANCGCTGGACGACGAGTTCGCCCTCGCCCTGGCCCTGTTCGACTGGTGCCTGTGACGCCGGCCGGCGCGTTCGCGCTCCCGTACAATCGGCCCATGCCCGCCGNCGCGCTGACCATCGCTCCCGACCTGGCGATCCCGGAATCGGAGATCGTCGAGCGCTTCGTCCGCGCCAGCGGTGCCGGCGGGCAGAACGTCAACAAGGTGGCCACCGCGGTCGAACTGCGCTTCGACATCGCCGGCTCGCCGTCGCTGCCCGAGCCGCTGCGCGCGCGCCTGCTGGCGCGGCGCGATCGCCGGGTTACCGACGAGGGCGTGNTGGTGATCGATGCCCAGCGCTTCCGCACCCAGGACCGCAATCGCCAGGACGCNCGCGAACGCCTGGCCGCGTTCATCGCCGCCGGACTGGCCGTGCCCAAGCCCCGGATCGGCACCCGGCCGACCCGCGCCTCGAAGCAGCGCCGCCTGCAGGGCAAGCGCGAGCGCAGCGAACTCAAGCGCGGGCGCAGCACCCGCGCCTGGGACTGAGCGTGGCCACGCGCGAACCGCTGTTGCCGCCGATCCCGCCGAGCATGCCGCTGGTGCCGCCGCAACGGCGCTTCTCGCGCTGGTTCGGGCGCACCCTGCTGCGACTCGGCGGCTGGCGGGTGGTGGGCACGATCCCGGACCTGNCGAAGCTGGTGCTGATCGCCGCACCGCATTCGTCCAACTGGGACGGCATCTGGGGCATGGCGGCGAAGATGGCGCTGGGGGTCGACGTGCGGGTGCTGGGCAAGGACACCCTGTTCTGGTGGCCGCTGTCGATCGTGCTGCACCGGCTGGGGGTGATCCCGTTGGACCGCAGCAATCCGCAGGGCGTGGTCGAGCAGGCGATCGAACTNATCCGCAGNTCGCCGAAGCTGTGGTTCGCGCTCGCCCCGGAAGGCACGCGCAAGCCGGTCAGGGAATGGAAGAGCGGGTTCCTCAAGATCGCCCACGGCGCCGGCGTGCCGGTNCTGATGGCGTACTTCCACTATCCGGAACGGATCATCGGCATCGGCCCGCTGTTCCACACCAGCGGCGATGCGAAGGCCGACATGGTCGCGGTGCGCGAGTGGTACCGGCCGTGGATGGGCAGGAACCGCGGCACGGTGTAGCGGGCGGTCACGAACCGAAGCGGACCAATCCGGTGGATCGTCCTGCGCGCCGTCGCGGCATCGATCCCTGCCATAGGTCATCTGGCATTGCCCGCGGGCAGGCGATAGCGTGGCCGGGCCCGTCCTGCCGGAACCGTCGATGGATACGCCCGCGCCCCNCCCGCCCTCCCGCAGCCGCCGGGCCGCCGCCTGGCTGTACCGCGAGGCGTTGCCCCTGCTGCTGATGCTGGGGCTGCTGGTTGTCGCNCGGTCCTCGTTCGCCAACCACTACCACGTGCCCAGCGGCTCGATGCAGCCGACCCTGGAACTGGGCGACCGGGTGGTGGTGGACATGAGCGCCTACGGCCTGCGGGTGCCTTTCACCCGTCGCGTGCTGATCGAACGCGGTACGCCGCAGCGCGGCGAGATCGCGGTGTTCGCCTCGCCGGCCGACGGCACGCGCCTGATCAAGCGCGTGGTCGCCGTGGGCGGGGACAAGGTGCGCTTGATCGATGGCCGGCTGGCGATCAACGGCCAGCCGCTGGCCATCCCGGGGAAAGTCGATTCGGAACAGTTCGGCCCGCGCGTGGCGCGCCTGGACCTGGCCGACGGTGGCGGTCCGGACATCATCAGCGTGACCGTTCCGGAAGGCTACGTGCTGGTCCTGGGCGACCACCGCGGCCGCAGCGCGGACGGGCGCTACTTCGGCTTCGTCGAGGCCGACGCGATCTACGGCAGGGCGGTGGCGGTGTACTGGCGGCGCGGCGAGGGGCTGTCCTGGAAGCGGCTCTAGCGGCGCTCAGCGCTCCGAGGGCCCGCTCTCGTCGTATTCGCGCGGCGCCAGCAGGTCGGGCTTGATCAGGGCGATGAAGGCGCGCGCCTGCGGCGACAGCACCCGGCCCTTGCGCACCACCACCCCGTAGCTGCGCGAGGGGAAGAAGCTGGACAGCGAACGCGAGCCGAGGCGATCGCGGTCGGACTCGACCAGGCAGACCGAGGGGACGATCGATACCCCCATGCCCATCGCCACGTACTGCTTGATCACGTCCCAGCCGCTGACTTCCAGCGCCACCTCGTAGGGCACGCGGTTGCGCTGCAGCACCAGGTCGACCAGGCGCCAGGTGACCTGGCGCTTGGGCGGCAGGATCAGCGGGTGTCCGGCCAGGTCGTGCAGTTCCAGTCGCGGCCTGGTCAGCAGCGGGTGACCGGCCGGGGCGATCAGGCGCTGCTCGAAGCGGTAGGCGGCCTGGTAGCTGAGGTCGGCCGGCACGTCCAGCAGGGTGCCCACCACCAGGTCGACCGCGTCTTCGCGCAGCAGGTCGGTGCCTTCGCCGGTGACCACGTTGTCCAGGGACAGGCGCACTTCCGGGTGGCGCTCGCGGAAGGCCGCCACGATCTTCGGCAGCAGGAACAGGATGGTCGAACTGTTGGCGGCGATCCTCAGTTCGCCGCCCTCCAGCCCGCGCACCCGCTCGCGGAACCCGGCCTCCAGCCCGTCGATCTGCTCGACCAGCGGCAGGGCCATTTCGTACAGCAGCTCGCCCTCCCGGGTCGGCGACAGGCGACGCCCGTTGCGTTCCAGCAGGGGCACGCCCAGGTCCCGTTCCAGGGCCTGCAACTGCAGGGTGATGGCCGGCTGGCTGACGAAAAGCGCATCCGCGGCCCGCGAAACCGAGCCCAGCCGGACCGTCTGGCAGAACGCGCGCAGCGGCTTGAGCTTGTCGGATTTGTAGGAAAAACGAGGACTTGCCGACGGGTTCACGGAATGGTTGTTACTGCGTATTAGTTGTTCTTATGAAGTACATTGCAAATTCTTAGTTGTCAAATAGTTTGGTGCAACGCAGCGTGGACTCCCGAGCCGAGCCTCCAGGAGCCTGCCATGTCCCCCCACGCCGCCATTGCGACCGCCCCCGCCGCTCCGATCCAGGCCCGTCCGGCCACCAGCCGCCCGACGGCGGGGACCGTCGGCGCTCCCGCCGCCCCGCGCGCGGCAGCCGGACTTGCGCTGACCGAGCGGGTCGCCGGGCAGGAGCAACTGCTGCCGGCGCCGCTGCGGGATCTGCTGNTGTCGCTGCACCGGACCCTGGAACCGCAACGCCGCGCCCGCCTGGCCGCGCGCCGCGAGCGCCAGGCCTTCTTCGACGCCGGCGGCCTGCCGGACTTCCGCGCCGACACCGCGCACATCCGCGAAGGCCACTGGAAGGTGGCGCCGATTCCGCGCGCGCTGCAGGACCGCCGGGTGGAGATCACCGGCCCGACCGATCCGAAGATGGCGATCAACGCGCTCAACTCCGGCGCGCAGTGCTACATGGCCGACTTCGAGGATTCGACCGCGCCGGCGTGGCGCAACGTCCTGGCCGGCCAGCNCACGATGGCCGAAGCCGTCGCCGGCACGCTCAGCTTCGACGCGGAGAACGGCAAGCAGTACCGCCTGCGCCCCTACGAGGAGCGAGCGGTGCTGATCGTGCGTCCGCGCGGCTGGCACCTGGACGAGAAGCACGTGCGCATCGACGGCGAGCCGATCGCCGGCAGCCTGTTCGACATGGCGGTGTTCGCCTGGCACAACGCCGCCACGCTGATGGCCAACGACCGCGGCCCGTACTTCTACCTGCCCAAGCTGCAGTCGATGGAGGAGGCGGCGCTGTGGGAGGCGGCGTTGTCGCAGGTCGAGGAAATGCTGGGGCTGCCGCGCGGGCAGATGAAGGTCACGGTGCTGATCGAGACCCTGCCGGCGGTGTTCGAGATGGACGAGATCCTGCACGCGCTGCGCGACCGCATCGTCGGCCTGAACTGCGGGCGCTGGGACTACATCTTCTCCTACCTCAAGACCTTCCGCGCCCACGCCGACAAGGTGCTGCCCGAACGCGGCCAGGTGACCATGACCCAGCCGTTCCTGAAGGCGTACTCGGAACTGCTGATCCGCACCTGCCACCGGCGCGGCGCGCACGCGATGGGCGGCATGGCCGCGCAGATCCCGATTGCGGACGATGCCGAAGCCAACGAACGGGCGATGGCGCGGGTGCGCGCCGACAAGTTGCGCGAGGTGACCGCCGGCCACGACGGCACCTGGGTGGCGCATCCGGCATTGATCCCGGTGGCGCGCGCGATCTTCGACCAGCACATGCCCACGCCGCACCAGCAGCACGTGCTGCGGCAGGACGTGCAGGCGGGCCGCGACGACCTGATCCGTCCGTGCGAAGGCACGATCACCCGCGCCGGCTTCGAGAACAACGTCGAGGTCTGCGTGCGCTACATGGCCGCGTGGCTGGACGGCAACGGGTGCGTCCCGATCCACTGGCTGATGGAGGACGCGGCCACCGCCGAGATCGCGCGCGCGCAGCTGTGGCAGTGGCTGCACCATTCCGATCCGCGCGGCTGCCACGCCGACGGCAGCCCNGTGCACCTGGACGACGGCACCACGATCGACTTCGGTCTGTTCGAGCGCACCCTGGCCGCGCTGCCGGGCCGGCTGGGCGACACCGCGACCCTGCCGGGCGGATCGCGCATTCCCGAGGCCATGGCCCTGCTCGACCAGCTCACCCGCGCCTGTCACTTCATCGACTTCCTGACCCTGCCGGCCTACGCCCGGCTGGCCTGATCCAAACGCCATCGTCCCCGCGAAGGCGGGAACGACGGCTCACGACCTCACGCTGCAAGCGCCCCCACGGAGAGTACCGAGATGACCACGCTGAAGACCGCCGACCAGATCCGCCACGAATGGAACACCGATCCGCGCTGGGCCGGGATCACCCGCAACTACTCCGCCGAGGACGTGGTCCGCCTNCGCGGCACCATCCCGGTCGAGCATTCGATCGCGAAGATCGGGGCGAACAAGCTGTGGCGCTACCTGCAGGAAAAGGACTTCGTCAACGCGCTCGGCGCGCTNACCGGCAACCAGGCCATGCAGCAGGTCAAGGCCGGGCTCAACGCGATCTACCTGTCCGGCTGGCAGGTCGCCGCCGATGCCAACCTGGCCGGGCAGATGTACCCGGACCAGTCGCTGTACCCGGCCGATTCGGTGCCGGCGGTGGTCAAGCGCATCAACAACGCGCTGCTGCGCGCCGACCAGCTGCACCACGCCGAGGGCAACGACGAGATCGACTTCCTGCAGCCGATCGTGGCCGACGCCGAGGCCGGATTCGGCGGTGTGCTCAACGCCTTCGAGCTGATGAAGGCGATGATCGAGGCCGGCGCGGCCGGGGTGCACTTCGAGGACCAGCTGGCCTCGGTGAAGAAGTGCGGGCACATGGGCGGCAAGGTGCTNGTGCCCACCCGCGAGGCGGTGGAGAAGCTCAACGCNGCGCGCCTGGCCAGCGATGTGATGGGCGTGCCGACGATCCTGGTCGCGCGCACCGACGCCGAGGCCGCCGACCTGCTGACCTCCGACATCGACGACAACGACAGGGAATTCTGCACGGGCGAGCGCACCGTCGAGGGCTTCTACAAGGTCCGCAACGGCCTGGAGCAGTCGATCAGNCGCGGCCTGGCCTACGCCCCGTACGCCGACCTGGTGTGGTGCGAGACGGGCAAGCCGGACCTGGAGTTCGCGCGCAAGTTCGCCGAGGCGATCCATGCGAAGTTCCCGGGCAAGCTGCTGGCCTACAACTGCTCGCCGAGCTTCAACTGGAAGAAGAACCTGGACGACGCCACCATCGCGAAGTTCCAGAAGGAAATCGCCAGCTACGGCTACAAGTTCCAGTTCATCACCCTGGCCGGCTTCCACGCCCTGAACTACTCGATGTTCAACCTGGCGCACGGCTACGCGCGCCGGCAGATGAGCGCCTTCGTCGAGTTGCAGGAGGCCGAGTTCGCTGCCGCCGAGAAGGGCTTCACCGCGGTCAAGCACCAGCGCGAGGTCGGCACCGGCTACTTCGACCAGGTGACCCAGGCGATCCAGCAGGGCCAGTCCTCGACCACCGCGCTGAAGGGCTCGACCGAGGAAGCGCAGTTCCACGACCGCGCCGCGGCCTGAGGCCAGCGTCCTTGCCGGCGTTCCGGGGAGGGGACGCCGGTGCCGCGGGTGCGCCTGCGCCGATGGGCGCACCCGCGGTTTTTTCCCGATCACCGCCAACATCCATCTTCCTGCAGGGCCGACTGGCAGTCGGCCCTGCAACGGCCCGCCTTGCCACGCCCGGGGGACGCGGGTTGCTTGTTACTTGCGCACGTCCTGGGTNTGCGCCTGCAGCGCTTCGGCCAGGCCGTCCACGCCGGCGGCCCCGGCCGGGACGGTGGTGCTGGAACCGTCCAGGTCCGCGCCGATCGGTTGCGCGCGTCCACCCAGGCACTTGGCCAGGAAGTTCTCGGCCACCGCGTTGAACGCCTTGTTGTTCTCCGGGCGGGCGAAGCCATGGCCCTCGTCGGGGAACAGGACGTAGGTGACCGGAATGTTCTTGGCCTGCATCGCCTCGACGATCTGGTCGCTTTCGGCCTGCTTCACCCGCGGGTCGTTGGCGCCCTGGCCGATCAGCAACGGCTTGACGATCTTGTCGGCGTGGGTGAGCGGCGAACGCTCGGTCAGCCACTTGCGGCCTTCCTCGGTGCGCGGGTCGCCCATGCGCTTGGCCAGCTGCTCGTAGAAGCTCGCCCAGTAAGGCGGCACCGTGGCCAGCAGGGTATTGAGGTTGGACGGGCCGACGATGTCCACGCCGCAGGCGAAGGTGTCCGGGGTGAAGGTCAGGCCGGCCAGGGTGGCGTAGCCGCCGTAGCTGCCGCCCATGATCGCGACCTTGTCGGCGGTGGTGATCCCTTGCCCGACCGCCCACTGCACCGCGTCGATCAGGTCGTCGTGCATCTTGCCGGCCCATTCGCCNTCGCCGGCGTTGGTGAAGTCCTTGCCGAAGCCGGTGGAGCCGCGGTAGTTGACCGACAGCACCGCGTAGCCGCGGTTGGCCAGCCACTGGTTCCAGCCGCTGTAGCCGTAGCCGTCGCGCGCCCACGGGCCGCCGTGGACCAGCAGCACCATCGGCACCGGGTGGTCGGCCTTGCCGTCGCCGTCGGCGTCGGCCGTGGCCGGCAGGGTGAGGTAGCTGACCAGGTTCAGGCCATCGCGCGACTTGAGTTCCTGCGGCCACATCGGCACCAGCGGCTTGCCGTCCAGCGCCGGGCGCGCGGAGAACAGCTTGGTCAGCTTGCCCTCGNCGCCGGGCTCGCGGTCGTAGCGGTAGTACACCACCGGGGATTCGGCGGCCGAATAGGCCACGATCCAGGTGCGGTCGTCGAGCGTGCGCGCGTTGACCCCGACTTCGCCCGGACCGAGGGCCTCCAGCGCCTTGAGGTCGGCGGCCACCGCCTCGCCCACCGGCTTCCATTCGTTGCGCAAGTAGTCGACCGACACCGCCTGCAGCTCGCCGGTGCGCGGATCGGCCAGGCCGCCGCCGATGTCGGCACGCGCATCCTCCGCCAGCAGGGTGCGCTGGCCGCTGGCGCCGTCCACCGCGTACACCGCGGCGGTGTTGCGGTCGCGCGAATCGGCCAGGTACAGGGTCTTGCCGTCGCTGGTCAGGCCGAGCATGGCGGTGGTGAGCACGTCGCCGAACGGGATGTCCTCGGCCTTCTCCCAGCCGTCGCCCGCCCGCTTGAGGATGTCCATGCCGCCGTCCGCGCGCGAGCGCTGCGCGTAGCGCAGGTTGAAGTCGCCGTCGGCGACGTAGGCGGCGATGTCGTCGGTGTTCTTCTGCAACAAGGTCCGCTGGCCGCTGGCCAGGTCGACCCGGTACAGGTCGTGCCATTTCGGATCGCGGTCGTTCATGCCCACCAGGATGCTGTCCGGCTGGGTCGGGCTGAGCCCGAACACCTGCGCGGTGGTCTTCGCGAACGGGGTGAGGTCGCGGGTCTGGTTGCCGGCCAGGTCCACCGCGTACAGGTGGAAGTCCTCGTCGCCGCCGCTGTCGCGCAGGTACAGCAGGGTGTCGGGGCGGTAGGACCAGAAATAGTTGCGGATGCCGCGNGCCTTGTCGTCGGTGACCGCGCGCGCGGCGGAGGGATCGCCGGCGGGCGCGACCCAGACGTTCATCACTCCGTCCACCGGCGCGATCCAGCTCAGGTACTTGCCGTCGGGGCTGATCTGCACGCTGGCGCGCTCGGGGTTGCCGAACAGCGCATCGCGCGGGATCAGTTCCACTTCCTTCGGCGGCGCGGGCGCCTCGGCGGTGGCGTCCTGCGGCTTGCCGGTGCAGGCGGCGAGGGCCAGGGCGAGGCTGGAGACGAGCACGGTGGTGGGGCGCATGGCGGGTGGCTCCGGGGATGCGTTTGGCATCGGGANGGCCACGCTAGCGCAGGCCGGCGCCGGCGACGTTCTGGACCCGTTAAACGGGGACCATGACCGATGGGATGGGGCGAGGACGCGACCAGCGTGCCCCGAACCCGCCTAGCCGGCGACCATGGCGGGCGGTGCCGGCATCCGGTACCCCAGGGCCTCGGCCAGGTGCGCGCTGGCGATCCCGTTGCTGCCGGCCAGGTCGGCGATGGTGCGGGCCACCCGCAGCGTCCGGTGCAGGCTGCGTGCGGTCAGCTGCAGGCGTTCGCCGGCCTGCTCCAGCAAGCGCTGGCCGGCGTCGTCGAGGCGGCAGCTGGCCGCCAGCGCGGACGCGTCCAGGTGTGCGTTGAGCCTGCCGGCGCGCGCGAGCTGGCGCGCCCGCGCGGCCTCGGCCCGCCCGCGCACCGCCGCGCTGGATTCGCCCNGTGGCGCATCGGCGCGCAGCAGCGCCGGCGGCAGCCGGGCCATGGCCAGGTGCAGGTCGATCCGGTCCAGCAACGGCCCGGACAGGCGGCTCCAGTAGCGGCGGACCAGGTCCGGCGTGCACTGGCAGCGCGCGGAAGGATCGCCGGCCCAGCCGCACGGACACGGGTTCATCGCCGCCACCAGTTGGAAGCGCGCCGGGAACTCGGCGCTGCGCGCGGCGCGGGAAATGGTGATGCGACCGGACTCGAGCGGTTCGCGCAGCACTTCCAGCGCCGCCCGGCTCCACTCGGGCAATTCGTCCAGGAACAGCACCCCGTTGTGCGCCAGCGAGATCTCGCCCGGGCGCGGTGGGTTGCCGCCGCCGGCCAGGGCCACCGNGCTGGCGCCATGGTGGGGCGTGCGCAGCGGACGCCGGCGCCAGCGTGCCGGNTCGATGCCGCGGCCGCTGCTGGAATGGACGANCGCCGTNTCCAGCGCNTCGGCCTCGCTGGCTTCCGGCAGCAGCCCGGGCAGGCACGAAGCCAGCAAGGTCTTGCCGCAGCCGGGCGGACCGCTCATCAGCAGGTGGTGGGCGCCGGCGGCGGCGATCTCCAGCGCGCGCCGGGCCTGGGCCTGGCCACGCACGTCGGCCAGGTCGGGCAGGCCGGCCGCAGGCGCGGGGCCCGCACTCCCGTGGTCGCCGGTCGCGCGCGGTAGCGACGCGCGATCGGCCAGCCCGGCGCAGGCCTCCAGCAGGGTACGGGCGAGATAGGCTTCCGCGTCGCGTGCCAGCGCCGCCTCGGCGCCGCTGCCGGCCGGTACCACCAGCCGGCGGCCGTCGCGGGCGGCGGCCAGCACCGCCGCCAGCACGCCGTCGACCGGGCGCAGTTCGCCGGTCAGGCCCAGNTCGCCGAGGAACTCGCAGCCGGCCAGCGCATCGCGGTCGATCTGGCCGCTGGCGGCGAGGATGCCCAGGGCGATGGGCAGGTCGAAGCGGCCACCGTCCTTGGGCAGGTCCGCCGGGGCCAGGTTGATGGTGATCCGCCGCTGCGGGTATTCGAACTGGGCGCAGAGGATCGCCGCACGCACCCGGTCGCGCGATTCGCGCACGGCCGCGGCCGGCAGGCCGACGATCTGGGTGGAAGGCAGGCCGCCGGAGAGATGGACCTCGACCTGGACCGGCGGCGCCGTGACCCCGGCGCGGGCGCGGCTGTGCACCAGCGCCAGGCCCACGGCCGTGGCCTCAGCCCGGGCCGGTGGGCAACTGGCCGGCCTGGAGGCGGGCTTCCAGTTCCGCCACCGTCCCTTCCAGCGCCTCCAGCTTCTCGCGGGTGCGCAGCAGCACCGCGCGCTGGACCTCGAATTCCTCGCGGGTGACCAGGTCCAGCCTGGCCAGCCCGCTCCGCAGCACGGCGCGGAAGCTGGCCTGCAGCTCCTCGCCCGACTCGCGCAGGCCCGGGGGAACCCGTTCGCTCAGGCGGCGGGCGAGGTCGTCGATGTGGTTGAGGTCGATCATGGGGTCCTCCGCGGGGAGACAGTCTGCGCCGGCGCGGTGGCGGGCGGGATAGGGATGCGGCGGCGCGCGCGGTCGGAAAACTCCGATCCAACGGGGCTGCCGCGATCGGCATTGAAGCCGGCCCGCCGGGGGCATGGCAAGCGCGCCGCGCTATCCTGTCGATCCCGCACATCCTTGGAGCCGCGCGATGAAGATGGTCATGGCCGTGATCAAGCCGTTCAAGCTCGACGATGTGCGCGAGGCACTGTCGGCGCACGGCGTGGCCGGGATCACCGTCACCGAGGTCAAGGGTTTCGGCCGGCAGAAGGGCCATACCGAGCTGTACCGCGGCGCCGAGTACGTGGTCGACTTCCTGCCCAAGGTGAAGGTCGAGGTGGCGGTGTCCGACGACCAGGCCGAGGCCGTGGTCGAGGCCATCGTGCGCGCGGCCGGCACCGGCAAGATCGGCGACGGCAAGGTGTTCGTCTACGACCTCGGCCGGGTGGTNCGGATCCGCACCGGCGAGCTGGACGCGGACGCGCTGTAGGGAGGAGCGACCATGGGCATGGGAAAGGCCCCGGGCACATGCGTGTTGCTGGCCGCGTTGGCACTGGCCGGATGCAAGGAACTCGATGACTCGCTGGCCTGGGTGTTCGGGCAGAAGGCGCCGACGTCCACCGAGCCACCGCCCACGGACGATGCGGCGCGCGTCGATCCGG
>Ga0056905_1000475_pt1 | contig 20671 bp, 17 predicted proteins | sample EBPBio242008_DNA_FD_55044 | JGI IMG/M metagenome (GOLD analysis project Ga0056905, IMG submission 55044) | Wastewater treatment Type I Accumulibacter community from EBPR Bioreactor in Madison, WI, USA - Reactor 1_4/24/2008_ DNA | ecosystem: Engineered > Bioreactor > EBPR > Anaerobic-Aerobic >...
TTATCCCGAGCAGTATCAAATTTTGATCGTGGCCGAGAAATACCAAACCGGCTTCGATCAGCCTAAACTTTGCGCCATGTATGTGGACCGCAAGCTGGCGGGTCTACAGGCGGTGCAAACCCTGTCACGCCTGAACCGCACTAGGCCCGGCAAGGATCAGACCTATATCCTAGACTTCCAGAACACCATTGAAGACATACAGGACGCTTTCCGGCCCTATTTCGAGGTGACGGCGCTCGAAGCCAATTCCGACCCCAATCTCGTTTACGACCTTGAGGGGCGGCTGTTCAAATTCGCTTATCTCGACAAGGACGAGATCGAGCGCTTCGCCGCGACCTATTACAAGGGACCGCTGGACGGACATGACCGCGCGCGGCTCGAAGGGCTTGTCCGTCAGGCCGTCGCCCGTTTCGAAGCCGATGACGATGAGGGGCGGCAGGAGGAGTTCCGCCAGCTTCTGCGTAGCTACATGCGCTTCTACAGCTTCATCGCGCAGGTGATGAAGCTTGAGGATACGAGCTTGGAGAAGCTCTATGCCTATGGAGCATGGCTGGCTCGTTTGCTTCCTAACCGCCAGATTCCGCCCGAGGTGGAAATCACTGACGACATGCTTCGGCTGCAAAAATTCAAGGTCGAGCAAAAGGAGCAGGGCGACGCCTCGCTGGCCGCCGGCGAAACGGCGGCGCTCAAGGCGATCAGCGAGTTTGGTGCCAAGCCCTATACAGAGGACGAGAAGAAAGAACTGTCTGAGATCGTGAAGGCGTTCAACGAACGCCACGGCACGCAATTCACCCAAGCCGACATGATCCGCTTTGAGCAGGTGAATGAGGAAATCCTTGGCGATGACCTTGCCGACATGCTGCGCAACAATCCACCGGATGTAGTTTATGCTGCCTTCGCCCAAGCCTTTTTCCAAGGTGCAGTCCGCATGTTCCAGCGCGACAATGAAATGCGCAATATCGTGCTGACCGACGCTGATGCGCGGGACAAGGCAACGCGCCACTTTTTCAACCGCGCGCTCCGGCAGGTGCGTGATCCCGGCAGTGCTCCACCTCCGGCATAGTAGGCTTATTGGTTCCGATGGCCCGTTCCCCTTGTCGACAGCCGCGCACGTTATGGGCCTCATGCGTGGATTCACTGGCTTAGCCAGATCGGGCGTCAATCGCGTGCGCTTCCGCATTTCATTTGTGCAGCTTCCCCTGTCGGGCGGCCTCTGGCCGACATGACCCCGCGACCTCTTGGCCGCGCCTTGTTCTCCACATCGGCCGCAACGGTTGCGGCTCAATGCTCGACAAGGAGAACTTCGATGACCACCGAAACCAACAGCCCCGCCTTCATGCTCTATCGCGTGGACGGCAACGGTCCCGACGCCCGCTGGACCAAGATCGGTGCAGCATGGCCGAACCGCGACGGCAAGGGCTTCAACATTCTGTGCGACGCTGTTCCGCTGCAAGGTCGTATCGTCATGCGGGCTTACAACCCGAAGCCGAAGGCCGAAGCTCCGAAGGCGCGGGCGAACGCCAAGAAGGCCGGTGGGCGCTAATGCGCCCACCGGCCCAAGCCGGACTTTCGCCGTCTTTACCCCGTCAAGCCGCCTTGGTCGGAAACGGGATGACATTTCCCGTTGCACTCACTTCCGGTGCGTTCTCGGCCACCAGACGGCGCATAGGCGCGATGACAAGCTGCTCCCACAAGGTATTCGTGATTTCTTCCAACTTGTCTTTTAGATCGTCACGCTTCTCGAACCATCCTTCAAGGTAATTGGCCACGCGACCTTTGAAGCCGGGACCAGCCCCCCATTGTGCCGCACACTGACCCCAAATCGGGGACTGTGAGAGCGGCTCGCGGTAAACTTCCATGCCTGCACGCTGGACCGCTTCTAAAAAGGCGGTGCGCGATGCGATGGCACTGCGTCCCATCTGATCGATAGTCTTTGTTGCCAGTTGCAGCCCTTCGTCACCCTTGAGCACAGCAAGGTAATCCTTGAGTGAGTCAAACCAACGCTCGCTGCGTAGGCGGGCATCGCGCGCCGCGCCGACGCCGATATGATGAACGATGTTTAGGCCCGAGTATTCTCCGTTACGGCGTGTTGCCGCCCAAAGCGTCGCCGCATAACGAACGCTGCCGATGGTGTTCAGTGCCTCCGCATAAGCATGACGCTCGCGGGCGTGGAGCGTCTCATGGGTTTCAAGAAAGGAGTGCAGCCTTTCGGCTACTTCCTCCATCGCCGCCGTGAGAGCCTGGGCCTCGTGATTCTTCATCACTTCATCGGCAGCGGCGCAGAGGTCGAACAACCTGCTTTCGACCGTGGTGCGCATCCGGTTCAACTGTCCGAACAATGCCTCGCGCACAGGCGCGGCATCGTCGGACTGCACGTTGAAGAAAACCATCGGCACACCCGCTAAATCCTCAGCGGCCAGTTCATTCTCCACTTGCATCTGTTTGAAGGCGTAGCCCTCCATATCGTCCATCGCCAACTCGCCGGTGTCGTCTTTCATCGCGCGGGCTTCGTCTGCGCGCGGCAGAGCGAGGATCGACACTTTACCGGTGTTGACCGGCTCCGAGTAGGTTTGCTGCATGTGTTGTAGTAGGGAACGCGTCGTGACGCCGGGAGCGTCGTTGAATCGCGTGCAGAATACGACAGCGGTGCGTGGGTCTTTCAGGCGCAGGTCCAAATCCTCGCGCACGGCCACGTCATCGACGCCTTTGGTGTCTATGACGCTGATTTCCAATTCGCCGAAGGAACGGCCAAACTCCGGCACGATCAGGTCAATGCTGGACGGCAGCGACACGTCCGACAAACGGCCATTGTTCACTTCCCGAAAGGTTTTCATCACCCATTCCATCGGGTGCTGGCGCGTGGCGCTGTCATACCAAAGCTCACGCCGCGACCGTTCTGGCAGGTTCATCAATTCAAGGATCCGCGTGCGGAACTCATCCTCGCTAGAACTTGACGCGACGAGATCAGAAACGGGATCGAAATAGTTTATTTTGCCGTTCTCCATCGAACGGCGGCGGGTTAGGCCGGACATATTGCGGATGGCGCGGTCGTGCTCGCGGCTGACGCCGGGCGTGTCCGTAGATTCCTTCATCTCGCCTTTTAGCACCGCCCACCGCGCTGCGCAGAAATCCGACACTAGCTCGCGGAGTTCCGATTCCGGCATGGGGAGCAGGGAAATTCCGAACTCCGGCCCGCGCTTGATGTGAACTTCGCAGATCGTCGTGCCACCCGCGCCGGTTTCCAGCACGGGACGGTCGATAGGCTTGGATGCGAGAGACGGCGGCACCAGAAGATCGAACAGAAAACTCAATCCGGTCGATTTGCCCACGCCAATCGGTCCAATGAACGCGATGTTATGCGTCATCTTCTGGAGATAACTGGCACCCTTGATGAGGGTTTCGCGATGCCGCTCAATCTGGCGGCGCAGCGGCCAAGGACGACTGTCATCCGACAAAAACTCCTCGATATTGCCGAGCGCCTCGTCTGCAATTTCTAGACAAGCGCGTTGGGGATTGAAGAAGCTCGGAGGGGCGACATGCTCCCACTCGCGAGCGCAATAATCCTTGTAGGCGCGCGCATAGGGCGAGCCTAGCGCGGCGAGGGCGTCAAGCACCTTGTCCACTTCTGCCTGTGAAGTGACTTCTCCCTTCTCGATACGTGAAACGCGGCTCTGATCGAGGCCAGCTTCCGTAGCCAGAGCCGCCTGTGTTGCACCTAATTCAGACCTCAAGCGAGCCAGAACGGCTCCATGCGAAACATTGTCAAACCGATCATCCATTCGCGAATCTCCTTCCATGCAACATGTATGATAGAAATATCATTCTACGTCAATACATATATGCAGCATGGATGAGTAGGCGGTTGAGCATCCCCTTCGGGCTGGGCTTTATCGCTGACGCGACGGAACCATCGCTGCGGTTTCCGCCCATGCGGGTGACAATCCCTGACGCGAGATAGGGGCGGCAGTGCCGCCCCCTGAATGACGCCGCCAGCGGCGCAACTTTTCCTGTTTCGAGGGAGAAAGCGGCTCTGCCTCTCTCTCCCTGCAAGGTGCCGCTTTTGGGGCCGTGGCTCACTTTGTTGCGCCCGCACCACCCCCGGCACCGGACCTTGCCCCCTCTCTCTCCGCCCCTCGCCGGGTCGGCAGGGGTCATGCGCGGCGCATGACCCGCTGCGCGGATCAGAAAAGGAGCAAACACCATGACCAAAACAACCACCAAGCTAGACCCACACACCCGCATCACCGACCGGATTCTTGCCGAACTGGAACAAGGCACACGCCCTTGGTTGAAACCGTGGAGCGGGGGCGACATGGCGACATCGGGCGCGACCCGCCCGCTGCGTGCCACCGGCCAGCCATATCGCGGCATCAATGTTCTGTTGCTGTGGATCGAGGCGCAGGCATCGGGCTTTGTAAGCCCGTCATGGATGACATACCGCCAAGCCCAAGCCTTCGGCGCGCAGGTGCGCAAAGGCGAACGGGGTGCAACCATTGTCTATTACGGCGACAGCAACAAGACCGTGCGCGACGAGAACGGCGGAGAGGACAACGAACACCGATTCCGTTTCCTGAAAAGCTATACCGTGTTCAATGTGGCGCAGATCGACGGGCTTCCCGAGCGGTTTCACTATATCCCCGAACCCGCGCCAGAGGTGCAGCGCATTGCCGCTGCCGAGGCATTCTTTGATCGCATCCCCGCCACCGTGAACCACGGGGGCGACCGCGCCTATTATATCCCGTCAGCCGACCGCATCCAGCTACCGCTCTTTGCGGCTTTCCATGACGCCCACGGCTATTACACCACCAGAGGCCATGAAACCGTCCATTGGACGAACCACAAGAGCCGCCTTGATCGCTCATTCGGACGCGAGAAATGGGGCGATGAAGGTTACGCCCGCGAGGAATTGGTCGCCGAACTTGGCGCTGCCTTCCTTGCCGCCGACCTTGGCCTGTCGATTGAGCCGCGCCCCGACCATGCCAGCTATCTCGCAAGCTGGATTAAGGTCTTGCAGAACGACACGCGCGCCATCGTGCAAGCCGCTGCGCACGCGGAACGTGCCGTTGCATATCTTCACCAACTGGCGAACCCCGACGAAGTGAGGGAGGCAGCTTGAGCCGCCGACAGAGAGCGCCGCCCCGAATACGGGGCGGCGCATGTCGTTTGACCCGCACCACCCACCCCAATGCGCGGGGCCGCTCGCAGGCGCTCGCGGCTAACGCTATTCCGCCCCGGCCCCGGAACCCCGCCCGATTCTAATTTAATCGTCCAACTGTGAAGATTGCGCACGACGCGCCGCCAACGATTCCGCAAATTTTTCTGCACAATACCTACACAGGCAAAAATCGACGATTTTTGCTGTTATATTTCAGGTATTTACTGGAATCCAAAGATTTGGAGCGGGCGAAGGGATTCGAACCCTCGACCCCAACCTTGGCAAAATGCCAGATTGCTTCCGCCGAGAGCACCCCAGAGCCCGCCACCGAACTCTATCCTTCTGAATATCCGTGCAAATATCGAATGAAAACTACGCCAGGGCAATCCAATTCTGACCTGTCGTTTCTTCCCGCTCGCTTACATTGTGCGTACATTGCCAAGGACTCCTGCTTGTGTAAGCAAAATGCCGGAAAGGACAAGCCGGCATGGGCAAGCTCACCAAGACAGCCATCGACGCGCTCGCGATCCCTGCGAAGGGACAGGCCTTCCTGTGGGATTCGGAGCTGCGTGGATTTGGCGTGCGCGTCATCCCGTCAGGTCTCAAGGCCTTCGTCGTTCAATACCGGAACGAGGAAGGGCGCAGCCGCAGGATCGTGATCGGTCGCTATGGCATCCTCACCGTCGAGCAGGCGCGCAAGCAAGCGATCTTGAAGCTGGCGGCGGTCGTCGCCGGTGCCGATCCTGCCGAGGAGCGAGCGCAGTCCAGGGCAGCCATCACGATCCGGGAAGTCTGCAATTGGTATCTTGAGAACGCCGAAGCCGGGACGATCCTCGGTCGCAAGCACAGGCCGATCAAGGCTTCGACGCTGGCCATGGATCGCAGCCGGATCGAGACGCATATCGTACCGTTGATCGGCACTCGGCAGGTCCGCGCCTTGCGCATCGCCGACATCGAAAAGATGCAGATGGACATCGTCGCTGGAAAGACGGCCAGGCCCCGGAAGGAAGGTGGGCGCGGTGGCAAGGCTGCCGGTGGGCCGGGCGTTGCCGGACGCGCTGTCTCGACGCTGCAAAGCCTCCTGTCCCACGCGCTTCGGTATGACATCGTCGAGAACAATCCCGCAGCGGGCGTTCGCAAGATCGCCGGCAAAGCGCGCACTCGTCGGCTTAGTGCCGCCGAAATCCGAGCCCTTGGCGAAGCAATGGAAATCGCGGAGCGGAACGAGGAAAATCCGACTGGCCTCGCCGCAGTCCGAGCCCTGATGCTGACCGGCTACCGCATTTCCGAGGTCATCGGCATGGAACGGAGTTGGCTCCACGCTGACCGCGGATATGTCCACTTCCCCGACACCAAGACCGATGGGCAAGTGCGCCCGATCGGCCAGGCAGCCATCCAGTTGCTAAAAACCCTGCCAGAGAAGCGTGGCCTGTCGCTGTTCTTCCCTTCGGACTTTGTGGACCGGCCGTACTCAGGCGTTCCTGAAACCCTGCGTGCCTTGTGCGCAATCGCAGGGATCAAGGGCGTCACGCCGCATGTGCTCCGTCACACTTTCGGCAGTGTCGCGGGCGACATGGGTTTTTCGGAACTGACCATCAAGGCGCTCCTCGGGCATGGCGCGAGGGGATCAACGCAGAATTACGTTCACATCGATGAAGCCCTACGCTTGGCAGTTGAGCGCGTTTCGTCGAAGATTGATCAACTGCTCAGGCGCGAAACCGCCGTCATTCTCGACTGGGCGGCCTGATGTTGAAGACGGGGCGCTAAGCTGGCCGGACTTCCGTGAGACCTACCCTCAGACCAAGTGGGACGAGGACCGTCGAGATGAGCCGCGCCTGGCTTGCGTGCATCGAGTCGCCGGGTGCTTTGACCTCGACAAAGCGGACTTCATCATCTCGCCAAAGCGTAAGGTCCGGCCATCCAGCGCGGAGGTCATAAGAAGCCGCCGCGAACAGCTCGGCAATCGGACGCAGACCTGAACCCCCGAGGCAATTGAACAGCCCAACCACGTGATCGCGTTGCACCCGTGGGTAGAACCGTGGAGTGTCGCCGGCACTTGCAGCGATGACAGCCCAATTGCGCTCGATCTGATCCGGTGAAGCCTGCTCGATCGCTGCAAGAAGTTCGCTGTGCTCAAACCGGTCCTCGGGAAAGGCCACGTTCTTGGCATAGAGCGCTTCGATAAACGTGTCGGCATGTCGGACCGGCAGCGCCTTGAAGGACGCGGCCTTGATCAAAGTCAGTATGAGGCCACCCTCAGCGGCACAACCGTGCCAGCCTTCGGCGTGGTAGTGGTCAAGGACAGCCAGCTCGACCGGCTTGTAGGCATCCGACCGATGGAAGCGCCAGTCATTTCCGCCGCCGTCCAGCTGAACCACTTCGTGCTCGATGCCAAATCGCTGTGCCTGCTTTTCGAAGCGGCTTCTCTTCGTGGTGGATGCCTTGGCATCCTTCGGTGATTTCGGTTGCTGGAGCTTTGCCAATTTCCTCGCGACCCCGACCTGAGGATCGATCGTCAGTGCCTGGTCGTAGGCTTCAATTGCAGCTTCCAGTTCCCCAGCCCGTTCGTGCATTTCTCCTCGAATTCTCAACGCTCGCGCTTGTTTCCAGCCTTCGCCTGTGGTCAAGGCAACATCCAGCCCGGCGAGGATGGCCGCCCGCAAATCCGATGAGGGGTTATGCTCCAACGATTCTGCAACATGACGAATGACATCTATGTCACCGATCGCGATCCTGCCGCGCTGCCACCCGTCGCGGTCGAGCATTTCGCCATCGAAGCCGTATCCTACGCGCTCATCCTCCTGGCCAACCAGGACGACACTCCGGTTGACTGAATCAACCTCGTAGGTGTTGGTCCAACCGGTCTCCTGCATCCAACTCGCGATCTCTTGCCCCATCTCGAGGTCAAATAGAAAATGGCGATTGCTCTCAGGGCTACCGGGGGCATGGGCGGTCTGGCAGATTGCAAAACGGCCATCGATTGAGATCCCGCTGGATCCCAGGTTCGCCGAGAACTCGCGCTCGAGGAGCTTCTGTCCGTCGGCACGGAAGGCGCAAAGGCGGCCATTCAATCCATCACCGAACATCCAATCGCTGAGAATGAACGTGCCGTTGTCGGCAACATGACCATCCTGCGGTCGCTCGAGACGACCCGTAGCCAGTGTCGCGCCACCATCGGTCAACAGAGACCATGTCCCATGTCCCTCATACCGATGACCGCCAGTTGTGCCGTCGGGGTTTCTATCCAGCCAAATGAGATGGAACCTGCCATTCGGCGATGCGGTGTGGGGACCAAAGAAGTTGAGCGCCGGGATTCTTACCAAGCCATGGGAGAAGGGTTTGATTTCCGGCGGACTGGCAAACTCTGGCTGCGCGGGCGTCTTGTCGCTCGGACCATCGCCGCCGAACAGGCGCTGGAGGAACCCCTTCATGCGGCCGCGTTCAAAGAATTTTGCAATTCGGCAATCGCCTCGATGACCGCATCAAAGGGCGGGGGCTCCCCAAAGATCATGTTGCTCATGGCGCGATAGTCCTGGCGCAAGGCATCCGTCATCCCTCCCTCCGGGCACAAGGCAAATGTCGGGGCCTGCGCGGTGGCTAGATCGAAGTCCGGGCGATTGAAGAACATTCGGGCATGGGCAACGCAGTCCTCGCCAAGTGCGCGGTTTGCCAGGGCCGCTTGGCCGATCTCCGATTGGACCAAGCGGAACAGGTCGTAATAGTGGCGAGAGATGCGCTGGCCGTCGCCGCGCAGCTGCCCTCGGATTTCGAACCATCGCCTCAGGCCATGCAGGATGACGACCTTGTCCCAGAAGGTTCGTTCGGCATCGACCACAGTAACGCCCGGCACGGCGAGGTCGAGGTCGATGGCGTCAGCGTCGACATAGGGCACAATAGTTCGGACCGAATTGGGATCGAGCGCCGACTTTGCGCCTGATTCGATCTTCACCGACTTGGCGATGTAGGCATCTTCGGGGGTGATGCTGGGATATACCAGGAGCAAGGTCTGGCCATCCCGGGCATCGGCCTCGACCCGAATTGACTGCGCTTCGAGGCCTGTGCGCGCGCAGGTATCGGCGCAGATCTGAGCGAGGCGCGCCTTCATTGGTCCGTTGATATGTGCTTCGCAGGCGGCCTTGATCGCATCGAGTGCTGCCTCACACTTTTTGCGGCTCAGTGCTGCCAGTTCCGCGATGGTCGCGGGCACGCCAAGATCATCGCGGAAGACCGTAACGTCGATGTCTTCCGAAAACCGCTCGATCAGCCCGAACCCCTTCGACAGCGAAGTTCCGCCCTTGAACAGCAGTCGGGGTCCGCCCTCGATCCCGTTGAACAGCGCATCGAGTGTCCAGCAGACCCAGAAGTCCTTCTCGACGTTTTGCGGGGTCGTGCCGAGCCGCTGGGCAGTTGCTGTGTAAAGACCCGTGCGGGTGGCCGTGTCTGCGCGCAGCACTTCATCGAAGGCGAAGTTCATTCGCTGGGCGCTTCCGAGACGAGCGGACGGAGCAGTTCCTGCATCCATGCCGGGAGCGTTGGCAGCCCCTCGGCAAGATCAGCGCGCAATGCCGCGCCGTGGGCGGGATTGCCGAGAAGGATGGCGAGGTGCTGGCGCCATTGTTCGGTGTCGTCCGTCGACATTGTATCGCGCAGCCAGTGCAGCGCCTGGACGATCCTCATGGCCGGGCGTCCCGCCCAATAGAGTTTGCTCGCAGCGGTCATTTTGAACTCGATGGTGAGATTACCGAGCTTGATCGACTTGGCGCGCGCTTCGCTGTGCACGACGATCTTCGCCGGTACGGCATTGGTGAAGCCGAGATCGTTGGCCGCCGTCATTCCGTCGACCAGGACGCGGATCTGATCACGCCGCGCAACGGCGTCGATGACCGCGCGTGGATCGGGGGCATTGTCCTGCCGGGTCAGGCTGTTGAACTGCGGTTTGTCATAAAGTCCGCGATCGATCCGGCGCAGCTCGCCCCATTTGACCAAACGCTGGAGGGTCTTGTCGACCGCATCACGGCCGGCGAGGTCGAGGAAGTCGGCCGGTGTCCAGACAGTGTGCGCCGCCGCTCGGCTTACACGATCGAGAATTTGCGCTTTCAGTCCAGGCGGGATTTTGTCCATGTCCGAAATATGTAGCATAACTTCGGACACAGCCCAAATCGCCATTGTCCGAAAAATGTAGACGGATTTCGGACGGGCCACATCGTGGATCTAAGTTTGGGAGAAAGGGAAGACCGCAGCGTTATCACCTCGCACTGGTAACCCTGCCGGATCATGCCTTGCGCCACGTCCGAGCAGTTGACACGAAACTCTTTAACGATTAAACGAATTTGTGCTTTGCAGGAAAAATGACCAAGGGCCAGATTCGCATGGACGCTTATGAACGCCTTCGGGCCACAACAATCACCATGATAGTCCGGGATACCCCGGCTCAGTTCTGGATCGACCTGCGCGAATTGTCGAAGATCACCTATGCGGACGTGTTCGCCGATGTGGCGACCGACCGCAACGTCCTGCCGGATCAGAAGATCGATGACCTACTCCAGCGGCGGCATTTTCGCATGGAAAAGCTCTTGATCGACCTCGCCGCCAAGTACGGCATGTCGCATTCGATGAGCTTGATCGTGCAGAATAATCGCCGCCATGCCTATGTCTTCAAGGACGAGGTCGCCATGACCCAGTCCTACGTCCAGGCTATCGGCTCCATGCCGCAGCCCGCCAAATTCCGCGAACGCCTCGCCAATGCAATGGATCTGCCGCGCCTCGATCTCGGCGATGAACCCGATGGGGCATTCATCATGCCCAACGTTTATGGCGTCATCGCCCACAATCCGGTTGGCCGGCGGTTCAACACGGATGAGCAGAAGCTTGGGACGATCCAGCTCTGCGTGCCGGCGCGCGATTTCAAAGCGTGGGCTGTCGAATTGAGCATCACCGAGATTCTCGCGGCTTATCCTGAAGCGCCCAAGAAGAGTGCTCCGAAGCGTTCGCTACGCTGGAAAAAGCCCAAGGATGATGAAGGTACCGGAACGGACGGCCAAAAATGAGCATCATCGCCCAGGGATTCGTGGGTGCGCGTCTGACCGAGGCGCGCAAGGCGCGGGGAATCAGCGCAACCGACCTCGCTGATATGGTCGGCGTTAGCGTGCAGTCGATCTCCAAATATGAGAATGACAGGCAGAGCCCCAAGCTGGACGTCGTTCACAACCTCGCCGCCACCCTCAAGTTTCCACACGACTATTTCCTGCGGTCTGCGCCGGAACGCGACGAGCGACCGATCTTTTGGCGCGCGCGGCTATCAGCGCCACCGCTTGCGCGCGACCGGGCCGAAGTGCGTCTGGAATGGATGAAGGAACTCGTCGATTATCTGGCCTCATTTTTCGAACTCCCTGCCCTGAACATTCCGACAATCGAATTTGCCGAAGACAGCTTTGGCAGCTCCGATTTCGTTGAGCGGGTAGCTCAGGAGATCCGGGAGTTCTGGGACATTCGTCCCGGCCCAATGCCGGACACGGTCGAACTTCTGGAAAACAACGGCATTCTCGTTTCGAGGATCCATGTGCGCGCAGACAAGCTCGACGCCTTCTCCCAGTGGTCCGATCGCTTCGGCATTCCATTCGTTGTCCTGTCGCGTGACAAGGCTAGCGCGTGTCGGCAGCGTTTCGATGTACTCCATGAACTGGCCCATATTGTTTGCCACGCCAACATTCCGCAACGTCGGCTGAATGACCGTGCCTTCTACAAGGCGGTCGAGAAGCAGGCCGATCAGATCGCGTCCGCCATGCTTCTGCCGGAAGCCGATTTCACAGGCGAGCTCTATGCACCGTCGCTGGACGGCTTCCTGACGCTGAAAGAGCGCTGGGGCGCTTCTGTCGGCGCCATGATCATGCGCAGCAAGCAACTGGATCTGATTGATGACGACGATGCTCGCCGCCTGTGGATCAATTACAATCGCAGAGGCTGGCGGACCGGAGAGCCGTTGGACGGCAAGCTCGAAGTCGAGGAACCCCAGCTCATCCGACGCAGCTTTGAAATGCTGATGGAAGAAGGGGTGCAATCAGCGAGCCAAATTCTCAAAGCCTTGCCCCTTCCCGTTGCCGATCTTGAGGAGCTGGCCGACCTGGAACCAGGCACGCTTTCTGGAATCACTGACCGTAGGGCAGCACCGATCCTGAAGGATGAATTCAGGCAGCAGTCCAACGTGGTGTCGATCTTCGGCGACAAGGACTGAACGGCGTAGGAAGCTTGGCCGAAGGAGCCGAGCACCTATGCGACGTTATGGAATCAGGACCAGCCCTTGGCACAAACTGTATTCTGGTCCTGGCAAAGTGACCAACCGTCCCGCGAGACCAGAAGCCTGATCCGTGACGCGCTGATCGCGGCGCTGGACCGTATCGCGGTCGACTTGGAGGAAGCTGATCGACCGGAGATCGATCACGACACCAAAGACATGCCCGGTTCGCCAGATATCGTGGCGTCGATCCTGGCAAAGATCGAGGCGGCAGCGGTCTTCATCGCTGATGTCACTCCAATTGCTGTAACAGACGGTGGAAAGCACGTCGCCAACCCGAATGTATTGATCGAGCTTGGCTACGCCAAACGCGCCCTGGGAACCGAGCGCGTTATCACGGTGTGGAATACGGCACTGACAGATGCCAAGCCCGAGGACTTGCCCTTCGACATGCGGCATCGCCGCGGCCCGGTCGCGTTTCACTTGCCAATCGGTGCGCCCACTGCCGAGTTGCGCAAGGTGCGCACTGATGTTTCGTCTGAACTCGAACGGCGTATCCGTGCGTCGCTTCAGGCTGCAGGCCAAGTTGCAATCGAACGCAACGACTGGAAAGATTCAGAGCCTGATATTCCGGGCATCTGGAAAGACGGCGGCACCCCGTTACCGGTCAATCTTGGTTACGGCGAAGGCACCAAAATTCGACCCGAGGGGGCGCCGTTCGGATTCGCAAGGCTCCTTCCAACGGTTTGGGTCTGCGCAGAGAATTGGGCAGAAATCATGGATAGCCCGACGGGCCATCCTCTACCACTCGGTCGCTGCAGCGGAATGGACTACGGTCCTACGACCGGCGGCTTCCTGATCTTTCGCTCAAGCGAGACTGTTCGGGAAAGTGGCGTGACGCCGACCGCAACCCGCTGGTTCAAGGACACCGGTGAACTTTGGGGTGTTGCCTCGAGTTTCTTCAACAGCGGCAGCGCGAAGCCGGTGTTCGCAACACAATATGCGATTCAGCGATGGTCGGGCTGGATTGCGGGCAATGCGCGCGTTGCCATGGCCCTTGGCGGAAAAGGTCCGTGGCGCCTTAGGTTGGGCGCTGAAGGTCTATCCGAGACAAGCTGGCCGAATCGCTTTGGAAGCGACGGCGGCGCGTTCGCCCTTGAAGGCAGAGTCGAACGCGAAATCAAACTTGCCGAGATCAACGACGACACGGTGGCCGCGGCAGTTCGTGAGGTCTTCAATGCAATGGCCGAAGCCTACGGGCTGCCGCCTTTGACAGTCGAGCAGTTCAGGATTGCCGCTGACCAATAGCCCAACAACTCGACTGGTTGTTCACTTCTAGCTTGAATTAATTGCGGGACAGCGGATGGTCCTATGATCTTCGCTGCGCTGGGAGGACCGCTTGTCATCGCTATTTGCTAATGCCGTCGCATCGATCCGCATGGGCGTCGAAGACTTTCAGCAACAGGACCATGACCGCGACATTTCGGCTGTGCGGAATTTCTATGCCGGCGTACTGCTGCTTGCCAAGGAAGCACTGGTTCGTGCCGCACCAGAGGCGGACCCCAACGTCGTCATCGGTGCGAAGCTCAAGCCGATTCCCGATGGTCAGGGTGGCATTGAAATGGAGCAGGTCGGCCACACCACAGTTGATTTTCAACAGATCGGCGATCGCGCCCGCGACTTCGGCATTGCGATCGACCACAGCGCCCTCAGGAGCCTCAACAAGATCCGCAACGATATGGAGCATCACTATACGTCCGAGTCCGCGGCAGCCATTCGCGCCGCGATTAGCAAGGGCTTCCCGGTCGTGGCTTCACTCTTCCGTCAGTTGGATGAGGACCCGCTGGCGCTGCTTGGCAATGCCTGGACAGTCATGCTGGAGACGAAGGATCTCTACGACCAGGAATTGCAGGCAGCCCGGAAGACACTGGCGGGCGTGGCCTGGCACTCGCCCTCAGTTGCTGGCGCAGGGCTGCGATGCCCGAGCTGTCAGTCAGAACTTATTGAACAGGTTGATGGAGATAATGAGGCGCAAGATGATATCGAGTTTCGATGCCGTACCTGCGGCGCCAAGCCGGAAGCAGGCGATGTCATCGAACAAGCACTCGACGACCTCTACGCTTCCAGCGCCTATGTTCGGTACAAGGATGCAATGGAGGACGGTCCTCTCTACCAGTGCCCGGCTTGCGACAGGCATACTTTGGTTGAGGGAGAAGATTGCTGTGCAAATTGCAGCGAGCCGCTTGACTATCGATCCGAATGCATCCGGTGCGGCACCGGGATCGGCATACAGGACTATCTGGATGGTCTGGACGAGGGGCTCTGCTCTTACTGCGCCTATGTCGCCGAAAAGGTGATGCGAGAGGATTGATGCCAAATCCAAATCCGGTCCAAGCTGAAAACCCATGGTCTGGCGCCCTCTTCGAATGGAAGGCGCACCCAACCTGGATGGGAAGACTGGCAAAATGGCTGGAACCGCGACTGCCTGCTGATGCTCGCACCGGTTTGGCCGCACAGAGCACGACAATCGATGCCATTGATGATCCAGCATGGGTAGACAGAGTCTGCGCAGTGGTCGGCCAGGACGCCAAGCAACTGACGGAAAATCTGGCAGCCGCGATCGAAGATGCCCTGATAGTAGCCTATCACGGTTGCAGGCCTGTCGATGCGGGAGTGTTTCACGCTGAGGGCATCAAGTGCAATGACCCGGTTATTCTTGCTGAACATGCTCGCAGCCTAGTTGCTGATGTGCCCGGGCTTGCCCTGCTTCGCCCCCAAATCGAGGCACGTCTGGCTGCATTTGACGATCGAGATCGGGACACTGGTCAGGTTTACCTCATGGCCGACGACAGGTTACTTCCCAATGGATGCGGGCACTATCTCCTCTACGGTAGTGAATGGCTTCAAGTTCTACTTGGCTGGGAAGCACATGCCGCCCTCAGAACGTATGGCGCGCCGACGATCATCGAAGTGCATCTCCCCTTGAGCACAATCGCGCCTGAAACCCGCAAGGAACTTGCCTGGTACCTGCTTCGTGAATGGAGCCGTCAGATTGTGGCAAGGGATGACCTTGTTCCAGAATTCGATTTTTCGTTTGTATTGCGCCGTGACATTCCACCTGAATGGATCGCAGGACATACCCACCCAAGCGCGATCACAGACCCGTTCTACAGCAAGATCGTGCGACAAAACCCTTTTCAAACCTGTCCGCACTGCGACGATCCGGTCTTGACAGGATCTCTGGTATAACAGGGGAAAGCCTTCCTCTAGGCGCTGCGCTGTCTCCGACTACAGCCTCTGCGAAACTGTCAATGTTACGCGGGGCTACTCATGGTCTATCCGCGAGCAGGCATATAACTCGCATCGAGACGGCGATGGATCAGCGAAACCAGGGTCAGAAGATCCTGCGCATCACCCTTGGACATCGGCCAGTGAATGCGAGCCTCATGTGCCGTCGGGTTGCGGAACATGCCGAAAGTTCCCTTCACGAGATTGGCGAAGCCGCGCTGTTCCCCCCTTTCGCTTTCGCTCGAAAGCGGGTTGATCGCGATCATTGGAGGAGTCCCGCCCAGGGCGCGATCCACCAACGTGGCTCCATCGTCGGTCAAGCCGGTCTTCGTTCGTATCTTTGCCGCCACGCTCTTCACGGCCTCCTGGACCGCATGGAAATAGTCGTCCGCTACCAGTTCGGCGCGGCAGAAAACGAGCACATCTGCATGGACACCTCTCGTTTCAAGGTCGCACCGCAATTCGTTTGCCCGGCGCTGGGCTTCGGAAAGTGTCGTTGCGACAGGGACGGATTCGAGTGCGCCGGCCTCGGTTACGACCAGCCCGGCAAACGCCAGTGCGAAGTTCAGCTTTGTCCGCATCGGCTCGAAGCGCTCGGGTTCGCGAATATAGCGCGCCGGCTTCATGGCATGCCGAATGAAGCCGAGAATCCGTGTGCGATCACGCCTCTGGTTTTGGATGTCCGCAAATGCGTTGTAGATTCTTATGCGCTTGGTGATCGGTCCAGGATCGGTCATGCCGCACGTGGCAATCAGCAGTTCGATCTCCGCGCCCTTCAAACCGATGTCGGTATCGCCGAGCGCACCGGCGATGGCTTCGAGTTCCGCCTGCGAGAACAGCGGCTTCATTGTGCTACAACCAAATCGGCGATCGGTACTTTCGGGCTTGGAGTCGCCCAGCATGGCAACTGCCCCAGATCGTCAAGCTCCGCCCTGACCAGGCCATTCAGCACTTCCGGGAACAAGCGTGCCATGGCTCGCCACAGCGGATGGTCCTCACTGACCTGAACGTCCCCCGCCTTAGCTTCTGCGATGATCCGCTTAAGCGAGGGCTTTTCGAGCAAATCCGACAAGGCCGTTGCTCGAACGAAGGTCTCGATCAGGCTGGCGCAGTGTTTAAAATCCGCCCCGCTTAGCTTGCTGTTCAGCATCGATAGCACGGCGCTGTCGCCGGAGAACTTGGTGATATGGAGGATCGGCCGCCCGGCTTCGGCACTGTGCGCGATCGAGCACAAGATCGCGTAGAGCACGGCGGTATGGGCTCGGGCACGGTGAGATCGCTCTGTCCAAAAATCCCGCTCCCACTGCCACAGACCGGGATCAGCGGCCTTCATGTCGGCCCAGCCACTTTCATGGTGCTCGCTGTATTCCGGAGAGTTAGGCCGTTCCTTGCCAGCCTTTTTCATGGCATCCCACCAACGTGCGCGATGCTCCTTGCAACGCTGTTTTAAGGCCTCCGACCGACAGTCCTCCACGAAGGCTGACCGTCCCGCGCCGGTCTGCAACTCATCCAACGCGATCAATCTCGGTTCACGCCAGCCGCCAAGACCATCTTCCAGGAAGCATTTCAGAACCAGCGTCCCACGCTCGATCGATGCTGCCTCTGCCTCGTCATCGAAAACAAAAGCATTTCCGCGCTGCATGGCCACGACATCATGGAACCCCTGAGGCATAGGGTCTTCAAGTGCATTGAAGATCCATACCAGCGCGACCCCCTCGGCATCATAATGAACATGCCGGGCCGCGATTTCCGGTGCAAACGGCTTCGACAGCTGCACTTCAAGCGCAAAGCGCCCGAGGTCACTCAAGTCAGCATAGACATCCGGCCAGCGACCACGCTTGTGGATTTCGGGTCGCAAGTAGGTGTTCACTGCAGTGTGCGTGCAACGCGGATCGGCTTTGACCAGTTGCTCGATTGTTGAGCAGAGTCGGCGGTGCAGCGCGGATTCCTGATGACCCTGGTATTGAGCCGCTCGAGCGTCATCGGGGCGTAGACTATTACCTTCGTACCAGGGGCACTCCCTGTCCGCTTCCGGGTAGTGCGCGTACATCGGGATGTGCCCATCCTTGGTCGCTTGCACCCTGATGAAAACGCCACCTTCGCAGATCCTGCACCGCGCGAGCGGTTTGGACCGATCCTCGCGTCGCCGCACGTTGATCTGTGATCGCAGGTGACCCCATCCGGCGCGGGGCATATCCATCAACTGCTCGATCGGGACAGCACCTCGAGGCAGTTCGAAATCGGCGATCAGGATGGTGCGCTGATGACGGCTCACGATTACGTCACTCTGGAAGTTCGGGCTTGGCAATCCAGTCCAAGGTCTCCAGACCGGATGCGACCTCTCCTCCAAATCGCCGAATTCGGACCACGCGGTAAGTGTCAACCTGCTCCAGTCGAACCAGCCCATCTTTTTCAAGGCGATCCAGTAGATCGGTCATGGTGCGGCTCGATGCCGTGAGGCCTATCGTAGCGAGCCATGTCTCCAGCAACCTGCTGTTCGACCCGCCTTCTTTGGCAAGCACATCGAGAATCGCCCTGGCCTGAAGACTCGTGCGTATCGTTTCGAGCGATGAGGGAAGATTATGTCGGCTTGTCATTAGGTAACCATAATTGAATGTCTCAGGAAGGCAAACATAACAGGAACGAAATCCCCCAAACGGAAGGGGAATGCTTTCCCCTGAGCCGGAGCCGCTACGCTGTCTCCGCCTACCCCTTCATGCGGGGACACCCCGCAACGCCCCGAAACGCAAAGCGGGGCTGGTGGCGCGCACGGTCCCGCGTGCCGTTCCGGCGCGCTCCTGCGGGCGCGGCGTTCGACGTAGTGGCCCCGCACGCACTCTGCCTCCGGCGGCCAGATGGGCATGTGCAGGCCAGGAAAGCCGACAGGCCCCGCCTTTCCGCCTGCACGGGCAAGGTAGGGACCACCGCCTCCCTTCAGGGTGCGGTCTTCTGTCTTGGCAATCTCGCTGGCCGCTCGCGCGACGCCCAGCATCAGCAGGTAGAGTGAGAGGATGGCGGGCTTCGCCATGACGGGATGAGGGTCGAGAGAGAGGCTCCCGGCCGCCCGTCATGGAGATTTTCCCATGAACATGCAGGTTCTCGATGCGCGCCGTGACGTCAGCGGCGGCTATAAGGTCGATGTGTCCCGCGGCTCCCATAACGGTCGCGTGTCATCGGAATGGTTCTCGCGGCCCGACGATGAGCGTTTCCTGTCACTCAATGATCTGGCCCGCTCAGTGCGTGGCCGCTCGGAGCGCAGCCGCACCCGCGTCGTCGAAAGCGCGCTGATCCACGTCGAAGCGAACCGCAACGACCCGGAGCGCCTGGCGCTAATCCTGCCCGGCGCCGATGCGCCTGTCACGCCGACCCACTGGAGCTTCGGTCAGCTGGCGAGTCAGGTTGGCGCGCCCGCAGCTTACCTCCGCCAGCTTCCAGCGCCGCTGGCGGCGATCAATCTGCAGTACGGACTGACCTCGAACCGGACCGAGCAGATCAAGACCCTGGAGACTGACAATGGCCGCGTTGAACTGCGCGCTGTAACCGGCCCTGACTATGGCAGGATCTATGACCATGAACTCGTCGAAGCCGTGCAGAAGATCGCCGGCAACGGCACTGGCGACACCCGCTGGAAGGTCCCGGGCGTCCTCGACTGGTCGACCGGCGTGTACAATCCGCGCGTCGACATCACGCGTGACACGACCACGCTCTACGCCTCGGATCGCGACGTTTTCCTGTTCCTGGTCGACGATCTCAACCCGATCGAAGCCGGGCGCCTGCCCGACGGATCGCCCGATCTCTACTTCCGCGGATTTTACTGCTGGAACTCCGAGGTGGGAGCCAAGACGCTGGGCATGGCGAGCTTCTACCTCCGCGCCGTTTGCCAGAACCGTAACCTGTGGGGCGTAGAGGATTTCGAGGAAATCTCGATCCGGCACAGCAAATATGCGGCGAACCGCTTCGCCCATGAAGCCGCCCCGGCGCTGGAAGGCTTCGCCAACTCCTCGCCGCTGCCCTTCGTCAACGGCATCAAGGCGGCGCGCGAACGCATCGTTGCCCGGACCGACGAGGATCGCAGCGATTTCCTGCGGGCGCGCGGGTTCTCCAAGGCCGAGACTGGCAAGATCATCGAACGGGTGCTCGCCGAAGAAGGCCGCCCACCGGAATCGATCTTCGACTTCGTGCAGGGGATCACCGCGCTGGCCCGCGACAAGGCGCACCAGGACGCCCGGCTCGACATGGAAGGCAAGGCGAAGAAGCTGCTCGACCGGGTCCACTGAGCCTGGCTGATCCCGGTGTTTCTCGAGCGTGGCGCTGCTCTCTCCAGAGTGAGAGGGTGGCGCTTCGCTTCGTGGCGGGTCGAGGCCGAGAGAGAGGCTCCCGGCGACCCGTCATGGAGAACACCCATGACCAAGTCTCAAACCAAGTCCCCGGCCAAGCCATTGCCGAAGCTCGTGCTCAGTTCATCGCGCGACATCCCCTTTTCCCAGCTCGTGCTCAGCCAGAAGAACGTCCGGCGCGTGAAGGTTGGCATCTCGATCGAGGATCTCGCCGACGACATCTACCGCCGAACCCTGCTCCAGAGCCTCAACGTCCGCGCGATCGTCGATGCAAATGGCCAGGAAACCGGCCAGTTCGAGGTTCCCGCCGGCGGCCGACGGTACCGCGCGCTCGAACTGCTGGTGAAGTCCAAGCGGATGGCCAAGGATCAACCGGTTCCCTGCGTAGTGCGCGAAGGCGGCATCGCCGAGGAAGACTCGCTCGCCGAGAACGTCATGCGTGAAGGGCTTCACCCGCTCGACCAGTTCCGCGCGTTCACCGCGCTGGTCGAGGCAGGCCTCAGCGAAGAGGACATCGCGGCGCGGTTCTTCGTCTCGGTCTCGACCGTGCGGCAGCGTCTGCGGCTCGCCTCGGTCGCGCCCAGCCTGCTCGATGTCTACGGCGAGGACGGCATGTCGCTTGAGCAGCTCATGGCTTTCACCGTGACCGACAACCATGCG
>Ga0056905_1000560_pt1 | contig 17898 bp, 16 predicted proteins | sample EBPBio242008_DNA_FD_55044 | JGI IMG/M metagenome (GOLD analysis project Ga0056905, IMG submission 55044) | Wastewater treatment Type I Accumulibacter community from EBPR Bioreactor in Madison, WI, USA - Reactor 1_4/24/2008_ DNA | ecosystem: Engineered > Bioreactor > EBPR > Anaerobic-Aerobic >...
GCCCGCCGCGTCCTTGGAAGCTTCTTTGAAGACATGGTGATTGCCTCCTGCTGATCGCATGGATGCTAGACCTTGTCCACAGAATGCTGGTAACTCCATTCCGACCGGCGACCCAAAGCACGATTCAACGCCTCAAGCAGGATTGGACCGGTGAGGTCGAACTCCCGTTGACTCGCACCCACTCCGACATCAAGACAAGCTCACTTGTCCGCATTGACCTCATGGGGTCGGGTTCCACCCTCGGCATCCATCCGGTTGCGCTCCGCGTGCAGCGTCTCGACCTGCTCCTTGGTCAATCCGTTGTGCAGCACTTCCTTCAACGCATTCAACCATGGGATACGCGATACATCGGGCAGGTCGCGCACCCGCAAGCGAAGGTCGTAGCGTTGGTCCGACGTCATGTCCAGATACGCTTTCGCGGATGGGACGGCGGGTACCGGCAGTGGCGGCGCCAACATGAAATAGACCGCACGGCCGATAGCGGACGGAATCACGCTGCCATGGTCCTCGCCGGCGATCTCGATGAAGCGCGTCTCCATGCCATGCGCTTTCCCCACCTGTTCGGCAATGCTGCGCGCGTTGTCGACCTGGCGACGTTCCCGCAGCGCAGCCATCATGCGTTCGGCATCGGGTTGCACCCGCATGGACGGCGACGGCGTCTGTTCGTACTGGCCTGCCGTGACCAGCAGCCGGAACAGCGTCCCTTTCGTCGGCTTGGTGGCGCCCAGCCGGTCCCGGATCGACGGATCGAACCACACCGAGGGGCTGGCGGCCATGTACGACTGGAATGCCTCCGGCTTCGTTGCAAGCGCATGCAGCACGAACAAGCCGCCAAACGAATGCCCGAAGATTCCCTGGCGCTTCGGATCCGTCTTCGCCAGCGACGCGATCTTCGGCTTCAGGTCCTGCTCGATGAAAGTGAGGAAGCCATCGGCGCCACCGCTGGGCGCCTGGACACGCGGGCTGCGGCTGCCTGGCGGCGTCAGGTCCAACGTGCGCTCGATGCCGATGTCGACGCCCTCGGGATAGCCGATGCCGACCACCACGGTGGCGAGGTCCTTGGGGACGTCTGGCCTGCGCTCCAGCGCGCGCACCGACTCGAGTGCCGTGAGGAACATCGCGTTGCCATCCATGACGTAAAGCACGCTGTAGCCGCCGACGGGCGCCGGCTTCGCGGGAATCGCCACGAAGACCCGATAGGTCCGCTCGCCCGCGCTGGACGTGAGGTCGAATTGCTGCGCGCCGGGCACCACCAGGGCTTCTGCCGCCGCGGGCGCCGCCACCGTCAGCAGCGCCAGCACGGCGACCAACCACTCCATCCTCACCCATGCCTTCATCGTCTGCTCCACTCCCCTGCCGATCCGGGCATGCGCGACGTCGCCGCGCATGCCACCTGCATCACCAACGCTTGTCAAAGGACAGCACCAGCGTCCGACCCATTACGTTGGCGTTGGTCGGATCATAGGGATCCGCCAGCGCATCGTTTGCGGCGGTGCCGCCATCGATGAATGGAGGCGCGGCATCGGTGAAGTTCAACGCCGTGAAGTTCAACCGCGAATCGGTGAACAGACCACCCAACCCGGAAAGATCGTAGCCGATGTTGAAATCGAAGGTCTTCCACGCATCGATCTTCACGGGACGCGTGATGGCGACAGGGACGCCGACGGCATTCGGCTGGAAGCAGCCCGAGGCGCACTCGTAGTCGTCGACGTAGTTCATCGTCAGCGACGCATTGAGGTTGCCGTAGTTCCAGCGCACGCCCTGCATGGAGCGCAGCGGCACCGGATTGCCGACCGCACTGTACTTGCCCAGCTGGTCGACGAAGCCGGAGCCCGGCGTGGCCTCGACTTCATACGAGTTCAGCCAGGTGCCGCGCGCGAACAGCTCCAGCGAACCGGCCCGGTCGGGTTCGAAGCGGTAGCTGAAATCGAAGTCCATGCCATCCATCTTCAGCGCTGCCAGGTTGAGCTGGGTGGCGTTGACGATCATCGCCACGTCCCCTGCTGCCTGCACGGGGCCGGCACCCAGTTGGCCGAGATAACGTGGATCGTTGTTGATGATGTCCTGTACCCGAGCCAGGCTTGGATTGATCTCCAGGCTATCGAGGTAAGGCGTCGTGCCGGTGGCGAACAGTTGCGCCAGGATGCCGCCCAGCTGGCCAGCCTGGATGCGCACGATGCGGTCGTCGATCTTCAGGTTGAAGTAGCTGGCGCCGACATGCAGGCCGGGCAGCCACTCCGGCTTCCAGTCGAAGCCGAGCGTCCAGGTCTTCGCTTCCTCTGGTTTCAACGTAGGGCCGGCGCCGCCGGATATGACGATGGCCGTGAACGTACAGTTGCCTGCGCCACCCGGCGTCCCGGTCACTCCATTGAGCGGGACCAGCGTGGTGGCGCAGGGGGCGGTGTACAGGTCGGCACGCATGAACGCGCCGTTGCCGCCGGTGATCGGCTGCACCCCGTTGTAGGCGTAGCGCATCGGCGGTGCGTGGAACGAGCTGCCCCAGCTGCCACGCAGGGTCAGGCCGTCGGTCGGCTTGAAGTCGATGCCGACCTTTGGATTGAACGTGGAAAAGTCGCCCATCCCGCGGCCCCGCTCGTAACGGCCGGCGATGGACAGGTCCAGCTTCTTCGCAAAGGCCATCGCGTTGTCGTTGCTGATCAGCGGGAACGCCAGTTCCGTGAACAGCGCACCGACATCGCGCTCGGTCGTGCCGAAGGCTTCGTGCCGGTCGGACGTCGAGCGCCAGTTGAAGTCCAGCTGGCCGCCGATGTTCTCGCGGCGCCAATCCACGCCAGCCGCCAGCTTGGCGGTGCCGCCCGGCATCTGGAACAGGTCGCCGTCGACCTTGAAGCTGGCCTGCGCCAGCCACGACGTGAACTTCAGGTCCTCGTAGCCGATCAGCTGGGCCAGCACCGCGTCCGGCAACGCATCCGTGGTCCACGGATTGAACGCGGTGTAGTTCAGGCCGGCGCAGTAGTTGCGCGCCGCCACGGAGGCATTGGCCGCCAGGCCCTGGCTGCACTGGATCGAGGTCGGTGCCTGCACCTGCGAACCGCCCGCGCCCGGCAGATGGTCGTAGATGTTGGCGTTGCGCTGCACGTCCGAGTCGCGGCGCTGTTCCTCGCGGCTGTAGGACAGCGCGGCTTCACCGCGCCAGCTGCCGGCCAGATCGAACACGGCGCCGAACGACGCAGCGAACGAGTCGGCCTCGATCTCGCGCTGCAGCGGACGATCGTCGATCAGCACACCATAGTTGTTGGCGACTCCGGGAATGAAATACGGGTTGTTCGGACCCACCGTGCCATAGAGCGCCTGGTAGCCCTGGTTGTAGGTGCCGCGGCGCTGCGAATAGCGCAGGTCGCCGTTCCACTCGAGGGCTTCGCCCACGCCATGCTCGAAGCTGAAGAACGCGCTGTGGCGTTCCATCTCCGGCAGGATGTCGACCATGTCCCAGGCGTTGTAGGTGTTGCCGACGCCATCGGTCACCGCAATCAGGTTGCCGGCCGTCAGGCCCGTGCCTGCGCCGCCGGGGACGCGACGCGCGACCACGCCGTTGCCGGCCGCAGTGCCGTTGAACAGGTTGGCTTCCGCGCCAGCGCGCGCGGTCATGCGACGCCAGTTGATGCCGCCGCGGTCGCTGAAGTCGCCGCCGTTATAGATGTCGCGGTCGTTCGCCAGCACGTTGTCCTGGCGGTTGTACTCGTAACCGGCGATCAGGCCGCCGCCGTCCCATTGCGTACCCCAGGTCTGGCCGACCTGCAGTTGCTGGCCGCCGCCCTGGCTGGTGGTGCCCAGGCGCACGCTGGTGTGCGCGCCGTCGTCGCTGCGCTTGAGGATGATGTTCACCACACCGCCGACCGCATCGGAACCGTACACGGCCGAGGCACCGTCCAGCAGCACCTCCATGTGCGACACCGCATTGGTCGGGATGGATGAGATATCAACGAAGTCGCCGTACTGGCCGGAAGCCGCCACGCGCCTACCATTGACCAGCACAAGGGTCGAGAGCGCGCCCAGGCCGCGCAGGTTCACGCCCTGTCCGCCAGTCATGTTGGAACCGGCAACGCTGGAATCCTGGCCGCCCTGGACGTTGTCGGACATACCCACGCCGCCAGCGAAGTTCGCCGGCAGGTCGCGCAGGAAATCGCCGATGGTCGCCTTGCCACTGTCGCGGATCTGCTCGGCACTGATGACCTGCACCGTATTGCCCGCAGGCTCGGCGCCGCGGATGTTGGTACCCGTCACGACGACCGTGTCCAGGTCCTTCGCCGCGGCGGGAGCAACCTCCTGCGCATGCAATGCCCCGGCGATGCACATCGCCAACACCGACACACCGCCGGCGACCCCACGCGTACGACCTGCTCGACTGCTCATCATTCCCCCGAGGCTCGATTGGCTGACAGATGTATCGGTTGTGCCGGTTCCCTGCTTCCGGGCGTTGTCCCGCTGCCCATCCCGTGACGCGACGGTGTCCAGTGCGCGCGTGGAACCACACGAAATTTCGTTAGAACGGCACCCGGATAACAGCAAAGTGACAGCGCACTGTCAAGAATAATTACGATATTTTTTGCGCATTCCTGCTCTGCGCGTCGTCGATTTACAGAGAAATTACCTGATTTACATTGATAAACAATCAATTACGTGGAACCGGCCGCAGCGGGCACCTAGAAAGTTATCGAAATTTCATGCCCTGGTGCTGCACTGCGCCAACGGCGCGCGCTTGATTTTCGAAATTCCCCGCGCACACTGGCCCCATGAACCTCCAAGTCGCTCCGTCGTCCGCTCGCACGCTGGCTCGCCGCGCCTACCAGCGCCTGCGCCGCGACATCGTCCACGGCCAGCTCGCGGCCGGCAGCAAGCTCAAGCTGGAAGCGCTGGTCCAGCAGTACGACATCGGCATGTCGCCCCTGCGCGAAGCGCTGGCGCGCCTGGTCGGCGACCAGCTGGTCAAGACCGAGGATCAGCGCGGCTTCTGGGTGGCGCCGTTGTCGCTCGACGAACTCGACGACATCTCGCGCGTACGCAACCTGATCGAGACCGAGGCCCTGCGCGTGTCGATCGAACGTGGCGGCGCCGAGTGGGAGCAGCGCTTGCGAACGGCGTTCGAGGCCTTGAGCGAGATCGAGAAGGACGTGACCGAACTAGCGCCAGCGCTGCCGCAGCAGACCCTGGATGCGTGGGAGGAACGCAACCACGAGTTCCACACCACGTTGATCTCCGCCTGCGACTCGCCGTGGCTGATCAAACTGCAGGAACTGCTCTACCACCAGGCCGAACGCTATCGCCGCGTATCGCTGAGCGCGTCGCGCGGCAAGCGTTTCGTGCACGACGAGCACCAGGCGATATTCGAAGCCGCCGTCGACCGCAATGCATTGCGCGCATGCCGCCTTACCCAGGATCACCTCATGCGGACCTACGATGAAGTGCGCAAGGCGATGGCCGCCCTCGAAGCGGCCTGACGCCGGCCTCAGCCGGCAGCGCAGATCCGCGGCTGGGTCTCCAGCAGTTCCCACGTCTTCTCGAACCCGGCGACGGCCTTTGGGTCGAACGCCTTGACGCCCTCGGACACGTACAGGCCGACGATCAGGTCGCCCTCCTTGCCGTAGAAGGCCAGGATGCGGGTGAACGTGTCGGCGTCCCTGGTCGGCAGCTTCATCGCCCAGATCTGGTCGACTTCCTGCGGCGTGATGTGGCCGTGCACGCCGGCGCCTTCGTCCGCATACATGTCGTACCAGATCAAGCTGCTGCTGGCCTGCGTCTGCGGCACCGTGCTCGGAAAATTCCAGGCATGCATGCCGCCGGAGGTGAGGACGATGCCGATCTTCGTGTCGGCGCCCCAGGCGTCGACCGACTTCCATACCTGGTCGAAGAACAGCCGATTGGAACGGACGCCGTAGGCCTGCTTCCGATCCAGTGCGCTGACGACCGTCGCTTCCTTCATGCGGAACAGGCGGCTGACCGGCGGTGGTGGCGCGCCCGGGCGCGTCCGCGCGTAGTAGTGCTGGATCACCTTGGCGTCGTCGGCCGAGGCGCAGGTATCGAAAGCGTGGGCGTGGCCGGCCAGGCCCAGCGTCGCGAGCAGCGACGCCGTCAGCAACAGGTTCTTCATGCGATGGCGGTTCCGTTGGGAGGAGGACGACTGACGGCGTCAGCCGATCGATTCGGGATCACCGGCAGTGAGGTAATCCCACATGCGTTCGAGCAGGCGCCCATTCCAGGTGGCGCGCGCCTGCGACTGCGCATCCGTGAAACGGGTGGGTCCGACCGACGTCGACAGGCAATCGAGTTCGACACGCGATGCGTCTTCGAGATACCACGCCAGCACGACCGCCGCCTGCAGCGATTCGCCCGCCGTCACCGCGCCGTTGCCGCGCATGACGATCGCGCGCGCATCGCCGAGTTGCGTGGCCAGCTGCGCCGCCTGCTCATCGCTGCGCAGCAGCAACGGGTCGTCCCACAGGGGTGGCTGTGGATGAAAGTAGCTGCCGAATCCATGCCGCGCGACCGGCGTCAGGCCGAGCACGCTCAGGCTCATCGTCTTCGGCGGCTGCACGCGCGCCACGCCACCGACGTCGGGGCGCAGGCGATAGATCTCGCGGTGGATGCGCACCTCCGGCAATACACCGTCCGGCAGCGGACCCGTCAACGGCACCACGCTGCAGGCGTCGTCGAGCGCCACCAGGCCGAGCGGGCGCGAGGGCGCGACCAGGAACGTGTCCGCATCGATGCGCGCACTGCAATGCCCGTAGGCGTGCACCAGTCCATGCCGGCCGAGTGCGCGCGCCGCGATACGGACCGTCCTAGACAATGCGTCGATGCAATCCGTCACGACTTGAATTCCTTGATCCCCGGCTTGGCGCCCCACTCGCAGAAACCGGGCGGCGCGAATTCGAACTGCCGCTCGCGGTACATCAGTTCGTCGGCGATGGAGCGCACGCCGGACGAGTACTCGTACACCATGCCGTCCGGCCCTTCGAAATAGAGGAAGCGCGCGGACGAAGTGGGATGCCGTCCTGGCCCGAACACCACCGGGATACCCTGTTCGCGGATGAAGTGGAACGAGCGCTGCACGTCGTCCGACGTTTCGACCTGGTGGTTGATGTGCTGTATGCCGGCGCGGTTGGTCGGGAACAGCGCGATCTTGTGGTGGATCTCGTCGATGCGCAGCAGCGGCGCGTCGCCGATGCGGTCGCTGACGCGCGCATTGCAGACCGTGGTCCAGAACGCCTCATCGCGCACCGCGTCGGTCGTACACAGGCCGACATGGCTGAAGCCGGTGATGCCGGCATCGCGCTCGCCGCGGTAACGGCGCGCACCCATCTGCGGCCGCCACACCAGTTCGATCCGGTTGCCGGTGGGGTCGCGGAACGCCACGAAGTCGCGCACCTTGCGTAGCGCCGCCTCATCCGCGGTGCCGCGATGCACCGGGTGGCCCAACCTTTCGAGCTCCGCGCCGGCCGCATCGAGCTCCACGCGGCTGTCGACTTCGAACGCCACCACCTGGTCGGCGGGATCGCCCTCGAAATAGCACAGCGTGTGCTCGCGCTGGTCGGACTTGAAATGCACCGCGCCGCGGCTGCGTTCGCTGATCTCCAGCCCGAGGATCGCCGTGGCGTAGCGCGTGGCGCCTTCCAGGTCGCGCGTACCCAGCCTGACGTAGCTGACGTCGCGCAGGTGGATCACGGCCGCGGCACTCCGCGCAGGGACGGCCTCGCCGGCGCAGCGGCACGGCCGTCGAGTTCGGGCACGCGGCATTCACTGCCCCAGCTGCAATGCGACGCAGGACCGTCGGCAAACTGGCGCGGACGCGGCGGCGCAGCGGGATCGACCTGCCTGCCTTCGGCGACGAAGGCGTACAGCACCTCGTCCGGCCCGCGGAACGTCAGGAAGACCTGGTCCGACACGGGGCGACGGCCCGGTCCGTGCGCGATCGCTTCGGACTCCTCCGGTCGCAGCCGGTAGAACTGCTGCATCACCTGATTGATGCCTTCCACGCCGAACTCGACCGCCAGCACACCGGCGCGCGAGGCGGGATGCAGCGCCAGGCGGTGATGCGCGCCATCGAAACCGAGATAGGCGGCATCGCCTATCCAGTCGGCAATGCGCATGCCGAACACCTCGGCGAACAACATCTCATCCGCGGCGACATCGGTGCTGCGCAGCGATACGGCAGCCAGGCCGGTAATTCCCGTGTCGCGCGCGGGAAAGAAACGCCACGCCTGGTGCTGCGGACGCACCACCAGTTCCACGCGCACGCCGCCATGCGTGGTGAACGCGGCAAGCGCGCGCACGTTGCGGCGCGACGCCAGCGCAGGGTCGCGTACCAGCGCGATGCCACGCGACTCAAGTATCGCGGATGCGGCCAGCAGCACCGCGTCGTCGCGCACTTCCAGTCCTACCGCCTGGCGGCGCGCGTCGTCTTTCGCGAAGACCACGCTGTACTGCCGCTCGTCCGAGCGCAGCGCGATCTCGTCTGCGCTCTCGTTCGCCACCTGCAACCCCAACTCGGCGACGGCGAACCGGCGCGCCGCCTCCGGATCACGCGTCCCAAGGACGACATAACGCAGTTGTTCGATGGCGATCTGCATGGCGCTACCTGCTGGATGGACTGACCGGAAGATGCCTCATCATGCCCGCGGCGTCGCGCTCAACCCAAGCGGCGCTGCACGATGCGGGCGAACACGCTGGCCGCGACAGGCAACAACTGGTCGTCGAAGCGGAACGTCGGGTGGTGGCACATGGCGCTGTCCATGCCGAGGAACAGGTAGGCACCCGGCCACTGCTCGAGCATGTACGAGAAGTCGTCGGAGAACGGGTACGCCCGCATGTCGGTCTTCACGTTGTCCGCGCCCAGCACGTCGGCGATCGCCTCGGCCGCCAGCGCCGCCTGTTCGGGCGAGTTGATGCACGGCGGACAGGAATGCGGGATCTGCAGATCGATCCTGCAGCCGGAGATCTGCGCCTGGCCTTCGCACAGGGCGCGCAGGCGCTTGAGCAGTTCCTCGTGCACGTCCTTGGACAGCGAGCGCATCGTGCCACTCAGCGACGCCGTGGACGGAATGATGTTGTGGGTGGTGCCGGCCTGCAGCCTACCCACGTTGATCAGTGCCGCTTCCATCGGGTCGATGTGGCGCCCGACGATGGCGCTGATCTCGACGGCCAGGCGTGCAGCGACCTGCAGCGGATCATTCGCACGGTGCGGGGCGGCGGCATGGCCGCCGACGCCTTCGATCTCGATCTCGAACACCGCCAGCGACTGCAGCGTCGCACCGGCGCGCACGCTGGCCTCGCCGCCCTTGAGCGCGGGCATGTTGTGGAAGGCATAGACCTCGTCGCAAGGCCAACGCGTGAACAGGCCATCCTCGACCATCTTGATCGCGCCGCGGCCACCCTCTTCGGCAGGCTGGAAGATCAGCACCACGCGGCCGGTGGCCGGGGGATGGGCCACCAGGTATTGCGCCGTACCCAGCAGGACCGAGGTATGGCCGTCGTGACCGCAGGTGTGGGCCACGCCCGGACGCTGCGAACGGAACGGCAGGTCGCTCTGTTCGTCCATTGGCAGCGCGTCCATGTCGGCACGCAGGCCGATGGACATGCCCGGCTTGCCACTGTCGATCACCGCGACCACGCCGGTGCCACCCAGGCCGGTATGCACCTGCAGGCCCAGGCCCGTCAGGACCTCGGCGACCAGCGCGGACGTCCGCTCCTCCTCGAATCCCAGCTCGGGCCAGGCATGGATGCGATGGCGCCACTCGGTCATGCGGGGCGCGAGGGCAATCAGGGGATCGAGCACGGTGGCCATGCGGACAGGAACTCCATTAGTAAAAGGACCGGACGGCGCGATAAGACCAGAGCCACCCGCGCTTGTCAAACATAATTTCGATATTTACGCGACAACCATCCAGAATTCGTGCATTATTCGGTTCCATCGACGTAAGAATTTCGACTTTATGTCCTGACATCCTCTCCTGGACTCGCCGCGTCACGCCATGGCGCTGGTCAGGAATTTCGTAAATCCGAATGGAATCCCTCACGGACCACCCATGACCCTTCCCGCCGCACAGCCTCACTCCTCCACGCTTCCCGTCGTGACGCATTACATCGGCGGCCAGCCGGTGACCTCGTCCCGCCCCTTGTTCGCCAACATCGACCCTGCCACCGGCCAGGTCGTCAGCCAGGTGCACGAAGCCGATGCCGACACCGTCGACCGTGCCGTGCAGGCGGCCCGCGCCGCGCTGCAGGGGCCGTGGAGCACGTTCACCGATGGCCAACGCGCTGCGGTGCTGCGCAAGGTCGCCGATGGCATCCGTGCGCGCTTCGACGACTTCGTGGCAGCCGAAGTCCGCGACACCGGCAAGCCGGTCGACCTGGCGGGCCATCTCGACATTCCTCGCGGTGCCGCCAACTTCGACGTGTTCGCCGACCAGATCGCGCAGTCGGCCACGGAAGCCTTCCGCTCCCCCACGCCCGACGGCGGCACCGCCATCAACTACGGCCTGCGCACGCCCCGTGGCGTGATCGCGGTGATCTGCCCCTGGAACCTGCCGCTGTTGCTGATGACCTGGAAGGTCGCGCCGGCACTGGCGTCCGGCAACACGGTGGTGGTGAAGCCGTCGGAAGAAACGCCCAGCACCACCACCCTGTTGGCCGAAGTGATGAACGATGCCGGCGTGCCGCCCGGCGTGTTCAACGTGGTGCACGGTTTCGGCCCCGACAGTGCCGGCCAGTACCTCACCGAACATCCCGGCGTGAACGGCATCACCTTCACCGGTGAAACGCGCACCGGCACCGCGATCATGAAGGCGGCTGCGGTCGGCGTACGTCCCGTGTCGTTCGAACTGGGTGGCAAGAACGCGGCACTGGTGTTCGCCGACTGCGACCTCGATGCCGCCGTGGCCGGCATCACCCGCTCTGCATTCCTCAACTCCGGCCAGGTCTGCCTTGGCACCGAGCGCATCTATGTCGAACGGCCGATCTTCGATGCGTTCGTCCTGCGACTCAAGGAGGCGGCGCAGGCGCTGAATCCAGGCGATCCGTGGGACGAAGACACGAACTTCGGTCCGCTGATCAGCCAGCAGCACCGCGACAAGGTGCTCTCCTACTACGCGCGCGCGCGCAACGAAGGCGCCACCGTGGTGACCGGCGGCGGCATCCCGCAGCTGCCGTCCACGTTGTCCGGCGGCTGGTGGGTGGAACCCACCATCTGGACAGGCCTGCCCGTCAACTCGACGGTGCTGACCGAGGAGATTTTCGGGCCGTGCTGCCACATCACGCCGTTCGACCGCGAGGAAGACGCCATCGCCGCCGCCAACGACACGCCGTACGGACTGGCGACGTCGATATGGACGCGCGATGTGTCGCGCGCGCACCGCGTCGCCGCTGCGATCCAGGTCGGCATCGCCTGGGTCAACAGCTGGTTCCTGCGCGACCTGCGCACCGCTTTCGGTGGCGCCAAGCAATCGGGCATCGGCCGCGAAGGTGGCGTGCACGGCCTCGAGTTCTACACGGAGTTGCGCAATGTCTGCATCAAGCTCTGACGCCGTCCGCCAGGCGGCGGACCTGCTCGGCCACGCCCTGGATGCGCGCGCGCCTTGCGATCCGGTCAAGCCCTTGATCGAAGCGGAAGGCATCGACGCCGCCTATGCGGTGCAGGCCCTGCTCACGCGCGCCGCCGAACAGAGCGGCCGTCGCGTCGTCGGCCGCAAAGTGGGCCTGACATCGGTCGCGGTGCAGAAGCAGCTCGGCGTCGACCAGCCGGACTACGGCATGCTGTTCGACGACATGGGCTATGGCGACGGCCAGGAAGTAGCGCTGTCGCGCCTGATCCAACCCAAGGTGGAGGCCGAGATCGCCTTCGTGTTCGAACGCGACCTCGACGTCGAACAACCGACGCTCGGCCACGTGCTGAATGCCCTCGGTTACGTGCTGCCGGCCATCGAGATCGTCGACAGCCGCGTGCGCGACTGGAAGATCAGCATCTTCGACACCATCGCCGACAACGCATCGTCGGGGCTGTACGTGCTCGGTGGCACACCCAAGAAGATCGACGCGTTCGACCTGCGCCTGTGCGGCATGAGCCTGGAGAAGGCCGGCGAACCCGTGTCGGTCGGTTGCGGCGCGGCGTGCCTGGGCAATCCGCTCAACGCGGTGCTGTGGCTCGCGCGCACCGCCGCGCGCACCGGCCGCCCGCTGCGCGCGGGTGACGTGGTGCTGTCGGGTGCGCTCGGCCCCATGGTGCCGGTCGCCGCCGGCGATGTCTTCGAAGCCCGCATCTCCGGCCTGGGCCGGGTGGCGGCAACGTTCTCCAGGGAGTGACGCGATGGGCAAGATGAAGGTCGCCATCATCGGTTCGGGCAACATCGGCACCGACCTGATGATCAAGCTGCTGCGCCAGGGGCGCAACGTGGAAATCGCCGCGATGGTCGGCGTGGACCCGGAATCGGATGGCCTGGCGCGTGCGCGCCGGCTCGGCGTCGCCACCACGCACGAAGGCCTCGATGGATTGCGCGCGATGCCGGAGTACCGCGACATCGCGCTGGTGTTCGACGCCACCTCCGCCGGCGCCCACCTCCGGCATGCCGAACAACTGAAGGCCGACGGCAAGCGCGCGGTGGACCTGACGCCGGCCGCCATCGGTCCGTATGCGGTGCCCGCAGTCAACCTCGACGAACACATCGACGCCGGGAACCTCAACATGGTGACCTGCGGCGGCCAGGCGACGATCCCGATCGTCGCAGCCGTCTCGCGCGTGGCGCCGGTGCGCTATGCCGAGATCGTCGCCAGCATCGCCAGCAAGTCGGCCGGCCCGGGCACGCGCGCCAACATCGACGAATTCACCGAAACCACATCGCGTGCGATCGAAACCGTCGGCCGCGCGGCGAAGGGCAAGGCGATCATCGTGCTCAATCCGGCCGAGCCGCCGCTGATGATGCGCGACACCGTGTACTGCCTGACAGAGGGCGGCGACGAAACCGCAATCCGCAGCTCGATCCAGACCATGGTCGCCGCGGTCGCCGGCTACGTGCCCGGTTACCGGCTGAAGCAGGACGTGCAGTTCGAGAAACTCGATGCCGCCGCCTGCGCCGCGATCCTGCGCCAGCCGACGGCGGCGGCAGGCCTCAAGGTGTCCGTGTTCCTGGAAGTGGAAGGCGCTGGCCACTATCTGCCTGCCTACGCCGGCAACCTCGACATCATGACGTCGGCGGCGCTGGCCGCGGCCGAGCGCATCGCCGAACTGGCGCACTGCAAGGAGGTCGCGTGATGGACACCGCGAACGACACCCCGCTCTACATCCAGGACGTCACCCTGCGCGACGGCATGCACGCCATCCGCCACCAGTACGGCCTTGACCATGTCCGCGCGATCGCACGCGCACTGGATGCCGCCGGCGTCGCCGCGATCGAGGTCGCGCATGGCGATGGACTGGCCGGGTCCAGCTTCAACTACGGCTTCGGCCGCCACACCGACCTGGAATGGATCGAAGCCGTCGCCGGGAGCGTGACGCAAGCGAAACTGACCACGTTGCTGCTGCCCGGCATCGGCACCGTGCACGAGCTTCGCGCCGCCGTCGCGGTGGGCGTGCGCTCGGTCCGCGTGGCCACGCACTGTACGGAAGCCGATGTCGCGCGCCAGCACATCGAGGAGGCGCGCCGGCTCGACATCGACGTCGCCGGCTTCCTGATGATGAGCCACATGACGCCGCCCACCGCCCTCGCCGAGCAGGCGAAGAAGATGGAAAGCTACGGTGCCTGTTGCGTCTACGTCACCGACTCCGGTGGCGCACTGACGATGGATGCCACCCGCGACCGCGTGCGCGCACTTCGCGATGCGCTGAAGCCGGAAACGCAGATCGGCATCCATGCCCACCACAACCTGTCGCTCGGCGTGGCCAATTCGGTCGTCGCCGTCGAGAACGGCGTGACCCGCGTGGATGCCTCGCTCGCCGGGATGGGGGCCGGCGCCGGCAATGCACCGCTCGAGGTCTTCATCGCCACCGCCGAACGCATGGGCTGGACGCATGGCTGCGACCTGTTCACGCTGATGGACGCCGCCGAAGACCTGGTGCGACCGCTGCAGGATCGTCCGGTCCGTGTCGACCGCGAGACGCTGAGCCTCGGCTACGCAGGCGTGTATTCCAGCTTCCTGCGCCACGCCGAGAAAGCCGCTGCCGACTACGGTCTGGACGTACGCTCGATCCTGATCGAGCTGGGCGAACGCCGCATGGTTGGCGGGCAGGAAGACATGATCGTCGACGTCGCGCTGGACCTGCTGGCGCGCAAGAACACCCGGGTGGAAGCCGCATGATGCATTACGACCTCGCCTCGCTCGCCGAGCGACTGGACGGCGCCGCGCACGATGCCACCGCCACGCCGCAGCTGGAGGAAGCGCTGACGCTTGAGCAGGCGTACGCCATCCAGCGCCTGAGCGTCCAGCGTCGCCTGCAGCGCGGCGAACGCCGGATCGGCATCAAGATGGGCTTCACCAGCCGCGCGAAGATGGTGCAGATGGGCGTGTCCGACATGATCTGGGGGCGACTGACCTCAGGCATGCTGGTTGAGGACGGCAACAGCATCCGCCTGCGCGACTACGTGCATCCGCGCGTCGAGCCGGAAGTCGCGTTCCTGATCAGCCGTCCGCTGTCGGGCCGCGTGACCGCACCGCAAGCGCTGGCCGCCGTGGAAGCGGTGGCGCCTGCGTTGGAGATCATCGATTCGCGCTACCAGGATTTCCGCTTCTCGCTGACCGACGTGGTGGCGGACAACAGTTCGTCATCCGGGTTCGTGGTCGGACCGTGGCGCTCGGCGGCGACCGACCTCGACAACCTCGGCCTGGTGATGGCCTTCGATGGTCGTCCGCAGGCGTTCGGCTCCACCGCGGCGATCCTCGGCCATCCGCTGCGTTCGCTGGTGGCCGCGGCACGCGTCGTGGCGGAAGCGGGCGAAACCCTGCAGCCTGGCGATATCGTGCTCGCCGGTGGCGCCACCGCCGCCAGCGCGCTGCACGCCGGCATCCATGTGTCGCTGGAGGTCGAATCGCTCGGCCGCTGCGGCTTCCACGTCGAGGAGTAACCGATGCCCATCCTTCATGCCCACATCCTGGCCGGCCGTACGCAGGAACAGCAGCAGGCGTTCGCGCGCGCGGTGACCGACGCCGCCACCACCCACCTCGGCGTGCCCGCGACCGCCGTGCGCGTGCTGATCCACGAAATCCCACCGGCACAGTGGTACACCGCCGGCGAACCGAAGGCGCCACCGGCGGACATGGGCTAAAACACCTCCACGCCCGACGACGTTCCCCGCACCTCCGCATGCCCCAGCAAGAGCCGCCCATGTCCGATGCATCGACGCCTTCGCACGCCGCCACGTCCACGGATTTCCCGCCGAAGCTGTGGATGTTGCTGCTGGTGGTACTGGTGGCGACGGCGGTCGCGGAGTGGATCGGCCCGATCAGCATTCCGCTTGGCCCGGCCAGCATCGTGATCCTGCCGATGCTGATGACCCTGTTCGCGACGACCGCGCTTGCCGCGTGGCATGCGCGCTTCCCCGCATGGCTGCAGCTCGGACTTCCGCTGCAGCACTACGCCGACAAGCTGCTCGGCACCGCGCTGCTTCTTTTCATCGTCAAGCTCGGCCTGATGGCCGGCTACAGCATCGAAGCGCTGCGCAAGGTCGGCTGGGCGCTGGCGTTCCAGGAACTCGGCCACGCGTTCGGCACCATGGTATTGGCGCTGCCGCTGGCGCTGCTGCTCGGCATCAAGCGCGAGGCGGTCGGCGCCACCTTCTCCATCGGCCGCGAAACGGCGATGGTGATCATCGGACAGCGGTACGGCCTGCAATCGGCCGAAGGCCGCGGCGTACTGGCCGAGTACATCACCGGCACCGTGCTCGGCACGGTGTACCTGTCCCTGTTGGCGAGCGCGGTAGCCGCCACCGGCATCTTCGACATCCGCTCACTGGCGATGGGCGCGGGTATCGGCTCCGGCAGCATGATGGCGGCGGCGCTCGGCCCGATCACCCACGGGCAGTCGCCGGACTTCGTGCGCGAGCTGACCGCCATCGCCGGCGCCGCGAACCTGATCGCCGGCGTGGTCGGCTTCTACTTCGCCGCCTATATCACCCTGCCCGCGTGCAGTTGGTTGTACACCCGTCTCGAACCCGTACTCGGCCGCACCGCGATCGCGCGCCGCGCGCCGTCAACCCGCGATCTCGACGTCGCCGCCGCACTCGAAGGCGAAGACGATCGGCCCACCCTGCGCGACAGCCTGCTGGCACTGGCGCTGATGGCTGCCGGCATCATCCTCAGCAACTGGATCGGGCACGGAATCGCGCCGCTGCAGACATTGCCGGGCGTGACGATCATGGCCTGCATCGTGCTGGCCGGCTTGCTGCTCAAGCAGCTCGTGCGCAAGCTGCCGCTGATGCTTTTCCTCGCCATCGGCGCGACGCTGGTGACCATCCCCGAGGGCTGGCCGTTGGCCGCACGCACCGCGGAGTTGATCAACCAGGTGCAGTTCATGAGCATCACTACCACCGTGCTCGCACTGGCAGGCTTTGCGGTGGCGCGCAAGCTGCCGATGTTCCGCCGCCTCGGCTGGCGCATCGTGATCGTGTCGCTGATCGCCGCCACTGGCGCGTTCATCGGCTCCGCGACGATCGCCGAACTCTTCCACTGATGTCGAACCCGGAGGCACCTTCCATGTCGAGCGACACGGATACAACATGGGCGCGGTCGGTGCAGCTGCTGCACTGGCTGGGTGCATTGCTGATCGTATCGGTCGCCGTGATCGGGCTGGTCATGGTCGATCTCGAGCGCGGCACGGATCTGCGCAAGACGATGTTCGCCCTGCACAAGTCGATCGGCATCACCGTGCTCGCACTCGCCATCGTGCGTATCGCCCTGCGCATGGCGACGCGCACACCGGATCCGCTGGCCGGACCCGCATGGCAGTTGCGTGCCGCACGCGCGAGCCACCTGTTGCTCTACACGCTGCTGTGCGCAGTGCCTTTGTCTGGTTGGCTGCTCAACTCCGTCGCCGGCCAGCCGTTGCCCTGGTTCGGCCTGGTCGACCTGCCCTCGCTGGCGGCAAAAAATGGCGACCTGCGCAAGCCGGTCGACACCGCGCATGTCGTGCTGTTCTGGTCGCTGGCAAGCCTGGTCTGCATGCATACGGCAGCGGCACTGCATCATCACGTTTTCCGCAGGGACGAAACGCTGCGCCGCATGCTGCCCTGGCGCACGCGACGCGCCGACTGACAAGCGCGCATGGCAGTCAGCACGTTCGACCTGTTCAAGATCGGCATCGGTCCCAGCTCATCGCACACGGTGGGTCCGATGCGGGCGGCGGCGCGTTTCGTGGCCCGCTGGCTGGTCGATGCGAACCGCCTGCAGGACGTGGTGCGCATCCGCGCCGAAGTCTTCGGCTCGCTGGCGCTGACCGGTCGCGGCCACGGCACCGACAAGGCCGTGCTGATGGGCCTGGAAGGGCACTACCCCAACGAGATCGACCCGGACCTCATCCCCCCGGCGCTGGAACGCATCCGCAAGGACAAGCGCATCCTGCTCGGCGGCACGCATGCGGTCGCCTTCGAGGAGAAGCGCGACCTGCTGATGAACAAGCGGCAGAAGCTGCCCTACCACACCAACGGCATGCGCTTCACCGCCTATGACGCCAACGATGAAGTGATCGCCACCCGCGACTACTACTCGGTCGGCGGCGGCTTCGTGGTCAACCAGGACGATGCCGCGGTGGACCGCATCGTCGCCGACGAGACGCCATTGCCCTACCCGTTCAAGAGCGGCGACGAACTGCTGGCCCAGTGCCAGCGCAGCGGGCTGAGCATCGCCGCGCTGATGTTCGAGAACGAGAAGGCCTGGCGCAGCGAGGACGAGATCCGCGAC
>Ga0056905_1000561_pt1 | contig 17830 bp, 17 predicted proteins | sample EBPBio242008_DNA_FD_55044 | JGI IMG/M metagenome (GOLD analysis project Ga0056905, IMG submission 55044) | Wastewater treatment Type I Accumulibacter community from EBPR Bioreactor in Madison, WI, USA - Reactor 1_4/24/2008_ DNA | ecosystem: Engineered > Bioreactor > EBPR > Anaerobic-Aerobic >...
GATGGGCGATTTTCTCGCTCTGTCGGCCCGTCGTGCCCGCCGCGACCTCGCCGGCGACCCGGCGCTGCTTGCCGACGTGCTCGCCCGCGTGGGCAAGGGGCTGTACGATTTCGAGCGGTTCGACGAGGCCGAACGCATCCTCCGCGACGTGATGGCCCTCCACGTTCGGCAGCAGACGATGGAGACGGCGGAGGCGTTCAATGCCCAGCATCAACTCGTCAAGACCCTTGCCTCTGCCGAACGGTTTGACGACGCCGACCGCGAGGCCGCGCAGTTCCTCGTCCGCGTCCGAGCGCTTCCCGAAGACACGCTGCGCGTCCGAATGCTCATCAAAGCGTCGGGCGAGATTCGCGATCCCGTCCGTTCGCGCGCCGTGCTCGACGAGGCCCGCCGCTTGCTCGAATCGCTGGCCATCGACCCGACGGCGCTGCACGAGGAGCTTACCCTCGCGGAGATTCGCTTCGCCAACGCCGCAGGCGACACCGAGCGCGCTGCCGACCTCCACGCCGAAAGCTACCGGTTCGTGCGGGAACGGCGCGGCGACGGCCACGCGCTCACCGCTGTGGCGCTCACCAACTACGGGATGGCCCTGAGCGCAGCGGGCCGCACCGCCGAAGCGCTCGACGCCTACGACCGGGCCTTGCCGGTGTTGGAGGCGCAGGGCGGAGAGAGCGACAACGTGCTGGGGCTGCTCAACGCCCGCGCCAACGCCCTGTCGGCACTTGAACGCCACAACGAGGCCATCGCGCAGCACCGCGACGTGCTCGCCCGCCGGATTCGGCGCTACGGCGCACGCCATTCCAGCGTCGCCGTGTCGTACCAAAACCTCGGCGTGTCGCTGGCCAAGGTGGATCGGTTTGCCGAGGCCGCCGACGCTTGCGGCCGCGCCGCCGCGCTCTACGCCGATCTCGTTCCCGCCGACGATCCGACGCGCTACTACCCGCTCATCACCCTCGCCCGCCTCGAACGCCTCGCCGGTCGCCCCGTCGACGCCGAAGCCACCGCCCGGCGGGCGCTTGCCGGGTTGGAGCCGCTGCTGCCCGAGGCGCATCCGGCCCCGGTGACGGCCCGGCTCTACCTCGGCCTGGCCTTGGCCGCGCAGGGGAAACGGGCGCAGGCGCGTCCGGTGCTTCTGGAAGCGCGGGCCGCGCTGCTCGCACTCGCCCCGCCCGACAGCGCCGGAGCCGCCGAAGCCGACGACGCGCTGCGGTGACGATCAGTCGTCGCCGAGTTCGGCGTTGAGGAGCACGCCTTGCAACTCCGACCGGGCGTGCGCGTCGCCTGCCGCCGTCGCCGCAGCAATGCCCTCGCGGTAGACGACGAGCGCGTCGTCCAGACGCCCGGCCTGCCTCAGCAGCGCGCCGAGGTGGTAGTAGGTGCCCACATAGTCCGGCTGCTCGCGCCGCAGCGCCTCGTAGTGGCCGAGCGCCGCGTCGAGATCGCCGGACTTGGCGTATTCCTGCGCCAGCGCAAAGCGCGTAAACGCATCCGACGGATCGTCGGCGAGGAACTGTTCAAGCAGCGGAATGCGAGACATTGGGGAGGACGGGCTTCTTGCTGTCGGCTTCGGACTCCCGATGTGGAGGAGCTGGCTTCTGGATGCTGGTCGCGATGGCAGGTTCGGGGCGCTGGGTTCTGACGTCTTCACTCCCAACCCATCCGCATCTCACCAGCTTCCGCCCGCGCCGCCGCCGCCGAAGCTGCCGCCGCCGCCGGAGAAGCCGCCGAAGTCGATGCCTCCTCCACCTCCGCCGCCCCAGCCGCCACTGCTTGAGTTGCTGCCCCTGCCCCAGACCACCACCGGCGGGCCGCCGTAGCTGCTGCGGTAGCGTTTGCCGCCGCGCCCGTTGTTGCCTCGGCTGGCGATGATGATCACCACGACGAAGATGATGATCAGCAGCAGGCAGAAAATCGCCCCGCCTGCATCGCCGTCGCCCGACGACGTCTCGGGGGCGGTGAACTCGCCTTTGGTGGCGAGCGCGATGATGTCGATGGCCTCGGAGATGCCGTCGTAGAAACGTCCTTCGCGGAAGGCCGGGGCCATCACGTTGCGGACGATCCGCGAGGCGATGGCGTCGGGCACGGAGCCTTCGAGGCCCTTGCCGGTGGCGATGAACATCTGCCGGTCGTCTTTCACGACGAGAATCACCGCGCCGTTGTCCTGCCCCGCCTGTCCTGCACGCCACTGCTCGCCGATTGCCGTGGCGTACATCGCCGGGTCCATCTGCCCGCCAAGCGTGGAGATGGCCAGGACGATGATCTGCGTGCCGGTCGAGTCTTCGAGGGCGTGAAGCTTCCGTTCGAGGTCGGATTGCTCCTGCGTCGAGAGGATGCCGGCGAAGTCGTTGACGCGTCGCCCGGTGTTGGCCATCACCCCGCCGGGGCCGCCGTAGACGTTGGCCGCAGCGTCGGTCTGGCGCGTCACCGGGCCGGTGGTCGGCGTCTGGGCGGCCGGAGCCGGTTCGTTGCGGGCTTGGTCGAGGATGCCTTGGGCCGAGGCGGGCACGCCGACGAGTGCCAGCGTCAGCGCAGCGACGAGGCGGAGGGTGCGGGCAAACGAGAGGCGAGGGGCAGAGGGCATCCTCAGAGCGAAAGTGCGGCCCGTCGTACGAACGAGCGCGGCCAAAGGTACGCTTGCCGTCTCAAACCCGAAGAGGCGCGGAAGGCCGGGCGGCGGTCGTCCGGTTCCGCGCCTCCGGTGCGGCAGGGCAAGCGGTGCGCGGCGAACTTACTGGCCCGGCGCAGGCACGGCGGGCGCAGCACCCGGCTGGCCGAAGTCCACCTTCGGCGCGGTCTGCGCTCCGGCGTCGGCTTGGAACGGCGTCTTGGGCCGGAAGCCGAACCATCCTGCGTAGACGGTCGTCGGGAAGGAGCGGATCATCGTGTTGTACGACGCCACTTCGTTGTTGTAGCGGTCGCGGGCCACGTTGATGCGGTTTTCCGTGCCTTCGAGCTGCGCCGAGAGGTCGCGGAAGGCGTCGGTGGCCTTCAACTCGGGGTAGTTCTCCGCCACGGCCAGCAGCCGCCCGAGGCCCTGCGAGAGTTGGGCTTGCGCTTCTTGGAACTGCTGGATCTTGGCCGGATCGTTGAGGTCTTCGGCGGAGAGCTGGATGGACGAGGCGCGGCTGCGCGCTTCGGTGACCTGCGTGAGCGTGGTCTGCTCGAAGTTGGCCGCACCCTTGACGGTGTTGACGAGGTTGGGCACGAGGTCGGCGCGACGCTGGTACTGGCTCTGCACGTCGGCCCACGCTTGGTTGACCTGTTCGTCTTGCGCGACGATGCTGTTGTAGTTGCAGCCGGGGCCGCTCACAACGAGCATCAGCACCGCGGCGAAGGGCAGCAAAAGCGAACGGATTTTCATCGAGGCAAAGGGGTGAGGGAGACGCGAGCCGCATACGAGAACGCACCCGGCGGGTTTCGCAACGTACGAACGCCGCACCGCTGTTGGTGCGACAATCCTGAATCTCCGCCGCCCCAGTGCCGGAATCAACGGTCGTCGGCCATCGCCTCGCTTACGGCGTCAAGCATCCGTTCGTAGCGCCCCGTTGCTTGCACAAGCGTCAACGCCTCCGGTTCGAGCACCCCGATCATCACCGTGCCGGGGCGTCCGCGCTCGCCGGGGCGGCCCATCACCCAGATCCGGTCGCCGCCAGAGCGGACGCGCACAATCGGCTCCCAACCCGCCGGGGCGAACCGAAACGGGCGCGAGGCCAGCGTCGTCGAGTCCAGCCCGGCCAGCCGGTAGCGGCGGATTTGGGCGTTGCGTATTGTTCGGACGATACGCCGGAGCGTTTGCGTGTCCTCGTCGCGGCGGTCGCCCATGGCCAAAACGCTGAGCGCGAGGCTTCGGGTGAAGAAGCCCAGGTTCACCGTGGTTTCCAGTGTCGGGCGAGCCTCGGGGTAGGTGCGGCGGACGGCGTCGAGCGCGGTCTCGGTGGGCGAGAGGCTGCGGCAGCCGGTGGCGGTCGCGAGGACGAGCAGAAGCAGGAGATATCGCATCGGGAGCAGGGCTTGCAGGGGCGGATCGCGTCGTCGTGGGCCGATTGCGATCGGCCCGTACCGTCAGTCGTCGTTGCGGCGGGGTGTGCGCGGCGGGCGGGGCGGCGTGGGCACGTTGGGCGCGCCGAACCGTCGCCCGATCTCGCCGATGCGCTCGGGGTCGACGTCGCCCACGATGTTGATGAACACCGCCTGCGGCTCGTCGTCGTCTTCGTCCACCACCGCCACGACGAGGCCCGCGAGGGCGTCGGACGTGCCGCCGCGCGGGCGCACCATCATGTTGACGTATTGGCCGTCTTGCCGGACGCGCACAAACGATTCCCAGCCTTGGCGTTCGAGGCCGCGCATCAGGTCGGCGGTGCGGGTGCGGGCGCTGGCGAGCGCTCCGGCGGCGAGCGGAAAGATGCGCACCTGCACGGCCCGCATCCGGCCGAGCATCGCGGCCAAGTCCGGATCGTCGGACTGCGCCGAGCGCGTGACCATCCGCAGGAGCGAGCCTTTGAGGTCGATTTCGACGGTGGGTTCGGCGGAGAACCAGCCGTCTACCCGCGAAAGGTCGAGGTAGCCGGGGTCTCCGGCGAGGTTTTGGGCGCGTGCAGGCAGCGTGGCGAGCACGAGCAGGACGAGCAGGACGAGGCGTTTCATCGGGCGGCTTCGGGCTGGGGCAGCGGCGGCAGCGCGTCGGAGACGTGCGCGGCGGTCTGGGCGTTGAGGCGGTTGAGGTAGGCGAGCGTCCACTCCACGTCGGCGCGGGCGGCGGCGACGTCGGCGTCGGAGTACCGCGGCTCGGGTTGGAAGCGGGTGACGTACAGGCCCACCGCAAGCACGACGGCGGCGAACACGGCCCCGGCGGCGAGGCGAACGCGTCGGCGTCGGCGCGGCGTCGGAGGGCGGTCGGCGTGTACGGATGTGGGCTGAGCGTCGGGCGGGAGCGCCGCGAAGACACGGGCGCGGAAGTCGGGCGGGGCCGTCGGGAGCGGGGCGGCAGCAAGGGCAGCGCGCAGGCGCAAGGCCGTGTCGGCAGCGTCGCCCCACGCCGCGTCGGTGGCCACCCGGTCGGCCACGGCGCGGGCCTCGTCGGGCGGCAGCGCGTGGTCGAGCCACGCTTCGAGGCGCTCGTCGGGGAGGTCGGGAAGGAGGTCAGGCGCGTTCACGGGTACGAAGGAAAAAGGCGGAGCGAAGCCGGGCGCGGGCGCGGTGCAGGTACACCCGAACCGTATTCAGCGGCAACTCAAGGACGCTGGCGGCCTCGGCGTAGGCAAGGGCCTGCACGTCGCAGAGCAGCACGAGGCTGCGGTACGGCTCGTCGAGCGTGTCGAGCGCGGCGAAGGCGTGGGCGGCGAGGTCGGCGGTCTCGGTTTGGTCGAGCGGCGACGGCTCGTCGGCTTCGAGAGCGTCGAAGTCGGATACCGTCCCGTCGAAGCGTTGGCGTCGAAAGCGGTCGAGCGCGGCGTTGCGGACGGTTCGGAGCAGCCACGCTCGTTGCGCCGCCTCAGCCACGTCGGCACCGCGTTCCCAGAGGCGCACAAACGCCGTCTGCGCCAGGTCGGCGGCCGCGTCGGCGTCGCCCACGAGGTAGAGGGCGAAGGCGTACACGCGGTCTTGGTGCAGGCGGAGGGCGGTGTCGAGCGCAGCAGGCGGCACGGAGGCGGGGCGGTTCGCCAAGAAGACGAGCGAGGCCGTCCCGGGGTTACACCGCCCGCTAAACGTCCGCGCCCGCCGTCCCGTCGGCGAGACGCTGCCGCAAGGCGTTGAGGTCGTCCGCCGAGCGCACCGGCGGGTTGAGCGGGTGGACGTGGCCGTCGCGGAGGCCGTACACCCAGCCGTGCACCTGCACGTCGAAGCCTTGCGCCCACGCTTCCTCCATCACCGTCGTCTGGCACACGTTCACCACCTGTTCCAAGACGTTGAGTTCGCACAGCCGGTTGAGCCGGTCGGCGTGCGTCGGAAGCGCATCGAGCGCACCGGCGTGGCGGTCGGCCACGTCCTGCACGTTGCGGAGCCAGTTGTCGATCAGCCCAAACCGCTGCCGTTCCAGCGCCGCCTGCACGCCGCCGCAGCCGTAGTGGCCGCACACAATGACGTGCTCGACGCGCAGCACATGCACGGCGTATTGGATGACCGACAAGCAGTTGAGGTCGGTGTGGACGACGAGGTTCGCCACGTTGCGGTGCACAAACATCTCGCCCGGCATCAGCCCCGACAACTCGGTGGCGGGCACGCGGCTGTCGGCGCAGCCAATCCAGAGGTAATCCGGGTTTTGTTGCGACACGAGCCGCCCGAAGAACTCGGGGTCTTCGTCGAGGTGACGAGCGGCCCATACCCGGTTCTGCGCGATCAGGACGTCAATGGAAGCCATCGGCAGGAGGACAAGACGGGGATGCGGAGACGGAAGCGCTACGCCAACCCCGGTCGGGGCCGCTTCGATCCGCGCCGTTGAGGCGGGGCGTTTACGCCTTCACCACCACGTCCACCCGGTCTTCAAGCAGCGCGGCGCGCTCGGGATGGCGCACGCACACCACGACGAAGCCGGGAAAGTGGCGGGCGCGCTCGAACAGGTAGTCGATGGGCGTGAAGGCGCCGCTACTGGGATCGGTGGGGCCAATCTTCTCCATCGTCACGCCCGCGTAGTCGAAGCCGAGGAGTGCCCGGCTGGTCGAGGCTTGGTCGAAGGCCTCGCGGATGCTGGCGAGCATGGTAGAAGCGTGAGCGCTGTACATCAGGTCGAGCGGCACGAGCGAGAACGGCGCGTGCAACGCCTCCACCACCCGCCCGAGGGCCACATGCCGGGCATCGCCCTCGCCCACCATAAGCAGCGTCACCGTCTGGCGCTCGTCCATCCGCCACCGCAGGTCAATAAGCAACGCATCGAAGTCATCGGACGGAAACGCGACGATTTGGGCAGCCATGGGAGCGGGAAAAGAGACCTTCCCCAAGATAGCCGCACCAAGGGGGCGCTGCGTTTCGTGCGAAGGGGCAAATCCTTCGGGACGTGCGAAAAAAAGCGCACAACCGAACCCAAGCCGCCGCTTGGGCATACGCGCTGCAACGCGCCGTGCGTTACCTTCCGGCTTCCCTTTTGTCCGCTCTTGCCCGTGTCTTCGCTTACGTCTCCCTCCCGTCTCGCCCTGCTCGGTGCCTCGCTGCTCGGCGTCGGTGCGCTCGGCGGCCTCTCGCTCGGCGCGTCCGGCCTCGGCCCCATCGCCTCCGACCCGATGCTGCAGATGCGCAAGCTCCAGGAGGCGTTCCTGCTCATCTCCCGCGAATACGTCGATCCGGTGGATGCGCAGCAACTCGCCGAACACGCGGTCGAGGGCATGCTCGAAGAGCTCGACCCGCACTCGTCGTACATCCCGGCCCGCGACCTGCAAGAGGTGCAAGAATCGTTCGAGGGCAGTTTCGGCGGCGTCGGGATTCGGTTCGAGGTGGAGAAGGACACGGCGCGCGTCGTCAACACCATCCCCGACGGGCCGAGCGAAAAGGCGGGGCTGATGGCGGGCGATCGCATCGTGGCCATCGAGGACTCGTCGGCCATCGGCATCAAGGACGACGGCGTGCGCGCCCGGCTCAAAGGCCCCATCGGCACGACCGTCCGCGTCACGATCAAGCGCCCCGGTGTGGCCCAGCCGCGGCAGGTCACCATCACCCGCGGGCGCGTGGCCATCAACACGGTGGACGCCTCGTTCATGGCCGACGACCAGACCGGCTACATCCGCATCGCGTACTTCGCGCAGACGACCTACGCCGAGTTCCGCGAGCACCTCGACCGGCTGCGGGCGCAGGGCATGAAGCGACTGGTGCTCGACTTGCGCGACAACCCCGGCGGCATTATGTCCTCGGCGGTGAAGATCGCCGACGAGTTGCTGCCCGGCGGCGACGTGATCGTGTCGACGAAGAGCCGCCACCGCCGCTACGAGCAGGCCGAGACGGCCACGCCGGGCGGCGTGTTCGAGACGGAACCGATCATTGTGCTGCTCAACGCCTACTCGGCGTCGGCCTCCGAAATTCTGGCCGGGGCGCTCCAAGACCACGACCGGGCGCTCGTCGTCGGGCAGCGTTCGTTCGGCAAGGGCCTCGTCCAGACGCAGTTCGCGCTCTCCGACGGCTCGGTGCTCCAGATGACGATCTCGCGCTACCTCACGCCGTCGGGCCGACTTATCCAGACGCCCTACACCCACGGCGAGGCGGAGGAGGATTACTTGGAAGAGAAGTTCGCCGGGCGCAACGAGGAGACGTTCAACCCGCGTCTCTACGCCGACCGCGTGCCCGATAGCCTGAAGTTCCGCACCGACCACGGACGCGTTGTCTTTGGCGGCGGCGGCATCCTGCCCGACGTCGTCGTCATCCCCGACACGATGTCGGTGCTGCTCGGCGTCAACGCGCAGGGCACGGACTTCCGTTTCGCCCGTGCCGAGTTCGAACGCACCGAACAGGCGCTCCGCGCCCGCTACGGCACCGATGTGGCGAGGTTCGTGCGCGACTTCCGGGTGGACGAGCCGATGTGGCAGCGCTTCGTGACGTTTGCCACCACCAACGCTGTGGACGGTCAGCCGCTCGTGCTCACCGACGGCGGCGCGGCCAACCCGCGCGAACGGTCGTACCCGCGTGCCGCGTTTGAGGCCGCCCGGCCCGACTTGGAGCGTCGCATCAAGGCGATGATGGCCCGCAACCTCTTCGGCTCGGAGCAATGGTATCCGATTGCGATGCCCACCGACCCAACGTTCCGCGAGGCGATGCGCCAGTGGAGCCAAGCGGCGCAGCTGGCTTCGGCCCAGTGAGGCGGCGGGTGGGGGACGGGCTACAGGCCTGTTCCCCCGTTTATGGATCGGTTCAGCACTTCTCGTTTGCCATGTCTCGCTACGCTGCTTCGGCTTCTTCGCTCGCCCTTGCCGCCACGCTGCTCGTCGGCTGCGCTGCGCCCGCCGTGATGGCCCAGTCGTCTCCTGCCGACCGTGTGCCAGCGGTGGTGACGCCGCCCGCCGTCTCCATCGAAGGTGCCGCGGCCGACGTGCCGGCGGTGGAGACGGGCCTGCGCCCGCTGCCGGGGCCGATGCCGTACGGCCCGGCCTTCCGGCGGGCCGTGGCCAACGGCACGCGCACCTACGACGGACGTCCCGGCCCAAACTACTGGGTCAACCGCGCCGCCTACGATCTCACCGCCCGCCTCGATCCGGCCACCAAGCGCCTCGACGGCACGGCGACGATCCGCTACACCAACCACAGCCCCAACACACTGCCGGTGCTGGTGCTGGAGTTGGGGCAGAACTTCCACGCGCCGGGCGTCATCCGGCTCGATCCGGCGGAAATCACCGGCGGTGTTACGCTCGACCGCTTCGCCGTCAACGGACAGACGCTCGGCGAGGCCGCCGGGCGGGGCAGCGCGGGCTACCGCATCAACGGCACCGTGATGATGGTGCGCCTGCCGCAGCCGCTGGCCCCCGGCGCGACCGTCGCGGTCGATGCGGCATGGCACTTTACGATGCCACAAGAAGGAATGAGTGGACGGATGGGCTACGTCCCTGCGGGCGACCGCTTCGGGCGCGACCCGTCGATGCTCTGGGTGGCCTACTGGTACCCGCAGGTCGCGGTGTACGACGACGTGCGCGGCTGGAACACCGATCCGTTCCTCGGCCCCGCCGAGTTCTACGACGACACCAGCGACTACACCTACACCGTCGAAGTCCCCGCGGGATGGGTCGTGCAAGGCACCGGCGACGTGACGAACCCGCAGGACGTGTTCATCCCCACCACCCGCGAGCGCCTCGCCCGTGCCGCCGCCTCCGACGCGCCCGTCGAGATTGCCGCCTCGACGGACACGCCGACTGCGCCGGGAACGATGCTGCGCTACCGCCTCAACGCGCCGAACGTCCGCGACGTGGCCTTCTCCGTCACCAAAGGCTATGCGTGGGATGCCGCCCGTGCCGACGTGGGCGACCGCGACGGCGATGGGCGCGACGACTACGCGCTCTCGCAAGCGCTCTACCGCCCCGAGGCTTTTCGTTGGAAACAGGCTGTCCGCTACAACCAGAATGCCCTCACGAGCCACTCGGCGGTGTCCGGCCTCGTCTATCCGTGGCCGCACATGACCGCCGTCGAGGGCGACGGGATGATCGGTGGCGGGATGGAGTTCCCGATGATGACGGTCATCAGCAACTACACCGACAACTCCGATGCCGACCTCAACTCGGTCGTCGCGCACGAGATCGGCCACATGTGGAACCCGATGCTCGTCGGCAACGACGAACGCCGCTACGCGTGGCAGGACGAGGGCTTCACGATGTACCACGAGAACCAAGCCGAAAAACGGTTCTCGCCGCAAGCCACGTCCGACCCGCTCGACTTCGACCGCGAAGACGCGCCCTCGTACGTCCGGATGGCCCTCTCCGGCGAGGAGCAGCCGATGATGCTGCCTCGACACCAGCACACCGTGGACGGCAACGTGGCCTCGTACGACAAGCCTGCGGCGGTGCTCGTGGCCTTGCGCGAACTCATCGGCGAGGACGCGTTCAACCGAGGCTGGCAGGACTACCACCGAACGTGGGTGGGCAAGCACCCGATGCCCTACGACTTCTTTGGCACGATGCAACGCGCTGCCGGACGCGATCTCTCGTGGTTCTGGCAGGCGTGGTTTTTCCAGACGTGGCAGCTTGACCAAGCCGTGGAGAACGTGACGACGATGGGCGACCGTTCCACCGTGTCGATCCGCGACCTCGGGCAGGTGCCGATGCCGGTCTGGCTGACGCTCACCTACGCCGACGGCCGCACCGAACGCCGCGATGTGCCGGTGGAGACGTGGCTCACGGGCGCGACGACCGCGACGGTCGCGGTGCCGGGCCGCGTCGTCAAGGCGGAGATCGACGCCCGGCAGATGGCCCCGGATGTGAACCGCGCCAACAACGTCTGGCCGCGCTGACGGTTGGACGGACGACCTATCGTAGAGACGGCCCACTGGGCCGTCTCTACCCGTTTAATCACCGCACGATCACCGTCTGCGTGACCGTGCCGCCCTCGGTGCGGAGGCGCACGAGGTAGACGCCGGGCACGCCGGGCGTCGTCCACGCGACCTCCTGCGGGCCTGCTGCGCGGGTGCTGCCGTCGAGCAGCACCGCGACCTCGCGGCCCAGCACGTCGTAGGCGGTCATCGTCACCGGCCCTGCTTGCGCCAGCGCAAAGCGCAGCCGCACGGCCTCACCCGCACGCGCCGGGTTGGGCAGCGGCGCGTCGAACCGGGGGGTCGGGGCAGGGGCGTCGGCCGTCACGTCGGTGCCGACCACCGGCAGGCTGCCCGCACTCTCGTTCCACGCCTTGTCGAAGGCCGTCACCACATAGGTGAACACCGTCCCCTCGCTTGCGGGCGGCGTGTCCGCGTAGGCGGTTCGTCCGCCGCCGATCACGTTCACGAGGTAGCGGTTCGTAGAAAGATCTACGGCCGTACCCTGCGGGAAGCGGTAGACGCCGTACCAGCGCGCCGTGTCGCCGTCGGCGGCGGGCAGCGGCTTCGTCCACGACACGGTGATGGTGGGGCCGCTGCTGGTGGGAGCGAGGGCCGTGGGGGCGTTGGGCGCGTCGGTGTCGCCCTTCCACGGCATCACCACCGGAACGGCGTGCGGCGTCCAGTAGACCCGCAGCGTGTCGGCGAGGCGCCCGTAGCCGACCCCGCCCGAGACGACGCTCGTCGTGTTGAAGATCACGTTGCCACGGACATAGATGTAGGGGCGGCTGAAGCGGATGTTGGCCCCGATCGTGGCGGCGTTGTACGTGTACGAGCCGTCTTCGGTGGAGCCGATCTTATAGCCGGGTTCACCGATGTAGAGGTGGCGCTCGGTGGCCACGCTCGCCCACCACGGCACGACGGCGGCGTAGTTGGCGGCGGGCTTGCCGATGTACCAGTAGACCTGCGGGACGATGTAGTCGATGGTTTTGGCGCGCAGCCACGCGAGGCCGTCGGCGTAGACGGCGTTGTAGGATTCGTAGCCGCGCGTGCCCGCGTCGGAGTTGAGGCGGATGCCGGTGGGGCTGATGCCGAACTTGGCCGAGGCGCGGGTGGTGCGCACGGAGTCGTTGACGAGCGCCACCATCCGGTTGACGTTGTCGCGCCGCCAGTTGGCGAGGGTCATTGTGCCGCCGCCGCGCCGGTAGGCGTTGAAGGTGGCCGAGTCCTGCACGGTCGTCATCCCTTCGAAGTAGAAGTAGTCGTCGAAGTGCACGCCGTCCACGTCGTAGCGGCGCACCACATCGGCCACAACCCGTCCCACATGCTCGCTCACCGCCGGAAGGCCGGGGTTGAGCACGCGCTTGTTGCCGACGATCATCGTCCACTCCGGGTGCGTGCGCGACAGGTGGTTGGCGGCGGTCGTGTACGCGCCGCTGAGGCTGCGCTCCACTTGGTACGGGTTCATCCACGCGTGCAGCTCCATCCCGCGCTTGTGCGCCTCGGCCACGGCAAAGGCGAGCGGGTCGAATCCAGGGTCTTGCCCCTGCGTGCCCGTGAGCCAGTACGACCACGGCTCGATGTCCGAGCGGTACATCGCGTCGCTCTCGGAGCGCACTTGGAAAAACACGGCGTTGACGCCCGTGGCCCGCAAGCGGTCGAGGATCGTGATGAGGCCCTGCTTTTGCGCGGTCGCGCCTGCGCCGCGCACGGGCCAGTCGATGTTGGCGACGGTGGCGATCCATGCACCGCGAAACTCGCGTTTTTGCGCGGTCGCCTCGGAGGCGAGCAGGACGGCGAGAACCAGCGGAAGCAGGCGGAGCAGGGCAGGACGCATGGGCAGAACGGAGAAAAACGGCATCGTTCGCCCAGAAGATAGGTCAGCGTCGCCGGTTCGGGTTACCGCCCATGGCCGAGCGTGGCGGCACGAGCCGCCTTCGCCGCACTCACACGTACTGGTCGAGGCCGTTGGCGTGAAGGTAATCCACGACGTTCTTCACCTGCTGCGCGGCCTCGCGGTGGAGGATCAGCAGCGCGTCGTCGGTGTCCACCACCACGGCGTCGTTCATGCCCACGAGCACGACGAGGCGGTCGTTGCCGGCCACATGGCAGCGGCTGGAGTCCTGCAAGATGACGCGCCCGCGCACGGCGTTGCCCTGCTCGTCCTTCTCGGAGAGGGTGTAGACGGCCCGCCAGTCGCCCACGTCGCTCCACCCGAACGCGCCGGGCACGACGAACACCTGCCCTTCGGCGCGCTCCATCACCGCGTAGTCGATGGAGATTTTGGGGCTGGCCGCGAAGGCGTCTTCCACCGTCGCCACGTCGAGGACGGCCCGCACGTCGGTGCGGAACGGACGCATTGCCCGGTCAAGTTCGGGCTGATAGCTCGCCACGGCGTCGAGGATCGAATCGGCCCGCCACACGAACATCCCCGCGTTCCAAAGAAAATCGCCGGAGTCCACGAAGTTCTCGGCGGTGGCCAGGTCGGGCTTTTCGGCGAACGTGAAGACCGGAAAGGCGCGTGGCGTCTCGTCGAAGGCATCGGCGACGTTTCCGTCGAACTGCAGGTAGCCGTAGCCGGTCTCCGGGTGCGTCGGAGCAATGCCGATGGTGACGAGCGCGCCGGGGGCTTGGGCTTGCTCGATGGCCGCTTCCAGCACCTCGTGAAAGCGCGACACCGACGTGACGACGTGGTCGGCGGGCAGCACGACGAGCGTGGCGTCGGGGTCGCGGGCGTAGAGGTGCGCGGCGGCAAAGGCGATGGCGGGGGCGGTGTTGCGCGCCAGCGGCTCGGCCAGCAGGTTTTCTTCCGGCACTTCCGGCAGCTGGCGGCGCGTCTCGTCGAGGTAGCGGGTGCTCGTGACGACGAACACGCGATCCGGCGGAATCAGGCCGTCCAGCCGATCCACGGTGTCTTGGATGAGCGTGCGCTCTCCGCCAATGGACAGGAATTGCTTGGGAAACGACTGCCGACTTTGGGGCCAGAAGCGGCTACCAACACCGCCGGCGAGAATGACCGCGTAGAGCATGGGGAGACAATGCGAATGCGCGCTTGAACGCCGCTCTCCACCGAAGTTGCCGCGTGCCCGCGCCTCTACCGGCTTCGCAGGGTCTCCAGCGCCACCGGCCGCACGGCCTCGGCCCACAGCGCGTACTGCGCCCCCGACGGGTGCAGGCCGTCGGACGCGACCATCTGCCGGGCCGTGGTGCGCGAGGTCCCGGTGATGTCCACGAACGCTACGCCCCGCGCGGCGGCCTCTTCCTTCGCCACGGCGTTGAAGGCGTCCACCTCCCGCCCGATTTGCTCGGGGCCGCGCCGGTCTTGCGCCCCGAACGGCGTGACGCCCCAGTCGGGGATGGACACGACCACGACGCGCCCGGCCTGTCCGCCCGCGAAGCCCACGGCACGGCTCAGCAAGCCGCGAAACTGGCCGCGGTACTCGTCCACCGACCGGCCTCGGTACTGGTTGTTGACGCCGATGAGTAGCGTGACGAGGTCGAACGGCCCCTGCGGGTTGGCAGCGTCGATGGCGGCGTCGAGCTCGTCGGTCGTCCAGCCGGTGCGGGCGACGATCTCCGGCGACGCGACGTTCAGCCCGTCGGTGCGCAGGCGCTGGGCCAGCACCACAGGCCAGCGTTCGGCCTCCGAAACGCTCTCGCCGATGGTGTACGAGTCGCCGAGGGCGAGGACGCGCAGGGCGGTAGAATCGGGCAGCGTCATGGGAGTCGAGGGCGAGGAGCAGGCGGCCACAGCGAGGGCAAGGACGGCCGCGAGGGTACGCATCGGGCGGATGGGTTGGGGCTGGCCGGTGGAACCGGAGGGTGCCGGTTGGTTCCACCCACCCTCTCGCCCTGTTGCCGATGCCTCGTATTGTCCTTGCGGTTCTGGTGCTTCTGCTTGTCTCGACCGGATGCCAACGGCCTGCACCGCCGGAGCCGCCGTTGGGGCGCACCGACACGCTGCGCTACGCCACGACGTTTCGTCTGAACGAAGCAGAAGAATATCAGACACTTGATATCAATGGATTGCGATTTGCACTGGTAGATTCCAGCGCGACGGCGCGCTCGGGCGATGCGGTCGTGGTGCGCGTGCCGGTGCGGCGCATCGTGACGCTCTCCACCACCCACCTCGGCTTTCTCGCCCGCCTCGGCGCAGCGGATCGGGTGGTGGGCGTTGTCGGAGCGCCGTGGGTGTACGCGCCGTCGGTGCGAGAGCGCATCGCATCGGGGCAGATCGTGGACGTGGGCGTCACCGGGACGCCCTCGGCGGAAGCCATCGCCGCGCTGCGTCCGGACGTGGTGTTCGCGACGGCGGGCGACGGCGATCCGGCCGTCGAGGCGCTCCGCCGCTTGGGCATTCCCGTCGTTCCCATGGCCGAACATCAGGAAGCGCACCCGCTCGGGCGTGCCGAGTGGATCAAGGCGTTTGGCGCGTTCGTGGGCGCGGCGGACACCGCCCGCGCCGTGTTCGACACCGTGGCGGCGCGGTACGAACGTCTGGCCCAAACGGCCCAAACGGCCTCGCAGAAGCCGACGGTGCTGCTGGGAAGCCCGTACCGAGGCACATGGTTTATGCCGGGAGGCCGCACCTTTGCCGCCCGCCAGCTTGCCGACGCGGGCACGGCGTACCTGTGGGCGGCGGACACGTCGCGGGCGAACCTGCCGCTCTCGCTCGAAACCGCGCTTGCCCGGGCGCAGCACGCCGACCTCTGGCTCGCCCCCGGCGCGTGGGGATCGCTGGCCGACGGGACGGCGCAGGAGCCGCGCCTCGCGCTCTTCGACGCCTTAGGGCGCGGAGCGGTCTACAACTACGACGCCCGGATGTCGCCCGGCGGGGGCTTCGACGTGTTCGAGACCGGCGTCGTTCAGCCCGATGCGGTGCTGGCCGACCTGATCGCCGTGGCCCACCCGGCGCTTTTGCCGAACCATCGGCTGGTCTATTTTCGCCGCCTGCCGGCACGGTAATGTCAGGACATTGCGAAACGGATCGTCAGACGTAGAGACGTCCCACTGGGACGTCTCTACCGATGTGGTTTGTATCCTGATATCAGGACGTTGATTTTCGTCGCAGCGCCTCCACGACGGGCGGTGGGACGAACAGGCCCACGTCGCCGCCCCAGCGGTGCACGTCGCGGACGATGGACGACGAGATCATCGCGTGGTCTTCGCCGGTCATCAGGTAGAGCGTTTCGAGGGCCGGGTTGAGCCGCCGGTTGGCAAAGGCCATCCGGAACTCGTAGTCGAAGTCCGACACCTGTCGTAGGCCGCGCACGAGCGCCGTCGCGCCGCGCTGCCGGGCGTAATCGGCGATGAGGCCCTCGAACGTCGCCACCGTCACGTTCGTCAATCCGATGTCGTCTACACACGTTCGAATCAGCGCGACGCGCTCGTCGGCGGTGAAGAGCGTCTTTTTCTCCGCGTTGACGGCCACCGTCACTTCCAGCGTCTCCACCAGCGGCGCGGCGCGGGCGAGCACGTCGAGGTGGCCGTTGGTGATGGGGTCGAAGGTGCCGGGGTAGAGGGCGAGCATAGGGGCGACGAGCGGACGTTTGGAGCGGCGAGCGGAGGAACGAACGTACGACCCGCGAGCGGTTCGGCGCTCGTCATTCGGCGCTCGGCGCTTCGAACACGCTTACGACGGTGTTGCCGTAGCGCCGGGCAACGGCGAGGGCGGGATGGTCGTCGAAGCGGTGGCGGAGGTCGTGTTCGAGGACAAACAGGCCGCCGGGTTCGAGGTGGGGCAGGGCGAGGTCGGGAAGGCGGGGCAGGGCGGGCAGGTCGTAGGGCGGGTCGGCGAGGGCGAGGCGGTAGGGCGGGCCAAACGGCGCGGCGAGCACCCGGAGGGCGTCCTTGCGAACAATCTCGCAGGCTTCTTCCACGTCGAGACGGGCCGCGTTTTGCTGGATGGCCCGGAGTGCGGCGGCGCTGGTTTCGGCGAACGTGACGGCGGCGGCACCTCGGCTGAGCGCCTCAAAGCCGAGTGCTCCGGAGCCGGCGAAGAGGTCGAGCACGAGCGCCTCGTCGAGGTCGATCCGGGCGGTTACGAGATCAAAAACCGCCGCCCGCGTCCGATCCATCGTCGGGCGGGTGGTGTGCCCGGTGGGGGCGGAGAGCGGTCGTCCGCGCAGAACGCCGCTGACGATGCGAAGGGCCACGGAGCGAAGGGCTTGGCTACGCCACCAGCGCCCCCAGCAGCGGGGCGTAAAGGCGGGCGGTGGCGGCGTCGAAGGGCAGGTTCAGGCCGAGCGGTGCGAGCGGGTCGAGGGCGGTGGCGCTGTCGCCGAAGGCCATCGCAAAGGCCACGCGGGCGGCGTCGTTGGACAGCGGGCCGTAGAGGTGCGGCGTGGGCAGCGGCACGTCCGGGCCGGCCTGCCGAACGAAGCGAAGCGCCGCAAACGCGGCGTCGGTGGGTTCGGTGGCTTGGGCGGAGGCTACAAGGCGCGTTTGGCCGTCCACGATGAGGGCCAACTCGGTGTGCGTGTCGTAGCACCCAACGGCAAGGTGAGCGCCGGGGCGGTTGTGAAGGAGTCGGGCAGCAGCAAGCGGGCTGAGGTCAAGCACGGGTACGGCGTTGCCGGGGCGGAGACGGTCAAGCCGGGTGGTCCACGCTTTCGGCAGGGCGAGCGCCTGCATCCACATCTGGCTTTCCGAGGCGTGGTAGAGCGGCCACGTCACGAGCGTGAGCGTATCGGTCGGCGTATCGGCCAGAAGCGCCGCCTCGCGGTGCAGCAGCACACGCTGCGCCTCGGCGTCGAGATCCGATGCCACCGGGACAGCCCATGTGGCGAGGCCGGGCGGGTGGAGCACCACGGCCAGCGTCTCGGCGGTAGATCCCCGAAACACGTCGTCGAGGGCCGAGGCCAGCGTCGAAAGGGCTTCGTCGTGCCCGGCGTCGAGGGC
>Ga0056905_1000573_pt1 | contig 17552 bp, 12 predicted proteins | sample EBPBio242008_DNA_FD_55044 | JGI IMG/M metagenome (GOLD analysis project Ga0056905, IMG submission 55044) | Wastewater treatment Type I Accumulibacter community from EBPR Bioreactor in Madison, WI, USA - Reactor 1_4/24/2008_ DNA | ecosystem: Engineered > Bioreactor > EBPR > Anaerobic-Aerobic >...
CTCTGGCTCGGCCTCTCGACGGCGATGACCCCTGTCAACCTGCTCTATGCGTTGATGGGCGTGTTCCTCGGCACGGCCATCGGCGTGCTGCCCGGCCTTGGCCCGGCTGCGACCATCGCCATGNTGCTGCCAGCCACCTTCGCCATGCCGCCGGTCACCGCGCTGATCATGCTCGCCGGCATCTTCTATGGTGCGCAATACGGCGGCTCGACCACGGCGATCCTCGTCAACCTGCCGGGCGAGACCTCTTCGGTGGTTACGGCCATCGACGGCTACCAGATGGCGCGGCAGGGCAAGGCGGGCCGCGCGCTCGCGGTTGCGGCGCTGGCCTCGTTTTTTGCCGGCACGGTCTGCACGCTGCTGATCGCGCTTTTTGCCCCGCCGCTGGCCGAGGTGGCGCTGAAATTCGGGCCCGCCGAATATTTCTCGCTGATGGTGCTGGGCCTCATCGCCTCGATCGTGCTGGCCAACGGTTCGATCCTGCATGCGCTCGGCATGATCATCCTCGGCCTGCTGCTCGGACTGATCGGAACGGACGTGAACTCCGGCGCCCAGCGCTACACCTTCGGCCTGCCGGANCTGGCCGATGGCATCGGCTTCGTGACGGTGGCGATGGGCATGTTCGGCATCGGCGAGATCATCGCCAACCTGGAGCATGAATCGACCCGCGACGTGTCGATCAAGNANGTNNAGGGGCTCTGGCCGACCAGGGACGACTTCAAACGTTCGATCGGCCCCACCCTGCGCGGCACGGCGCTCGGCTCGGTGCTCGGCATNCTGCCCGGCGGCGGCGCCTCGCTGGCGGCGTTCGGTGCCTATGCGCTGGAAAAGAAGGTGTCGCCGAACCGCCACGAGTTCGGCAAGGGCGCGATCGAGGGCGTGGCCGCGCCTGAAAGCGCCAATAATGCCGGCGCGCAGATGTCCTTCATCCCGATGCTGACGCTCGGCATTCCGGCCAATCCGGTGATGGCGCTGATGATCGGCGCGATGATCATCCAGGGCGTGCAGCCCGGCCCGTCGGTGATGAACGAGCAGCCGGCCCTGTTCTGGGGCCTCATCGTCTCGATGTGGCTCGGCAACCTGATGCTGCTGGTGCTCAACCTGCCGCTGATCGGCATGTGGGTGAAGATGATCACGATCCCCTATCGCTATCTCTTCCCGGCGATCCTGGTGTTCTGCGCCATCGGCGTGTTCAGCCTCAACAACGCGACCTTCGATGTCTACTTCATGGCGTTGTTCGGGGTGATCGGCTACGTCTTCAAGAAGCTCGACTGCGANCCGGCNCCGCTGCTGCTCGGCTTCATTCTCGGGCCGATGATGGAAGAGTTCCTGCGCCGCGCGCTGCTGCTCTCCAAGGGCGATCCGATGGTGCTTGTCACCCGGCCGATCAGCGCGACCATGCTGGCGCTGGCCGGCATTCTCCTCTGCCTCGTCCTTCTGCCGGCCTTCTCCAAGACGCGCGAGGAAGCGTTCCAGGAGGAGTGAGACGCTGGCCCTGATCGATGCCAATGAGAAGGGCGGCCCCGGGCCGCCCTTTTTGCATTCGTTGCCAGTTTTGTATTCGGCCTAGAATTCAGCGCCGCCAACAGCCCAGGCCTTCAGGATGTGCCGGGCAATCGCGAAGGACGCCGGCGAGCGCAACCCTCGTGGATGGCTTGCCGACAGCAACTGCTGCGCCTCTTCACGCGAAGATCAGCTAAAGCCACAAACGACTGCTTTCGGGCATCGTCTCAATGGCTGCCCACGAGCCCAATGGGGGCGCGAAGCTGTTGGTCCTATTCCGATAGAATAGCTGGGTAGACCAATACTCCCATCACGCTGAAATTTCTCAACTACTTAGCTGATCGTTCGATTGATGCCTTCTCTGGTATCTGGTGTGGGGTCGGAACTTCGCATCCCGTGGCACAGCAGCGGCCAGGTTGCCGCGAGACGCGTTGCCCTTGGTCCAGAATTCCGCGATCAAGCAGGCTTTCGACAAGCTCGACCTTCTCCATCACGGGGTAATTGCGCCAGATCTCCCGCTTCATCGCTTCTGGCGAGCCTCCACCATGGAGCGAAATGACGGAATACCAGCCGGCCTGATCCGAGATGGTCAGGTCCTCGATGAAACGCGCAACCTCCGCTCGCTGCTCTGCGGGAATATCAGCGCGACCGCCCATGACGGCGGCAAGCGAAGCCTTGGTTTCAGGATTGTGATCTTCATCAGGGCCCGGCAGCGCGACGATGAGACCGCCCGAAACATAGTGGGCGATCCTGTGCATGTCGTAGATCTTGGTTGCCAGCAACAGCTTGCCGATGTTGGAAAATACTGCATCCGGCATCACCGACCCAGCCGGGTCCGTCGTGCAATAGACGGATGATGCGACGCCGCAGGCATAAAACCCCTCGGTTATGGTGATGAGTTCGACCATCTGATCCCGGATATGGCCGTGGCGTTCGGCATCAAGCCCGTTGGCCTCGATCATGAGCGCGCCGGCACCGATCAAAAGATCGCCGAAACCGGCGCGGGCGCCGATGCAGGAATGACGGTGATGGGTCGCGTAGGACGTCGTCAGGAACCCTGCCTCTTCCGTCTCGCCTGCCATGAACACACGCTCATGCGGCACAAACACGTCATCGAACATCACGACGCCAACGGATTGCCCGTATTTCGCCGAGAATGTCGCCGCCGCTTCGCCGGAACGCCCCGCCGGACGGGCGACGATCGTCACGCCCGGCGCATCGCACGGAACAGCGCAGCACACCGCGAAATGGCTATCCTCCGGCGTATGGGTCCGGCAGGGCATCACCAGAAATTCGTGCATGTAGGGCGCGCCGGTGACGATGGCTTTTGTGCCGCGGATGACGATGCCATCCTTCCGGTGTTCCTTGATATGGACATAGACATCGCGATTGAGCTGCTGCCCCGGACGTTTCGAACGATCGCCCTTGGCGTCTGTCATGGCAACGCCAAGCGTCAGGTCGCGATCCTGTATGTCATGCATGTAGGCCAGAAAACGCTGGCTGTAGTCAGTGCCATGCCGCCCGTCCGCCAGTTTCGTGGCCTGAAAAATGCCGTTCAGCGCATCGTGCGTGAGATAGCGCTGGGCGCAACCCGATGTCTTACAGACGAGGCGCACCGCTTCAAGTTTGGAGAGCAGATCCTGTGCAGTCTCGTTGATGTGCAGCATCCGATTGACGATCTTGCCAGATGTGCCCTGGCGTGCGGTCATGATCGGCTTATGCGCATCAATATGCGCGAAATCATAGGTGACGCCGACACCGGCAATGCCGGGGGCCAGCAACGGTTCATCGGCCACGCTTGTCACACGCTTCCCGTTAATGAAGACGCGCGGGCTATAGGCGCGAAGCGACTCCCGGTAATCAGCGGCGGACATCAGCATGACGCGAACCCTTTGCTTGAAACTTGAACGTTGCCAGAATTGACACTGCCGTTATCGTCTTGCCGGGGCCATCACACCGGCGGCGGCGAGAATGAGACAGCCCCCTCCCACGTCAATCCTCCTGTACACCCGATCGCCCAGTCCACCTTTTGAACGGACATGGCCAACGAGGATTGTGACATGACAAACATGAAATCAGGACCGGGCGTACAGATCAGCGGCAGAACCGTCAGCGAAAATAGGATGAGGGTGTCGGTATCCACGGATGCTCCCTCCGGAAAAGATGAGGCTACCGATCAACGGGCGACGATGGCGCGCTGCATGATCTTTTTGGCCACAGGCTGCGTCATCGGCGCGGTCAGAGTGCCGTAGTGAGAGCCCCATGCGCCGGGCGTTCGCGTGGTCAGGAAGGTGCCGATAACCTCCGGCGTGCTGTAGCGCAGCAGTTCCGCACCTTGCAGCAGGCGCGCTACCGCCTCTGTCATGGGTCGGGCGAAGAACTCATCGTCGATGGCGGCGCGCACCAGACGTTCAGTATGCTGGACAAGAGCATCGAACCGCGTGTCCTGTCCCTTCAGCGCGCGAACCTCATCAAACAAGGCCTCAATCGTTGCGGCATCTTTCATCATGGCGCGGCGCACATCCATGCACATCATGTTGGCCGTGCCTTCCCAGATGCTGTTGAGCGGTGCTTCCCGATAGATGCGGGCCATCGGATTTTCCTCGATGAAGCCGTTGCCACCATGGCACTGCAGCGCCTCATTGGCGATGGAGGGCGCGCGCGAGCAGTTGAAGAACTTCGCCGCCGGGGTGGCCACGCGCGCCAGCAACCTTTCATGCTCCACATCCACCAACCGATCAGTTGCCTTGGCAATGCGCAAGGCCAGTAGCGTAGTTGCCTCGACCTCGACGGCCATGTCGGCGAGCACATTGGTCATCATCGGCCGATCCGCGATCGTCGTTCCGAATGCGCTGCGACCGGTCGTGTGATTGATCGCCAGCGTCAGGGCCTGCCGCATCAACCCTGCGGAACCGACAGCAAAATCCAGCCGGGTCAGATGCGCATGGGAGAGGATTTCCCGAATGCCATGCCCTTCTTCCCCCACGCGGATCGCGAGCGTGCCGGCATATTCCACTTCGCTGGAGGCATTGGATTTATTCCCGGCCTTGTCCTTCAGGCGTTGCACGAAAAACCGGTTGAAACTTCCGTCGGGCAGCGTTCGCGGCAGAAAGAAGCAGGTGACGCCACCACCGACTTTGGCCAGCGTGAAAAACCCGTCCGATTGCGGCACCGAGCAGAACCATTTGTGTCCGGTCAACTCGTACCAATGGGCTGTCTTGCCATGATAGTCGGTCGATTCAACAAAGCGCGCGGTCGTCTGCGTCTCGCGCAGATCGGAGCCGCCCTGCTTTTCAGTCATCGCATAGCCGACAACGACAGAGGGCTTTTTGCCGACCTCGTTCCGGCTGAACTCATATTCGGTGCCCTTCACCTTTTCCGCCCAGACCGCAAGCGCGGGCTCGGCCTCAAAACCGGCATTTGCGGCATAGGCCATCCCGGTCGGGCAGGCCGTGCCGTGCTCCACTTGGTTCCAAAGATAGGACAGAACGGCCCGTGCGGTGTGACCATTCTTCTGGTTGGTTCGCCAGGCGAGGCTGGGCACCTCATGTTTCCATGCCAATGACATGAGTTGGTGCCAGCTCGGATGAAACTCGACCCAATCGATACGGTTGCCAAACCGATCATGAGTCTTGAGTTCCGGCAAATGCCGATTGGCAAGACGAGCCAGTTCCTGAACATCCTCATCGCCGACGATGTTTCCGAGCGCTTCGCAGCGATCGGCGGCCCACGGCGCTTCGCGCTGAACCGCCGCAGTGAGTACTGCGTCGCCTTTGAATGCGTTGAAATTCGCTGCCGGTCGCACCTGATTGCGCACTTCATGCGTGCGGTATTGACCGGGTTGAGTCTCGTTCCCGTCGTTTGACCGCACTTGCGCCATGACGACCTCCCGCCCTGATGTTTGGACGTTATCTCCAAACATGAACATGAATTCGAATTCATTTTTGAGAGTCATCTCACTCCCTTCGGCGAAAATCAAGATGAAAGTGAATTCATATTCACATCAGCATTCCGACGGTGATATGCTGATCCGGATCGAAGGGAGTCAGGATGACCGCGCGACAGGCCAGGACGCTCGACAAGAAAGCGCAAATCCTGCGCGCCGCCCGATCCGTGGTCATGGACGGCGGCTTTCGCGAGCTTCAGATGAATGCGGTTGCTGCCGCCGCGGGCATCGCCGTCGGGACAATCTATCGCTATTTCCCCTCTCGCGCTGAACTCTGCTCCGCGATTGTCAGCACGACATCACAACGGGAAGTGGATGTGCTGTCCGCAATCGCATCGTCAGACGGCACGCCAGGCCAGAAGTTGCAGGATGCGGTCAATACATTCGCTCGCCGAGCCATGCGGGGCAGGCGTCTCGCTTACGGCCTCATTTTCGAGCCGATTGACCCTGAAGTTGAAAGCACCCGTCTCAAATATCGCCGCGCGATCGCTGGCGTGGTCCAAACGATCATCACCGAGGGAATTTCCATCGGGGAGTTCCGGACATCAGACCCGGAGATTGCGGCCCCCTGTCTTGTCGGTGCTTTCATGGAAGGACTCATCGGCGCACTGGCGCCGGACATCGCGGGTGACCCTGAGCGGGCAGGCAATATTGCCGAGGCCATCGCCGGTCTTTGCCTTGCGGCTGTGGCCAAACCCGAGCGGATGGCGGGATAAACTCACCGGAAGTCTGTGTCGCCCCGCGTTTTATAGTCGCCCTCTGCTTGCGTTTTGTGCTGCCGTTCGAACGCGACGGGTAACAGCATTCCGTTCCGCGTGTGCTTGCGGGTAGGATTATAGAACATCTCGATGCAATCGAACACATCCTGGCGCGCCTCCACGGAGCTTGAATCAGGACGGCGTTGAAGGGGTTTGGTCAATCGAACGCAACATGGGGAATGACCGGCTCAAGAAGGCACTAGGCGCGGCGTTCGCGTTCGACCTTCAATCGCTGCTTTCCGGTCGAACCGGCCCGAATCTTCGAAACAACATCGCGCACGGGTTGGTTTCGTCGGGTTCGCTGAACAGCCCAACCGGCTTTTATCTGTGGTGGCTTCTCTTCCGTCTTGTCGTTTTTTCCCACACCCATGATGAAGGCGTTTCGCGAACGACACACCATCACGCGCGACGCTGAAGAGCCTTCGGACGGCTGAATTCGTCTTTAAATGTCATTATGCAGCCAGAAAAAATAGTGGGTAGAATGTGGGTAGAGAGCGGCGATGATTTTCGTTACTCAGTCTAAATAATTGATTTTATTGGATTATTTCTGAAATAAATGGCGGAGAGGGAGGACGTCCCATTGCCCTTGAGATATATGGGATATTTCCTGTTTTCAGCCAATGCCCTAGCGTATGCCATAGCGCCGACCGAAAAATAAATTTGCCCATCTGTGCCGTGTTCTCAGCATTCAGCAGCGCCGGCGATGAAAGGCAAGTTGCCGCATCCCGGCATCGCCCATAAAATTTGCGAAGGCGTTTCGCGAAGACCCGATCACCACGCCGGCGCCGCCTGAGCGGACAGCACCAATGTGGTTTGCGTAAACCCACACGATCACCTTATCTGCAAGCCGGCAATTCAGATCGCTCTCTGAGGCGCCTTTCTACATCATCGAGGTCATACCTGACGATGCCGCCAATTTTGATAAACGGGACAATGATGCCCCTCTGAACCCACCGTTTCAGCGTCGCGCGCGAAATACGGCAAATTTTCATAACGTCAGCGGACGTTCCAAGCCGCTGGGATGGTTGGATAGACATGATACACCTGCTGGCGCCAACTTATTGGCGCTTGAAGAACTGCCAATGAGTGGCAGAGCTCCGTCACGCTCCCAGTAACGAGAGCCAGCAGACGTGCGGGCAGTGACGAGTTCATGCGTGCCCACGCGAATTGCCCGGAAATATCGGGGTAGCATACCCCCCTGGCCATCTCCGCTTGATGCTGAACCAGGCGTCGGAAAGCACCGTTTCGAGGAAGACTTGTGGCTATCACGCGCGACCTATCTCTTGCGTCGCGAATTCCAGTCCACCATCCCCGAACTTGTACGTCCAGTTCAGTCATGGCCGCCATGCAAGTCCGTTTGATAGCCAAGTTTCACGGTTGCCAAACCGATCTACCTGACCCGGACCACACTTTCATATCATCAGGATTGCGCAAAAAACTGAAGAGTCAAGAACAAATCATGAAAACAACATATGCGGTTGCCAATTTTACACTTCTTGGGCCACGGTCGTTAGACTACTTCGCTGCCACTTTCATGGAAACGGCGCTTGCGCTTTCAAGTCGGACTGATGATTCAGTGATGCTGTCGGGATCGTTCGCCGGCTCGGAACCTGGATATCGAGATCACAGCTAATACTGGTGAGGCCGCCGTCGCTAGACTTTCTGCTGCGACTCCCACAAGTTAGCTTCGGGTTTTTAGTTAAATTCGGGGCATGAGTGGCAGACACGCTGATTTCCATTGTCGAAAATTTCTTTGCCGCTGTACGGGATGTTCACCGCCTGGGCGCCGGCACGAAGGAGCGCTCATACTATCCGGCGCTGGCCGAACTGTTGAACGCCCTCGGGCAAGACCTGAAGCCGAAGGTCATCTGCCTTTCCGATCTTGGGAACACCGGCGCGGGGCATCCCGATTTTGGCCTGTTCGCGGCCAATCAGGTTCAGAAGGGTGAGCCGCGCAAAGGGCAAATGCCGGAACGCGGCGTGATCGAGATGAAGGGCGTGGCCGACGAGACGTGGCTCACCGCCGCGAGCGATCAGGTCAGCAAGTATTTCGGTGCATATCGCCTCGTCATCGTCTCCAACATCCGCGACTTCCTCATCATCGGCGAAGGACCGGACGGCAAAGCGACCAAGCTCGAAAGGTTCCGGCTATCGCCGGACGCCAAGACCTTCTGGGAAATGGTTGCGACGCCCCGGAAGTCAGCCGAGCATGTTGGCCGAGCGTTCGGCGAATACCTCAAGCGTGCGCTGACGCAATCGGTCGCATTGCGTGAGCCGAAGGATGTCGCGTGGTTCCTCGCCTCCTATGCCCGAGACGCCTTGCAGCGCGTGGAAGAGGCCGGAGACCTGCCCGCGCTCGCCAATGTCCGCGCCTCGCTGGAAGAGGCGTTGGGAGTGCGCTTCGAAGCGGCGAAGGGCGATCACTTCTTCCGTTCCACATTGGTGCAGACGCTCTTCTACGGCGTGTTCTCGGCATGGGTGCTGTGGGCGCGAGAGACGCCGCGATCCTCGCCGAAATTCGACTGGCGCACTGCCATCTGGCATCTCACCGTGCCGTTCATCCGGGAACTGTTCCAGCAGCTCGCCAGCCCCAAGCACTTGCAGCCTCTCGGGCTCGTCGAAGTGTTGGACTGGACCGCCGCCACGCTCAACCGCGTGGACACAATCGAGTTCTTCCGGCGCTTCAACGACGCGGACGCCGTGCAGTTCTTTTATGAGCCCTTCCTTGAAGCCTTCGACCCTGAGCTTAGAAAGGAGCTTGGCGTCTGGTATACCCCGGTCGAAGTCGTCGACTACATGGTGGCGCGCGTCGATAAGGCGTTGCGCGATGATCTAGGCATTGCCGATGGTCTCGCCTCGGAACGGGTGATTGTGCTCGATCCCTGCTGCGGCACAGGCGCGTTCCTCGCTTCCGTCATCCGGCGCATCAACGAACGGCTCGCTTCGAAGGGTTTGGGGGCGCTGCAAGGGCAGAAGCTGAAGGAGGCGGCACTGAAGCGCGTCTTCGGCTTCGAGATCATGCCCGCGCCTTTCGTGGTCGCGCATCTTCAAATGGGCCTTGCGCTGAAGGACATGGGCGCGACGCTGGACACGACCACCGAGCGTGCGGGCATCTATCTCACCAACGCTCTCACGGGATGGGAGCCCCATGTTTCGAAGCCGCTGCCCTTCCCGGAACTGGCGCAGGAGCGCGAGGCCGCCGACAAGGTGAAGCAGGATGCGCCGATCCTCGTGGTCATCGGCAACCCGCCCTATAACGGCTTCGCAGGCGTCACCCCCAGCCCGGAAGAGCGGGCGCTGACCAACGCCTACAAGCAGCCCAAAAAAGTGCGCAGGCCCGAGGGCCAGGGGTTGAACGATCTCTATGTACGGTTCTTCCGCATGGCCGAGCGGCGCATTGTGCAGAAGCGAACCGTCACCAAGAAGGACATGTTCACCGAAGAGGTGAGTTGGGATGATGCTGGTGAAGGCGTCGTCTGCTTCATCACGAACTCAGAATGGCTGGACGGCCTGTCGCATCCGGCGATGCGCGAGCGCTACCTTGAGGCCTTCGACTGCATCCGCATCGACAACCTGAACGGTGACAGCCGCGAGACGGGCAAGATCACTCCCGATGGCCTGCCCGATCCCTCCATCTTCTCGACGGAGCACAACCGCGAAGGCATCCGCAAGGGAACGGCGGTCACAACGCTCATCCGCAAGACGGCACACGCCCCCAGCGAAACGGTGGAATATCGCGACTTATGGGGCGTGAACAAAAGGCAGGACCTTGCCGACAGCTCCGACGCGGAACCAACGGCAATCTACAGCAAGGTCATGCCGGTCTTCGAGCTGGGGCTGCCTTATGCGCACATCGTTGTGCGTGACGACTATTTTAGGTGGATCGCCTTGCCTGACCTGTTCCCTGCGTCGTTCCCCGGCGTGAAGACAAGCCGGGATGACTTTCTGGTCGATATCGACCGGGAGCCATTGGCTGCCCGCATCGCGGACTATTTCAACCCCGCCATCTCGAATGAAGACATCCGTGCCCGCTTTCCGCAAGTGATGGCGAAGTCGGATCGTTTCGATCCGACCAAGACGCGGGCAGATTTGCTGAAGCGCGGCCCAAAGCCCGAAAACATCGTCCGCTACGCCTATCGCCCCTTCGATGTGCGTTGGCTCTACTGGGAGCCTGACACGAAGCTGTTGGATGAGAAACGAACCGATTACTGGCCGCATATGACAGGCGGAAACCTGACCCTGTCGGCACAGCAGAAATCTCGTAGCGAATGGCAGTCGGCGCAACTCTTTCAATCGATGGCATGCCTTGATCTGCTTGATCGTGGATCAACAAATTTCCCGCTGAAGCTGCAAGTGTCGACATCCGAAGACGTGCTGAACGTCGCCGCGCCAATTGTGAAATTCATAACGGAACGCGGTCTCTCAGCGGAACGCGCCTTCCATCACGCTGTTGCGAACCTTCATGCACCGGTCTTTCGTGAAGAGAACGAAGGCGCGCTTCGCATGGATTGGCCTCGCTTGCCCATTCCAGGCAATGCCGACATGCTTCGGGCGTCAGCCGAACTCGGTGAGAGGTTGGGCCTTTATCTCAACCCTGAAACACCCGCCCCCGGCATTTCGACCGGAACCTTGCGGCCCGGCTTGTTGATGATGGGAACGCCCGCAAAACAGGGCGGCAAACCCATCGACGCCGCTGACCTCGCCCTGACTGCCGGTTGGGGCTCTACGCAGAACAACGCCAGCGGAACCATCGTCATGCCCGGTCGCGGCCTGACGAAGCTTCGCGACTATACACCCGAGGAACGCGCCGCGCTGGACACGGAAGCCGTCGACCAAGGCATGACGCTGGATGTGCTGCTTGGGCTGATCGGCGGCAAGACGCTGGACGTGCATCTCAACGGCGAAACCTATTGGGCGAACATCCCCGAAAAGGTGTGGGATTATTCCCTTGGCGGCTATCAGGTCATCAAGAAGTGGCTCAGCTATCGCGAGCAATCCGTCCTTGGCCGTCCGCTGAAGCTGGACGAAGCGCTCTACGTCTCCGAGATGGTCCGGCGCATCGCCGCGATCCTGATGATGGGACCGGCGCTCGACGCCAACTATCGCGCGTGCGCCGGCGATGCTCAGACCTACGAACAGCTCGGCCTCTCCCGTGATGCGGCCCGCGAGCGCAAGGAGGCAACGAGGACCAAGAGCGGGAAAGCCGACCCGCGCCATGAGGTTGTGCGCAAGCTCGACAAGAAGGCCAAAGCTGACAAGCGGAAGGCAAAATCCTGATGCCGAATAAACCAAAGGGAAGCTTTGCGAAGATCGTGACTGTCGAGCCGGAACAGTTCGACTTCTTCAACATGATCGAGCTGTTCGGCATCAAGGACCGGGATGCGGCGCTTCAACTGGTAGAGCGGGCGACCACACAAGGCGGCATTCATCCGGGTTTCGGCGGGCGCGTGACGCCCGCAATCCAGCCGCCGCCGGAGGGCGAGCCGAAAGGTGCGCTCATCTCTGATGCATTCACGATGCGGAGCGGCTTGCTGACATTCATCGTCGAAGTTGACGGCCGCAACACGCTCGACGGAGCGTCCATCTACTTCAGCGACGGCGTACAGCATCGCTTCCAGCTTGACGCGATTTCCATATCTGAGAACCGCAGCCAGGGTATTCTCCATGGCACGCTGAACGACACTATTGCCGTCAGCCTATATGAACCGGCTTTCCTCTCCGATCGACAGTGGCACGGTGAAGACAGTGACCATGACGTGGTGCTCTACGGCGTGCCCTACAGTATCAAAATCGGCACGCCGCCGCCGATTGAAGTCGTGGACCGCATCAAGGACGATGGCTCCAAAATGCCGTTGAACTTCGAGGGTGCGGCGATCTTCATGCCCATGAAAGATGTGCCTGCGAGCCTCTATTCCATCCTTGGGCCAGTGAAGCGGATCAACCCCTACGAACTGGAGGTGCTGGACCAGAAGGTCTGGCGTGTCCGTGTCACCATTGCGCGGATCGGCGACGAAACGGATGAGGACGTCGATATCGACCTGTTTGTGCCCGATACAATGTGGGGTGAGGTTGGGCTGCCGAAAGAAGGCGACATGATCCAGGCAAACATCCGGCTCTGCTCTCGCCTCTGGATAGCAAACCCGGTGCGCGCCGCAATCGAGGGAAGTTAGGGCGAATGAGCAACGTTCTGGCGCCCATCGGCGAAGCAGATGCCGTTTTGACCATCAGGATTGACACGCATGATCCTGTCGAATTGCAAGATTTCACCGCGAGCCTTCAGGCATTCGAAGCGCAATTCCGTCGTGAGTACGAACGCGCCCACCCCAATAGGGACGAAACAGAAACCAAGCTTGTCATCAAGACGGTGCGGTCCGGTTCGATCATCGTGGATCTTATCGCGGTGCTGGCACCCATCATCAGCGATATGGAGCGGCTGACGACAATCATCGACTATGTCGACATGATCCGGGAAAAGATCGGCCCCTGGCTGGTGCCCGGCGGGCGAAACCCCGATGCCTCAACGAAGGAATTGCAGAGCTTCCACCGTGTGGTTGCTGCTGTGGCGAAGGACACTTCAGGCTCTCTGGACTTGAAAGCGCGTTACCTTCGACGCGACGGATCGGGCGAAGAGGTTCGCAGCGAATTTGCAATCCGAACGCAAGAGGCTCGCGTTGTTCAATCAAACATCGAAGCCGAGCAGGTGGAGCGAAAAACGCTCGAACAGACGGACTACCGACAGGTTATCATGACCCTGCACCAAGCAAGTTTGGACGAAGCAAAGGCGGGAAAGGCGGCGGGAGAAAAGGGTGTCATCGAAAGCATCAGCGAGAAACCACTGAAGCTTGTCTATGCGTCAGACCTCGCTGCCCAGCGGATCAAGGCCGAAATCCGAAACGATGATAATCCGCTCAGGAAGGCTTTCGTCGTTGACGTCAATGTCGAAAAGGTACGCGGCAAACCGCACGCCTACCGCATTACCCATGTTCATAGCATCGACCCACTGGATTGAATTTCATGAGGACTCCGATTTCCATCCCCAAGTTTGATGAGCTCATGATCCCGGTGCTTCGCGCACTGCAAGCCTTGGGCGGCTCGGCATCGAACGAGGAATTGCATGACTGGGTGGCGGACAACCTCAAGATCATGCCCGAGGCGCGTGACTTACCTCACGGAGAAGGGCCAAACACGGAACTGCGCTACCGCTTGCACTGGGCGCGCTCCTACCTGAAGTCCTATGGCGCCATCAACAATTCAGAGCGCGGCATCTGGACGCTGACGGATAAGGGGGAAAAGGTCACCTCCGCCGACATCACCACGGTCAAGAAGACCGTGCGCGGCCTGCGCTATGAGCGCCGAAAAGCAGCGCAGACGGTCGCGATCGACGGGGACACCGAAGACGTGATCGAATGGACAGATCAACTTCTTGCCGTCCTCAAGGCCATGAAGGCGGATGCCTTCGAGCGGCTGTGCCAGCGTATCTTGCGGGAGAGCGGCTTCGTTCGCGTGGAGGTCACAGGCCGTGCTGGCGATGGCGGCATCGACGGCATCGGCGTGCTGAGGGTGAACCTAGTTTCCTTCCATGTCCTTTTCCAGTCCAAACGCTGGAAAGACAGCGTCGGGCCGTCCGTAGTTCGCGACTTCCGGGGCGCGATGGTGGGGCGCGCCGACAAAGGCCTCATAATGACAACAGGCGTGTTCACGGCGGACGCCCGCAAGGAAGCCACCCGCGACGGCGCGCCTGCTATCGATCTTGTCGACGGCGAAGCGCTCTGCGGTCTGCTCAAGGACCTGAAGCTCGGCGTGAACGTGCGCCTCGTCGAAGAGGTTGAGGTGGTGCCCGAGTTCTTCGGGGGGATTTAAGCGATGGCGGCGCGCTTGATCTTCAGCCTCCGCTACATGCGCGCCCTTGAGAACCGTGTGTTCGGTGTTGACCTGCCTTCAAGGCTGAGGTCGCAGGCTCTAGCGCAGCTCAACAAGTTCAACTCTCCACTCTACGTGCAACGCGATCCTAACGACAGTTGGCGTGACCAGACCACGGCCTTGGACGAGGGTGAAAGCGATCTTCTGACGGAGCATGGCTGGACGCAGCTTCCAGATTTAGCTGCTTCAAAGGAGCTTCAGGCCGGACAGCAAATCCGTTGGCTGGTGACGAACGGAGTAGGCCCACTCGTATTCGACGCGATCGAACTCACATTCTCTCATATGACGGCCGCTGACCAGGAGCCCTTCAGGCAGAAGCTAAACTCCCTCCTTGAGCTCCATTGCTGCCCATGGCGCTTCACCGACGGCGAGTTCTTTATGCTTGACGCCGACTTTGTCGGGGTACGGCTCTCCGTGACGGCGCATGAGGTGCTATCGGCGAATAACTTCGCTGGGGCGGCCGATGAATATGCTCAGGCTCAACGGAAGCTTGCCAGCGGCGAGGTGAAGGACGCGATCGGGGATGCCTGCAAGAGCTTCGAGAGCGTCTTGAAGGTGCTGACTGGGCAAGCCCATGTCAATGCCGACGCGTTGACCAAGGCCCTTGTTTCGCAGGAATATATCGCAGATCTACCCAAAGAAATTCATGACGGCTTCCGGCAGACGGTTCTTATGGCTTTGCCCTTTCTGCGGAACAAGCTTGCTGGTCACGGCCAAGGTTCGGATGTGATCGAGGTATCGCCAGTCTATGGCGAGCTTGCCATTCAGCTTGCCGCCGCTTTTCACAACTTCCTGTTGGCAAAACACATTGCGCGGCAACCTCCGTCTCCACCGAAGCCGATAGAATCGGAGCGTAAAGCAACCTGGATGGACGATGACATTCCGTTTTAAGGTCCTTGCCGGACTTGTCGGTCATGATACCTGAAGGTGGTGGTCGGGTAGCCAGCTGGCAGCCGATGATGGCGCTGCCATGAACTTTTTAGGCAAGGGTTTTGGGTGGGCCTCCCCTCAATTTTTCAGAGCCTTGTCACACCGTTCTTTTCTCGTAAATCTGGCTCACTCTTGCCCCGTCCCAGACGTAGCAGAGATGGCGTTCCTGGCGACAGTTGGCGAGGCATTTGGGGCGAAATATCGCGGCGCAGTCGCCGCCAGCCTTCCTTACGCTCGAATAGGCGACGCCGTTCGACCCTGATGCACGCAAGGTTGCGGCGAGATGTTGGCCGACGGCGTAATTTCCACTGTCATAGACCAGCGGTCGGCTGGCTTGTTCTCCCCGGATATCAGATAAAACCGCATCGAGATCGACGAGATAGACCCGCCGGTCGAGTTCCAGCGGGGCTTCATGCGTCCGTCGCATGAAACGTTCGGCGTGATAAACAGTTTCCGCGATAGCGGTGTCGAGGTCGCCGGCTGCATAGAACACCCCGAAACTGCCGTCGGTGAACCTGCTCCCCTCGGGATTGAGGTGGGTGAAGGCCGCCATGATAACGCTTGTGCCGGGGCCGCTGATCCGCTCCTCCGGAGGGACAAGCCGGATTTCGCCAACCTCATCGCGCAGGCGCGGGTTGGTCATGGATTCCAGCGCAATGATGGCCTCCAGGTCGTTCGCATCGGTGACACGCTCGAACAACTGGATCGGCGGAAAGCGGCTGGGGATGATGCGAAAGCAAGGTTTCCAGCGAATGCGCGTGCGCTTCGGCAAATCGATCACGCGATGCCGCCGCGCTGGGCATCGAGATATTGCCGCACAAGAAAAAGGTCGGCGACCTGCCCCGAGAGCATACACTCCAGCGCCGAGCGTCCGCCAAACAAGGGCGCGTCATTTGGCCGCTTTACCCAGGCATCCGCTGAAGCCTCGTTCGGCAACAGAATTTGCAGCGCCTTCCAGATGCCGAGGATGTAGGAAATCCGCTCCAGCGTGTCCTTCGGAAGAACCGCCTCAGCACTTTTCTTCCAACCGAAAAAGGTCGAGCGCGTGGTTGTGCCGAGCAAGGTCATCTGCTCGTCAGCGGAAAGTTTCCAGGCATCGGCGATGCGGAAAAAGGTGCGTAGCGCCGGACCGGAGAGCTTGCGACGGTCGAATGTCGGCGCGGATGGTGCGGCAGCACGCATGGAAGCCTCCAGCATCATATTAGAACTCACATCCACATATAGTCCATATTCGGACTTTTTGCAATCGCCTGCTCAACACTGCGTCCGAACCGACAAATTGGAAACACGGCCGGAGAGGCTGGCCGGTTCTAGCCTCTCCGGTTGCGTTTGAAATTCGAATGTCAAACAGCGCGTAGTCTTCTTGTTATTTCCAGGCACAGAGTCCGCCCCTGCGACCATCCGTCGTTGATTGAATGTCCGTGACGATGCACATGCTCTTGGCAGTCAGGAGCTGGTAGCCAATTAGCGCTGTGGTGGTGGAAGTGACGAAGGTGGCGAGCGCCAGCACTCCGAGCATCATGGCCATTGCCCGACGACGGTTGCCATGTGGCCGTTCGATCCCGCGTTCGATTTCGACAAGCTTGTGCAGGACGGTATCCTGTTTGCGCTCCATCACATCCTGAGAACGCCGCATTTCCGCAGTCAGAGACTCACGCAGTTTGGGCAACGACGCACGATCACGGCCCAACAACTCGATGAAGGATGCAACCAGCGCCGAGACAGGATGGTCGCTAGACAGCCGGTGCTCTCGGACGATGCGCCGGTAGTCGTCCCAGAGATCCACGTCATAATTCTTATCTCCAGCCATGGGGATCAATCCTCCCTCTCGCCGAAAACGCCGATGCGCCGAAACTCTTCGCCGGCACGATCTCGCAGCGTGGCAATTTCGCCCCTGTGTTGCCAGAGCTGGCCAGAACTCCTGTCGATGAACCTGGCCATGGTCATTTGCGACTTGCGAAACGCGGCCATGGCATCCTCGCCAATGACGGGGATCTGAAATTCAACAGCGCCCTCGTCGAGCAATCTCTGCCGCAGCTTCGTCTTGAGCCAAGCCAAAGGAACCCCTTCGAGGTTCTTTGCGACGAACCATTGCGGCTTGAAAGGGCGAAGCAGATCGATGTTCTCGGGCAGGGTCAGTAGCGCGGCGGGATCGGCATTGACGATCGGATAGGCAGCGATTGTGAACTGCCCTTCGAAGGCGAGGGCAAACTGCTGACGGTTCAGGATGGCGATCAAATGTCGCAACTGGCCTGCACCAAGGTCAACTATAAGATCATCAACCGAACCGATGTTGCTTTCCAGAAAGGCAGCAAGTTCTGTCAGGACTGCGCCGTCCGGCTTACCGTCTGCCTGCTGGATCGTCAGCGCTTTGACACTGTCCCCAAAGCAGGCGTAACCGCTGTTCTCAGGCCACGGCCTTGAGCGGCGCAGGCGCGTAGGCCCAGGGCAAGAGCTCGTCGAGCTGGCTCTGGGGATGGCCGGCGACGATGCGA
>Ga0056905_1000590_pt1 | contig 17227 bp, 18 predicted proteins | sample EBPBio242008_DNA_FD_55044 | JGI IMG/M metagenome (GOLD analysis project Ga0056905, IMG submission 55044) | Wastewater treatment Type I Accumulibacter community from EBPR Bioreactor in Madison, WI, USA - Reactor 1_4/24/2008_ DNA | ecosystem: Engineered > Bioreactor > EBPR > Anaerobic-Aerobic >...
ACCTTTCGGCCGAGCTGAACGCCCGATTGCCCGCGAGGTAACGGCGTGCGATCGGGTAGCCGACTCGCGTAATGGGTGCGGAACTCCTCGCATTGCGCGGCATCCAGTCGGGGCCTGGGCGGTCAAGCCTGCGTCGTGCCGGGACTTCCGCGTCGGGCATGCGGCGCATGCCGATACCGCACGGCCGATGATTGCCGATATACCGATGGGCAACGCCGTTGCGCCGCCGCCCAGTATCACGATACGCAAACGAAGGCATGGACATGATGAAAATCCAGTACATCAATGTGTTCGTCAGCGACCTGGCCGTCGCGACGCGCTTTTACTCAGAGGTGCTTGGCCTGACGCTCCAGTTTTCCTCGCCACAGCACCGCTTTGCCGCGTTCTCCGCGGGCGGCACAAGGTTGGGAATTGCTGTGCCGGATGCGGGACAAGAGGGTCTTGTTGGACGCCATACGGGCGTGGGGTTCTGCGTTTCCGATCTGACCTTGGAGCATTCCCGGATGGCGGCGTTGGGCGTGCATTTCTCGATGTCTCCGGCGAGGCAGCCTTGGGGAGGGTTCATGGCGATGTTCGAAGACCCGGACCGCAACGTCTTCTATCTGGATCAGGATGATCTCGTCGCCGGGTCGGGTCGGTAGACCCGATTCCGTCGGGCTGCAACGGTGTATCCGCATCGACACGCGCATCCCACGGGTTGAGCGGGTGCCATTCGTTGCGACACATGGGGTATAGGAAATTCAACCGCCCTTTTCGCCCAGTCTGCGCGGTAGCCGGAGGCGGCGCAAGCGGCCGTTTGCGCTGATGCGCGGGGTCAGGCGGGAGATTTCGACGCTGCACGCGGCGTTCCGCGTCGTGGTTGGCGGCCTGGTACGGCCGTTTTCCGGACTCGGGCCGAGCGCCGCCCTGCGGGCGCGGGGCCGCATCGTGATGTCATCGGGTTTCGCGTCGGCGGTGAAGCCGACGCCGCGATCACGCCGCCGCTGGCGGTCCGCGGACCTCGGGCCGGTAGTGCGCCTGCGGCAGTGCGCCGTGTTTCGCGAAGTGGTCGAGGATCTGTTTGATCGCGTGCGGCTCTTCCACCGCCGCGACGATCTTCACCGCGCCGCCGCAGTGTTGGCAGGTTTGCACATCGATGCCAAACACGCGCTTGAGGCGCTGCGCCCAGCTCATGGCGCGGCGTTTTTCCTCGGGCGTGCGGTCGTCCGCATGATCGGTGTCCGTCGTCTTGCCGCCTTTGCCGCGATGCGCGGCGGTGGGACCAGCGCGGCCAGTTTGGCGATGAACTCGATCGGCTCGAACTCGACATGGGTCGTGCCATTGCGCCACGGCGTCTTGAGCTGATAGCGCACCCTGCCCTGCGGCGAGATCGACAGCCGCCNCTCGCTGATCGCCGGGCGCGTGATGTAGCGGCACAGTTTCTCCAGCTTGGCGCGTTCGTGCGCCTGCGCGGCCACGCCCGCGTGCAGCGAAAACCCGCCCACCCGACCGGCATCGCCATCGAGCGAACCCGCGTCGCCGGGCAGGGTGTGCAGCGTCGCCACCTTTTGCCCGGCGCGTTGGCCGGTGGCGATGCGATAGGTGATCGAACTCATGCGCACGGCATCGAGGCCGTCATCGCGTTCGGCGCGCTCGCTCAGGAACACCGATTCGGCTTCGCCTTCCAGCCAGCCGCGCTTGGCCAGATGACGCAACACGCGCCGCGCGATGGTGTCCGCAAGCCCGGTCAGTTGCGCGGACGTGGGCGCGCGGGCGCGGTGCAGGCGCGGCTTGATCCTGTCACCGTTCGACGCAGTGCGTTCTTCATACACGCCGTCCAGCCACAGCATGTGCAGGTGCACGTTGAGGTTGAGCGCGCTGCCGAAACGCTGGATCAGCGTCACCGCGCCGCTGCGCGCCGCGCGGCGTTCCACCCCGGCCTGATCGGCCAGCCAGCCCGCGATCGCGCGCTGCACGAGGCCCAGCACCGGGCCCAAGGCCTCGGGTTGGCTGGCGAACAGGAAGCGCAGCGGATACGGAAAGCTCAGCACCCACTGCCGCACCGGACGTTCGCCGAACACCTCTTCCACCAGATGCCGCGCGCTTTCGGCCATGCGCCGCGCGCCGCAGCTCGGGCACAGGCCGCGCTTCTTGCACGAGAACGCGACCAGCCGTTCCGCATGGCACTGTTCGCACACCACACGCAGGAACCCGTGCTCCAGCACGCCGCAACGCAGATACTCATCGAACTCGGCGCGCACGTAGTCCGGCACGGGACGGTCGTGCGCGGCTTGGCGTTCGAGGAACTCCGGGTAATGCGCCTGCACCAGCGCGTACAGCAGCGTGCGCTCGGGCGCGTGGCGGGCGTAACGCGATGCGGGCGACGCCGCGTCCGCTCCATCCGGCGCCGTCCACCGCACCGCCGCGGCGAGAGCCGGCATGGAACGGGCCTGGGCAGGGTCGGCTGCACAGGGTTGCGGCCGGCGTCATCGACGCGCATCGGCGGATTGCGGACCGACGGATGCGACATCGCCGCGATGCCGGGTGCGACATCTCCCAGTCGCGCCGCCCGCCCCGCCCGCTTGCGTCCCCCCGCCCCGCGCCGCCATCCTGCGCGCCTGCATTCGCCCGGAACTCTGCTTCGCTCCAGAAGCGGAACTTCAATGGATTGCTGAGGTTGACTTGGAGGCTGCTGCGGTTCATGAGCGACGCTGCGCTGCCCTTCGATTTTCCGCGGTGTCACCAAGGCGACTTCAGCGAGTCTTGAGGCGCGAGTTTTGCGCCACACTTCTTCGCCGATCAACTTCCCATCTTCTACATGGAGCAACAAGTCCTCTTTTTCGTAGATGTTGGCAAATTCATGGACATTTTTCCCACGCGGCAAGCGCAGCGTTCCGGTGTACCAGTGAGCGAAAACACGCTTGGGAAAGTCGGGAAAAATGGTGGCAAGGGAGGCGAGCCCACCGCCCGCCAAGTACCCCCAAAGCCTGATCAGATAGAGGCGATCATCCCGGATTACCCACGTTCCGAGGTGGCCGCGCCACAGGTCGGATGCCCGCAGAAGCTGAGGCAAACTACTACCGGCAACTCGCCAGTCCCGCCGCGATGGCGGCGTGACTTAAACCAAACAGCCTCCACGGAAGCCGGGGCGGTTCAGTGATCTGGCAAGGGCGTGAGTGACGTTCGAACGGTGATGCACGAGGTTTGTAAATGAGGACTGAGCTGGATCGCTTACTCGCACGCATCACACGCGAGCCGGCGTACGGACCATCGTTCTTTAGGGCGCTGCTTCACGAGCGCGGGGCTGACCGTTGCACGGGTCTAAAGGCGGCCGCCGAAAAGTGGCTGCCTTTTCTTGGCGCGTCAATCAGTGCGGCCCAGCTCTGTTGGCGTACGAAACAGCACGGAAAGGTTTGTTGGCGGCGTCCCACGCCAACCACGCCGCTGATCTGACCGGCGGGGTCAATCAAATCAACTGATTGGTCTTTGCAGGTGTAAAGGCGGTGAACACTAGACCACTTCAGGAAATGTCACAGCTTTACTGGACGGCCTTGGTTCTCGCACGTCGCAGCCTGATGCCGCCCCGATTTGGAACGGATCCATGACCTCAAGTCCAGGCGTGCCTGACCCAACATCGATCTTAGCGATGGCCGCAGCACGGCGCACCGAGCTGTCCAGGAACTGGGCCACGGCAGAAGACCTTGGCGAGGGCGCTACCGAGATGCGGAAGTCTGGGCAGCTGCTCGGGGTGTATCTCACCGACCCCCAGCCCCACTACCGATTCCCCGCGTGGCAGTTTCAGCAAGACGGATGGCCCGTTGCTCACTTCTCAGAGATGCTGCGCATCATGCGGGACCACGGCAGCTACCTCGACAAGGACCGCTCGCCCACCGGCTGGAGTGAAGTCGAATGGTTTCTTACCCCGCATGTGCTTCTCAACGGGGAGTGTCCGGCCGAGGTGCTCGCACACGATCCGCAGGCTGTACTTGAGGCGGCCCGCATTGAGTTCATTGAAGATGGCAATGCGGGTGGGTTCTAACTCACATATTCAGCTACTGCGTCCCGCTTCTACACTCCTGAGCCTTAAGAAGGCGCCGACAGCCGCCTGACCCATCGCAGCAGTTCCTCGTGCGGAATCGTCCGTCCGGCGTCGACGTCGGCCAAACCTTCTCGAGTCCGGCGATCCTTCTCTTCTGCGGTCAATTCCGGAAGGAGTGCTAGTAGCTTTTCTTCGGGGCTCATGGGATGGGTGAGTTGCGCTCAGGTGGGTGCGATTCTCGTGAAGATGGGCAAGATCCGGGGATCATCGAGGCCCGCCGGCAAAGGCTGCGAGACGTCGTGGACCGCCACGTCGATGATGACGTCCACCTCGGCGCACAGGGGCTGTATGGCAGTGGTCACCAGACGGGCGGCCCGCTCGGCGAAGGCCAGGTCGACCACCAGCCAGATCAACAGCCCCGGTGGCTGTTCGGTGCCCGCTGACGCGTGCGTTTCCAACAGATACGCCGACGACACGAAGGTGGCGTGCTCGAGGCTGCGGCTAATGGCAGGAGCGAGCCAAGCCGGTGCACCGATGGCAGGTCCCACCACGAACTCCGCCGGCGCCAGCCGTTCTACCCTGGCCAGAAAGCCCCTATCCAGCCACGTCGCGATTTCCTCCGGATAGAGGACAACGCCACCGTCGTTGGGATTGAGCATCAAGGTGGCCCCGCGCGTACCGGATAGCAGCTCACGGCCGGACACGCCCAGAATTTTGACCGCCGCCGAGCTGGCTACCTGCGCCTTGCCGAGCGAGGTAAAGAAAGGGATCGCATCGAACCCGTCAGGATGGCGGAACTGGACCAGTCGCGGTGTTCGCGCATCGTCCGACACCGGCGCATGCACGTACACGATCGCATCCATCAGCCGCTTGATGAAGGCGCGTTCCTCGCTCGCGCTGTCACGGGCGCGTTCAAACGAAGCCTCCAGCGCCGCTTCGGCCGCCGTGGCCCCGCTTCCCCGCGGCCTGCTCGATCGCTTCATCGTCAGAGGCGATGGGGGCCGAGCGGGTAGCCGCGGAACCAGTCCGGCTCGATCTGACTGGTCAGGTAGGGCCGCACGAAGGCCGACTGGGTCAGCGTGCGCAACCGTTCCTCGTGCTCGGCAATGGCCTCGATATCGCTGACGGTGGGATAGTGGCGTAGCAGGCGGTAGGCCTCTTGCCGCACCTGTTTCGGCACGGCCTGGCTGGCGGCCAGCTGCCTGAGGAAGGCTCCCGCTTGCAGCACATGCCGCGTGCGCTCGTCCGGCAGCGTCATCGCTGAGCTCCACCATCCAGTACTAAGGAATTCTTAGCTTACCTGCGAAGCGAGAGGCGAGCCAGCGCCCGGCGTCAGCTCGCGGGCGCGCGACGGCGGGCGCTCGTGGCCGTCTTCTTTGCAGGGCGCGCTTTCGATGGCGCCGCGGCAGCAAGCGCGTGCACGCGGGCCTGGGCTGCGGCACTGCTGCGCTCGGCCGCGTGCTGGGCTTTCTCCGCGGCCCGCTGGGCTTGCTCGGCGGCGCGCAACGCGCTGGCATGCTCGCGCGCCTGCGTACTGAGCTGGGTCTTGGTCGCCTTGAGCTCCTGCCGCAGCCGATCGATCTCGGTGTAGGCGCGATCTTCGCTCTGGCGTAGATGCGCCTGCAGCGCCTCACGCTCGCGCGTGGCCGTGCTCCGCTCCTGCTCGGCCTGGGTGAGCGCGGCCTGCAGCTGTGCGTGCTGCGCGGCCTCGCGCTGGGCGGCCTCCTCCAGGTGCCGCTGCAGCTGGCGGACCTGGCCGCTGAGATCGCTGGCGCGTTGCTCGCTGATGGCCAGCGCGGCCGTCGCGGCCTGGGCCTCGGCGGTGGCCTGCTGCTGGGCCGCCTGGGCTTGGGCTACCGCTTCGCGTTCGGTGGCGAGGCGCGCATCGACGGTGGCCACTACCTGTGCCAAGGCCGCCCGCTCCGGGGCGATGTCGGCCTCCGCCAGAGTGCGCCCCGCCTGCAAGGCCAGCTCCCACACCTGGGCCAACGCGACGCCGACGTCCTCGGGCACGGCCGGCAGCGTCAGCCGGTGCTGCACACGCGCGGCCAACTGGGCCCACCAGGCGTCCAGTAGCGGCCCAATCGTGTTCGGCGAGCCGCGACCCAGACGCAGGCGCACGCGCTCGACCGTGGGACGCTCGCCGGCGCTAAGCAAGGCGTCGGCCGCCTCGAATACCTCGGTTTCCTGTACGCCTCTGGCCATTTTCACTGCCTCCTACGCGCGCGCCCTGCCCCGTTGCCGATCTACAGCCGATAAGGGATAGTTATCGGAAGTAGATGCCCTATTCCATATAAAGTAATACATACGACATATGAAATCTAACACACTCGTTGCGCGTCCCGACGACCTCCCTGCCCTCGCCCCGGACCGGCTGGCGGCGCACGCCGCCGAGGCCGTACGCGAGCTGCTGGCCGAGGCCGCGGCCGCTAACACCACGCGCAGCTATGCCAGTGCGTTGCGCTACTGGGCGGCTTGGTTCCAAGGCCGGTTCGGTCAGCCGATCACGCTGCCCGTACCGGAACCTGCCGTGGTCCAGTTTGTGGTCGACCATCTGGCCCGTCGCGGCAAGGCCGGCCTGGCCTGGGAGCTGCCGCCTGCGCTGGATGCGCAGCTGGTGGCTGCCGGCCTGAAGCAGAAAGCCGGCGCCTTCAAGCTCAGCACCGTCGTGCACCGCGTGGCCGTGCTCTCGGCCGCCCACCAGGCGCACAAGGCAGCCAACCCTTGCGAATCACCGGCGGTACGCCAGTTGCTTAAGCGCGGGCGCCGGGCCTCGGTCAAACGCGGCGAGCGGCCGCACAAGAAGACTGCCATCACCCGTCCTGAGCTCGAGGCGCTGCTGGCCACCTGTGACGACTCGCTGGAGGGCCTGCGCGATGCGGCGCTGCTGCTGTTCGGCTTTGCCAGTGGCGGGCGCCGGCGCAGCGAGATCGCCGCGGCCGACTGGCAGGACCTGCGCCGCATCAACGACGGAGCCTTCGTCTACCGCCTGGAGCACAGCAAGACCCAGCAGGCCGGCCCCAGTGCCAGCGCCACGCCCGACAAGCCGGTGCTGGGCCGCGCCGGCGCCGCACTCGAGGCGTGGCTGCGCGCGGCCAACATCACTGAGGGCCCCCTCTTCCGCCGCCTCTGGGGCGAGCGCGTGGGTCCGGGGCTGTCATCCAAGTCCGTGGCCGCCATCGTCCAGCGGCGGGCGCTGCTGGCCGGCTTGAATGGGGACTTTGCCGGGCACAGCCTGCGCTCGGGCTTCATTACCGAGGGTGGCCGTCAGGGCATCGCCCTGCCCGCCCTAATGGCCCTGACCGAGCATCGCTCGGTGGCTCAGGCGATCGGCTACTTCCAGGCCGGTGAGGCAACTCACAACCCCGCCGCGACCCTGCTTGAGGGCGATCCGGTGCTGCCCATCCCCGGCTCGCCGCAGGCCTGAGTAATGCGGGTCGATCGCGCCGTTAGCGGCTGGGCGCCTTTTTTGCGGGCTTTCCGCGGGGCGCTTTTTCCAGGCTCTTCAGTAAGGCCTTCTTCTTACTGACCGACAGGCCGTTCCATTGCAGCAACAGCTGCGCCAGCAACTCGTCCTCGGTGTAGAAAAACGCTGGTGGCACGCCCAAGGCGTCCGCCAGCTGCTTAGCCGTCTTCAATTGGGGCTCGTGCTTGCCCCGTTCGTACTGGTTGATGCGGGGAGAGGCCACGGAAGGATCCATGCCGGCAAGAAGGCCCAGCTGTGTCTGCGACAAGCCCGCGCGCTCACGCGCAAAGGCAAGCCTTTGAGCAAAAACCGGGTGTTCAGCTGTCCGCCTGGCCACGTTCGCTCCCTCTTGGAGCAATAAGCATGGCGAAATGACGGGCACTTGGATACTAAGATATTCTTAGAGGGTGGGCAATGCCAATGCCCGCCCCTCCCCGGGATTGCCCGCCTGGTGGCCTTTGTACGATCCATGAGAAAAGCAAAGCCGTACTCGGCCAGTTCGCCCCGCCCCGACGGCCCTACCTTGCCCGACGTGGGTCACCTGGGAGGTCGTGCGGCGCTCTATCTCTTGGCGTTGGTGCGCGCCCACCACTCACGCAAGCGCGTGGCACCTACCGCCAAAGGCAGCGACGCGGTGTTGTCTGCGCTCTCCACACTGGGGTTGATCCAAGTCGATTCTGGACTGGAGGGCCCTGTTGTCTCTGGGCATAGGCCGGCATGGTCGTATACGTGGTCAGCGCTAAAGTTCGAGGAGCTGGAAAAGTGCCTCACAGACTATCTATTGCAGCGCGGGCGCGAACCGGAATATGCCGTGACTTGGTTGCGGGTATGGCAGGAGTTGCTGCCGCAGGAGGTAATGGCGTATCTGGAGCATCAACTTCGCCTGCATCATTTTTCCGATGTCTACCTGGGGGAGCTTGCACGGTTGCAGATGCCCCACGATGTTAATTACAGCCTCGGACATTGGCGCTATGCGTGTTGGGCGTCCGTCAGAAGCATGGCGTCGGTATCCCTGCAGTACCCGGGCAATGCCGAAATTTTGAAGTTCACTCTTGGGAGCGAGCTTCCTCGACGCCTGAAGATGGCGCAGGGGTCAAAGGAGGGGAAACTTTGCTTCTCGGCTTCCCACACATTGCCTGACAGTGCATTGACAACAGTATTTGCGAACATCGCCACAAATCTAGGCGACCAATTCTGGATGGTGCCCCCCTCGATGACGGCAATCGAGCATCCGCCTAGCTAAATCATCGGATCGAAAACTACGACAGCAGGCTACCGCGTGTGTTACTCCAAACCGACTACCGGACTACCAGTGTCAAAAAAGCATCTCTGGAAGATGACTATCTTGGATCTGACTCTTGCCCAGAACTCCTGCGTGAAGCAGAGGCGGGGCGCGAACCTCTCCCCTCCCCCACTTCATATGGATCACGCATGAGAACGCAGCGCGGCACTATCCTTATCCATCTTGTCAGCAAATGTTCGCAGCAGGCGAGCGAGAATGTGCAACTCTGAGTCGAGGACCGGCATGGGGCGGCGCTTCTCGATGTGAGTTTCAATTTTATCTGCTAGTTCTCGTGCGAAATGCGCCTCTACAGCAACAAACTGTACTGCGTTGACTACTCTAAGGTGTGAGCTGAAAAGTGAGTAGACTCTCTGAATTGCTGGAGAACCGGCGGTCTTGAGTTGCGAGAAGAACCAGTCAACATCAGTGTCATCAGCGAATACCACCTGTAGACGGTCTTGGGAAGGTGATCCCTTACCAGTAAGCAAGCCATTGACTGCTGCTTGGCGATGTCGGCCCTGTTCAACATTCTTTACCGCTTCACTTACCTCTTCGGCGAGTTTAATCACCGTCTGTTCGTCGGGACTATACGCGCTTGGCCAAACTTCAAATTCGCCTGAATCTACCTGTTCGGGATTTTCACGCCATCTGGCTAGAGTTCCTAGCACCTCTTGCGTCCATTCCTGAGGAGTGAATGTGGTGATGTGATTCTCCGCAAGATAGTAGACAGTGCGAAACACTTGGAAGAGGTGTGCCAATACTGCTGGCTTACCATCGATAGCGGCAGCACGCAATCGCGTGATCGCCTGTTGCACATCCGTATCATTTTGCTTGTAGTGGTGGCGTAACAGGTCTAAGTCATCGACTTCGCACTCCTCGGTGTCAAGGAGGCCAAAATCTGCGATGAGAGCGTTTGGATCGAACACTTCACCCTTAGCTAGCGCAATGAACGCCTTAGAATTCGGCCAGTTGTATGCAGCGTCTTCCAGTCCCAAGCCATACAGCAGATCTGACAATCTCTTAATGTCATCGTCCTCATCACGGGTATCGCGGCGTGTGTCTTCGCTTTGATTTCTCCTGGCCATAGATATAGCCATCCCAATGTCACCTTGAAAGGCTCGCACAAGTAGTTGCATGTTGCTGGGGGAACGGGCGATCGCAACGGCCCAAAAGAGCATCGCTGACGGGAGACTGCTGCTCATAACGCGCTCAGCTGTCGCGGCCGGCATTTCGCGGACTACAGCCTCAAGCTCAGTCAGAAGAAATCGAACCGTGCGTAGATTCGCAAGCTTCGCTCCCACGATAAGATTTACCAAAACTTCCATGCCACCGTCTAAAACACGACGGGACTGTGCAGTTCCAAAGCCTTTCACCACTTGATCACAGAACTCACGGATGGTTGGCGAAACGACGACCGTTTTCCCAACAATTCGCTCCTTGTACGCGGCGTATCCCTCTAGGTTAGCAAGCGCCCGATCTTCATCTGCAATAAGGATGCAGTGGACGCCGCTCCCATCAAGAAGGTTGACAATAAATCCAAAAAGAGCCGGAAACGCACCTGCGAATCTCTCTACATCGTCGATGCAAACCACCGACTTTCCGGGGAATATGTCAGCCTTTAGTTTGATGTCTTTGGGGTCGACCTTCACTACTCTCAGAAGTGCTTTGCCGATTATCGCGCCTGCTTCTCCTATCACCGAGTTCGCAAGTGGTGCTAGTGACGCAGTGAGAAGTGCGTCTTCAAGATCGGCAGAAGTCTGCAATCCTGCCGCAGATATCGTTACTGCATGCAGGCCCTCTAGTTGACTGGCGTACCGGGTCCAGAAGAAGGACTTTCCTGCACCCCAGGGTCCAGAGAGTAGAAGTGCGTAGCCTGGCGGGACATTGCGGAGATACGAGTCGATTACTTGCATGGTAAAGGTCATTTTTCTAAGAAATTTCACGCAGCGTATCGCGATGCAAGGCTGAGTGAAAATGGGGGTGGGCAGCCTGGCGAAGGCGTCGGGAAACCTTGTTTAGCAGTCGGTTTCCGGATCGCAACGCTGTTTCCTTCCAGAAGTGGACATAGGGAAGGCTTCTTTTAACCTCAGCGGCGACGCTGTTTGGAGGGTCGGCCACGGCGTCGTCCCCGCCTCGCTCAGAATGTGGGCAAGATTCGCTGGGGGCGGGCTAGCGCACATGCTCGTAGTCAGCTTTGGCCTGTGCCAACTCGTGCATTGCTTTGTTCAGGGCTTCTTGAACTGCTTGCCGACGCGCCAAGATGCTCGCGCGCAGTTGGCTAAGTACACTGGGAGCCTTTCTCAGTTCTTCCTGAAGCTCTGCTCTTCTGACCCCAATTGTGCGATCAAGGTCCGCCACTTGCCTTGGATCGACGCTCGAGTTCGGATCAAACCGAAAGCCTCGCTCCAACTTTGATCTCCAGTCTATAAGCCGACCGGTCAGGGCTGGGCCAAATCCGGGAACATTCATAACAGCGTTGAAATTTACGTCTGCTGCGGTTTCAATATTCCAAGACTCAAGCGAGTCAATCTTTGCTCGTCCAATGCCGGAAATTTTGGCCTTGTAGATCTGAAAGCCATCCAAGTAACGATGGAGCGCATCCTGACGTCGACGTGAAATCAATGCCGCATAGCGCTGCTCACGCAGTGCTTTGAGGCCAACCAACTCGTCACGAACTTTCTGCAGTTGGGCGAGCTTGTCACTGAACGCGCTAGAGGGCCCATCGGCCGCCCACTTCTTGGCCAACGCCTCGTGATTACGGTAAGCGTTCTCGTATCTCACTTTTAAAGTGTTGCCGCCATCGCCTGTGGAGACACCATTGGTCCACCGACCGGTGAACCATGCTGCGATCAGCCAAGGAATCCAGAAATTCACATTGATCCAGAGGCCGAAGCACAAAGTCACCGCCGCCGCGGCATACCCAAGGACTTTCCAGCGAGACCGGTCGGCCTTGAGTTCAATGGCAGCGGCAGAAGGACTTGCCGTTGGCAACTGGAAAGCTGACGGCACGTGGGGTGGTGGCGCAACGCTCTTAATCTGTGCCCACACGACCTCTAAGTTGAACGCACCGCCCGTGGTCGGAATTACGAACCCCGTGGGCACCGGAAACAAAAGCACCCCTATCTGTTCGATAGGACACCAGGGGCATTTTCCGTATGGCCCGTAGTAGTAGTGAGCTGGGTTATTAGTGCAGCGAGCGAAGGATTGCTCGAGCTTAGTCAGCACCCGGACCCAGTCTCGGGCCGATGGCCTTCCATTAGGTGCGACGCCCGCCCGTCCGAAAGCTCGCTCCCAGAGATCCACGACCGCAGGTGACGCTACCGCTACAGGTGCCGTATTTGGTGGCACCTGCATACCGGTGGAGGCTGTGTCTCTGGAGTACGCATACCTGAACTGGCCGATGGCCTTATCAGTGGGCATATCCTCAGGGCCGCGGTACCTGCCGGCGAATGGATGCCGACCCATCATCAATAGCTGAAATATGAGGACAGCTAAGCCGAAGTTATCGTGGTTCTGACTCCGAACCGTGTCCTTGAACGGTTTTCCTTGCAGTTCGGCGGGGGTGAAGTTGTCGACACCCACTTCGCACACAAAGGTCTTTGAGCCCTGTGTGACCTGGAAGCTATCGCAATCGATAAGTTTGACGGTCGCATCCTGTGCAACACGCACGCCACCATGATTGACGTCCCCTACCAAACAGCCTGCTTCATGCAATACAGCAAAGGCTTTTGCCGTGTTGAGGGAAGCTCGTACCAGCATCCGCCAATCTGATTTCGGGAAATCAGCTAACCGACTTCGAGGGCTATAGAGCGCGTGGATATCCTTTGACGCGGCCATATTGGCCATGACAAAGCCAGCTACCTTGCCGCCAGGCGATTTGAGTACCTCTATAGGCCAAGCAGTCAACGAGTCGAGTGCGGGGGTTCGCAATGACTGCATCGCAATAAGCTTTGCAGATCGCTCAGCAGAGGCCTCTTTGAGGTAGATCTTGGCTACCCTCTCAGGGCTTCCGACAATCTCAAATACAGCACCCTCGCCGCCGCGACCGAGCTGGCGTCCGAGCCTCACCGGGCCCTGACTTCCGTTTACCTGAGGCGCACTCATGGCTACGCCTCAATGACGACGAGTGCACGAGATGGTGCTTTGACAAGCCGACTGGCGATCAGAAGCGTCTTGTCATCATCCGTCCGGGAGCAGACTTTGTCCGACTCCAAGTACGCTTTCAATTGCTCAGATAGCCCCTTATCCAAGCCGGCTTGGGGCCGGGTTCGTACAGGACCAAAGATCATGTCAAAGAAGGGGCCATGAACCGTCTGGGTCGAGTACTGGAGAACCAGGCTCTCTATGCCGTCGGTGAATGCAGCCACTTCGTGGATAACACTGCTAGCGACATCAAACTCGAACTTTTTCAGTGCCACCGGATCAGTGATGAATACAGTCGTATTGATGTACTCGCCGTGCTGCGGCCAGAACACGTAGGCCCAGCCGTCGCTGTCGGATCTCACCACGATCGCACCATCACCCACCTGGATATAAGCGGTGTGGGTCGGTGATATCAATGCTGCCAGCAGCGTGCATGCGTACTCACGCGTACTGGATTCTGTTTCTGCGGCGGCGCGTACAATCACGGCCGCCGCGTTCTCAAGCCAACCCAGTGCAATGTCTCGCGTCAGATCACTGACTCTCTTTCCATCACTGAAATAGAGTCGGATGCAATCTAGGAGCTCTTGGCACGCTAGCTGAGACCCCACATCCGAATGCGCCGCGCTTCCTGCGCCATCGGATGCCACCAGCACCAGTACTTCCTCGACGCCGGCAATCAAATCGAACGCGTGCGAGTCCTGGCAAGGCAGGTCGCCTTTTACGTGCGAAGTACCTCTGACCGACGTCGCGGCCGCGCGCCATCCCTGGAGCTTCATTACACCGTCGCCCAGCCCTCAGGCGCTGCGGGGTTCTCGAGCGGCACCGCGTCACCTGGCGTCGAACGCGAGACGGCACTCATGGAGTTCGACAGCCATTGGAAAAGTTCTCGGAACTGGAGACCCTTCAAACTAAGTGGATCTCGCACAGAAATTTGGCGAAGAATCTCCATATTCGCGCCCTGGATGCCTACTGCGAAGAACTGGAAGTTCTTGGAAGCTTCGCCTTCTCGAACCAGCTGGGCGGCACGCTGCCAGGAATCGGTCGGTGCACCATCGGTGATGAGGAAAACCCACGGGCGGTAGTAGGAGACACCGTTGTGACGATACGTCGACTTGCGCTGCGCGATCATCTCCAAGCCTTGCTCGATGGCGGCGCCCATCGGGGTGTCTCCCGTCGTGGTGAGGCTGGGCGGATAGAATGCGTCCGCAGTGACGAAATCGGTAGCGACCTGCACAGGCCCGAAGGTGACGATGGCAACCTCTACGCGCTTGGCGGCCATGGCATCGGATGCCAGCTCATCCTTGAATTGGACCAACCCAGCGTTGAGCTCATTAATGGGCGCGCCCTGCATGGAGCCAGACGTATCGAGCAACAGTAAGCACGGGCAGCGGTTTTCAGGATTGTCAGCAAATGTCGGGTCGCTAAAAGGGACCTGGTCGAATTCGTTCGTCATGTGCCCTCCCCAGGGCGATATTGAAGTTCTAGTCTATATCGGTGATCGACGGTGAGGCCAGATGCATTGCCGCCGACAATCAGGTAGTCACTGACCCCTGCTCGGCACGCTCTTGCCACATTTCTGGCACGATACCGCTGGGGAGAGGGGAAAGGCCGGTATGTCCAGGCACGCGCTTAGGAAAAAGGTCCATATCCAGCTGGATCCGAAGGCATGGCCTGGCAGAGGCCTGTCACCGGCCAACCGCTTACTAGTGGCTGCGATTCTGATAGCGACAGTAAGCGCGATCGTGGGCACAGAGCCCAGAGTGGCAAGGACCTATGCCGGCACATTCAGTGCGCTCGAGCTGGTCCTGGGGATTGTGTTTGCTGCCGAGTACCTTGCCCGACTGTGGAGCGTGGCTGAACGCAGGGAAGCAGGCGTTAGCCCTACTGTCGAGCGTCTTCGTTTCGCCTTGAGCCCCAGCGCCCTGCTGGACCTCCTGATTATTGTCATCACCCTGGTGCCGTTCTTCGCCATCAACGTTATGGCGCTACGGCTTGTAAGGCTGCTTCGCATCCTCAGGCTAGCCAAACTGGGGCGTATGTCGAGCGCACTGGGACTGCTCTATGGCGTAGTCGCCTCTCGTAAGTACGAGCTGATGGTGACCTTGGGGCTGGCGAGTACGCTTCTGATCTTTGGCGCCTCCGCTCTCTACTGGATCGAGGGTGATCTGCAGCCTGACAAGTTCGGTAGCATCCCTCGTGCGCTCTGGTGGGCTGTCATTACCCTGACCACCATCGGGTATGGCGACGTTTACCCCATCACGCCCGCCGGTAAGTTCGTCGCCGGCTTGGTTGCCATCTCTGGCATTGGCCTCATTGCCATGCCCACTGGCATTCTGGCTTCCGCCTTCAGCGAAGCCATGCGTAAGCAATAGGGGATAGAGCAGATGTCCCAGTCTAGAGGTGGCACCCCTTTGTTCTTCTTCATCGTTGTACTGACGATGGTGAGCTACTGCAGCAGACCCGATGTACGCAGTAGCTTGAGTACGTCGTCGCGGGCGCCATCTTTGCAGGTAGAACAGCCTCAGGCGCCCTCCCCTCCACAAGCTGGTGCCGAGCCTTCGTCTACTCGCTTCGTCAAATCCATCCAGCTCAATGTCCGCTCCTCTCCCAACGGTGCAGTGGTTGAAAAGCTTAAACGTGGTACTCCGGTGGGCATATACGCGGAGCAAGGCAAATGGGTACGTATCAGCCGAGATGGCTTGCCGGAGCAATGGGTTTCTGGCCCGAATCTCTGCGCAGAACCTGGGTGTGCCTACACAGACCCTGCCCCGGCGAGATCGGCCTCCTCTGATCTGACGACTTCTTTCGCACCCGTAGAGCGACGCCGCTATCGCGCCAGTACTTCTCCGGTCTATGACTGTCCTTGTTCCCGGAGTGCCAACTGCATAGGCCCTCGTGGCGGGAGGTACTGCATCACCTCCGGAGGGAACAAGCGCTATCGCTAGCAATACGCCCAGCACCATGAACCGGCGCAGTGATCGCACCTGCCTAGCCGTTGAACATCTCGAATTTGTACTTGCAACAATGATTTGGACAGCGTCGCTGTAAGAATTGTACGGCGTCGCCCGAAAATTGGTCAGCTTGCCATGAAACTGGCCTTCCGCGCATGTTGGATCTAAGAACATTGAGGTGCCCCGCCACTGTCTGCCAGACGACCGCTACCGGCCAGAAGCTGGCATTAGGCACACAAAGCCCGACGGAAGTGAGGCGGCGAAATCCGCACGCGCCGTTTAAGTCGGCTAGCGTAGCAACACGGGCTTTCCCAGCAGTCGGGCGACTCGACCTGCGGAGGTCGGACCCAGATATAGGCCTTCGGCATTACTGGCGACAGCTCAGCGCGGCGCCAGCACCTCTTGGAAGAAGCCGACGGCGTCGGCATTGATCTGCCGGTGCACTGCGCCGCGATCGATGCCGGTCGGATCCACGCACAGCGCGGGCAAGGCGGCGGCCATGCCGGCACTGCACGGCGCCAGGAACACGTAGTGGCCGGCGCCGACGATGCCGCGGAAGGCATGCAGGCGCGGCAGCCCGTCGCGCACCGGCAACAGGTTGTAGGCGGGCAGCAGCACGCGGTCGGCCATCGCGCCGTACAGGAACACCGGAGCGTCGACGTGCGCCAGCGCGGCGGCGTCGAAAAAGATCGCAAACGGCGCCATCACGAAGCCGGCGCGGATGCGCGGATCGGTGGTGGCGCGCGACACGGGCAGGCGTTCGATGACGGCCGGCACTTCCACGCACACCTCCGCATCGGCCGGCTGCGCGGCGCAGTACGCCTCGCGGCGGGCGAAGTCCGGTGTGGCGCCGAGCAGCAGCAGGCTGGTGTAGCCGCCGGCGGAGAAGCCGGCAACGCCGACGCGGTCGGCATCGATGTGCGGACCGAGCTGCGGGTCGGCCAGCAGCAGGTCGAGCAGCGCGGACATCTGCCAGGCGCGCCCCAGCAGCACGCGTTCGGTGCCGAAGCCGCTCTGGTCGCGGTGGCTGTCGCCGGCGTGTTCGATCGCCGCGACGATGAAGCCGGCATCGGCCAGCGCGGTCGCCAGGTCGTGGTGGCCCAGCGTGCTGCCGCCGTGGCCGTGCGAGATCAGCACCAGCGGATGCCGGCCATCGGCGATGGCCAGGCCGGGCGTGGCGGCGACGCCATACGGGCCCAGCTCGGTGGATGCGGCGGGGCCGGCGGCCGGGTAGATCACCGTCGCCGGCATCGCGGTGCCGGTGGTGGCTTCGTGCACCTCGCGGAAGGCAAGGCCGTTGGCGGCTAGCGCCGGCACGCTGGCGACAGCGACCAGCGACAGAAGGAGGAAGGTCAGCAATTTCATCG
>Ga0056905_1000592_pt1 | contig 17197 bp, 7 predicted proteins | sample EBPBio242008_DNA_FD_55044 | JGI IMG/M metagenome (GOLD analysis project Ga0056905, IMG submission 55044) | Wastewater treatment Type I Accumulibacter community from EBPR Bioreactor in Madison, WI, USA - Reactor 1_4/24/2008_ DNA | ecosystem: Engineered > Bioreactor > EBPR > Anaerobic-Aerobic >...
GGGCGGCGAAAACCGCGGCGGCGCGGTGACGGGCGGCAAGGTGACCGCACCGATCCAGCCCGATCGCTACTGGAACGAAGCGCTCGGCGATGTCGGTCCCGACACGGGCGGCGCATCGTTCTTTGCCGACCGTTCGCAGTTGCCGGCGGTCGCCGACCTGACCGCACTCGACTTCCCCGCGGTCGAACGCACCCGGCTGAAGAACGGCGTCGAAGTCGTCTTCGCGCGCCGCACGACGGTGCCGACGGTCAATGTCGCGGTGAGCTTCGACGCAGGCTATGCCGCAGATCCGCACAGCGCACTCGGCACCCAGTCGCTGATGCTCAGCCTGATGGATGAAGGCACGACGAGCCTCGATTCGATCGCCTTTGCCGAGGCGAAGGAACGGCTCGGTGCGCAGGTCGACGCCACCGCCAACGCCGACGAGACGGTGTTCAGCCTCTTCGCGCTGAAACCCAATCTGCGGGCCTCGCTCGGCCTGCTCGCCGATTATATCCGCAACCCGGCATTCGACGGCAAGGAACTGGAGCGCGTGCGCGCGCAGCAGCTCAACCGGCTCAAGGCCGAGCTCAACAATCCGAACGCAATCGCATCGCGCATATTGGCGCCGGTGCTTTACGGCGCCGATCATCCCTACGGCATTCCGCCGTCGGGACTGGGCGATGCGAAATCGGTGACGGCGGTGACCCGCGATCAGCTCGCGGCTTTCCACGCGACGTGGATTCGCCCCGACAATGCGCGCGTCTTCGTCGTCGGCGACACGACGCTCGCCGAGGTGAAGAAGGAGCTCGACGCGACGCTGGGCCAGTGGAAGGCGCCTGCGACCGCGAAGCCGGTCAAGCATTTCGACATCGCCATCCCGGCGCCCAAACCGCGCATCCTGCTGTTCGACCGGCCCAAGTCGCCGCAGTCGGTGATCCTCGCGGGCAAGGTGCTCGCGGCCAGGGGCGGCGACGAGCTTGAGGTACTGCGTTCGGCGAACGATATTTTCGGCGGCAATTTCCTGTCGCGGTTCAACACGAACCTGCGCGAGACCAAGGGCTGGTCCTACGGCGTGCGCAGCCGCATCTCGGGCGACAAGGACCGGCTGACCTGGGTTGCCGCGGCGCCGGTGCAGGCCGACCGCACGGGCGATTCGATCAAGGAACTGCGGAGCGACCTCAAGAGCTTCCTCGGCGACAAGGGGGTGATGAAAGAGGAACTCGAACGCACGATCAACGGCAGCGTTCGCGAACTGCCCGGCAGCTTCGAGACCTCGGGCGATGTGCTCGGCGGGCTTCGCCAGATCGTCAAATTCGATCGTCCCGACAATTATTACGAGACGCTGCCCGCAACCTATGAAGCGATGACCGCCGCAGAAATCGACGCTGCGGCGCGCAAGGCGCTCAGCACCGACGATCTCGTTTATGTCGTCGTCGGTGATGCCGCGGTGGTGAAACCGCAGCTTGACGGATTGGGTCTGCCGGTGGAAACGGTGTCCCTCGGTAATTAACATCAGTTTCAGTAAGGAGAGCCCAGATGTCTCAAGTCGATGGCAGCTATGATTGCGTAACCAAGTCGCCGATGGGCGATCAGAAGTCGGTTTTCACCGTGAATAGCGACGGCGGCAGCTTCACCGGCCAGAACGCCGGCGCGATGGGCTCGCTCGATGTCGAAAATGGCAAGGTCGACGGCAACAAGCTGACCTGGACCATGAACATGAAGGTGCCGATGCCGATGACGCTCGAATGCGAAGCGACGATCGACGGCGACGCGCTGACCGGCACGATCAAGGCCGGTGCATTCGGTTCGATGGCGATGACCGGCACCCGCCAGGGCTGAGCCACTATCTGCAAGCCAGCGAAGGGCCGTCCGCTCCTGTAACGGGGGCGGGCGGCCCTTTTGCGTTGCATAGCAATGCCCTTGGCCATGAGGGGCTATCCAAAGCGGCGGGTTAGGCGCATAGGCTGCTGCCATGCACAAACCGGCCCAATCCCCCCAACGGAGCCTGCCGGGCGCCCGTGAAATGGTCGTCATGATGGCGATGGTGATGGCGCTCAATGCGCTCGCTATCGACTCGATGTTGCCCGCACTGCCCGCGATCGGCGAATCGCTGGGGGTCACCGTTGCGAATGATCGTCAGCATGTCATCTCGGTCTATCTGCTCGGCATCGGTTTCGGCTCGCTGCTTTACGGTCCGCTATCGGATCGCTTCGGGCGCAAGGGGGTGCTCGTCCCCGCGCTGTTCGCCTATCTGGCGCTGTCGATCGGTTGCGGCCTCGCGACCAGCTTTACCATGCTGCTTGTGCTGCGCTTCATCCACGGGCTGGTCAGCGCGGCGCTCGGCGTCATCGTCGTCGCGGTGATCCGCGACCTGTTCGCAGGCGACGCGATGGCAAAGCGGCTGTCGCTGATCTTCCTCGTCTTCATGATCGTACCGATCATCGCACCGACGATCGGCGCGGGGATTGCGGCGGTTGCGGGCTGGCGCGCGATCTTCATCGTGCTTGCGGTGATGTCGATCGTGATGCTGCTCTGGCTCCGCCGGCTTCCCGAAACGCTCGATCCCGCCGACGTGCGGCCGCTCGACCTCAAAACGATGATCGCGGGCTGGGCGACGGTGACGCGCCACCGCCGCGCGGCGGGCTATATGATCGCGTCGGGGATGATGCAGGGTGCGCTCTATGGCTATCTCAACAGCAGCGAACAGATCATATCGGAAGTGTTCGGTGCGCAGGCGCTGTTCCCGCTGATCTTCGCCTGTGTCGCGATCGGTATCGCGATCGCCAATTTCTCCAACGCCGCGATCGTCGAGCGTTTCGGCGCGCGGCGCGTGTCGCAGTCGGCGGTCTTCGCTTTCATGGCGACCTCGATCCTGCAGATCGTCGCGGCGCTGAGCGGCGTCGAGACTCTGTGGATGTTCACCGCGCTGATGATGGTCAACGTCGGGCTTGTCGGTTTCATCGGCAGCAATTTCGGGTCGATCGCGATGGAGGATTTCGGCCATATGGCGGGCGTCGCATCGTCGTATCAGAGCTTTGCCAAGACGCTGCTCGCGGCGACCGTCGGTGCGACGATCGGACAGCAATATGACGGGTCGACGCTGCCGCTGGCCTACGCCTTTCTGATCAGCGCCGTCGTTGGCCTCGCCCTCGTCTTCTGGGCCGAGCGCGGCAAGCTGTTCACCCGGCCGGGAACCGCGCCGAAAAGTCCTTACTGACGGCCTATCGGCCTGCGGTCGGTGACTGTCCGCTTTGGGGTGGTTAGCTGCCGCTCCTCCGAACCATCTTAGTCGCCCATCGCACGAGTAGGCCGATGCTAACTGCGATCACTACTGAGGGTGCAAGGACTTGCGTTAGAAAGCCATGCTTGCATGCAGTGTTGGGCGCACAGTCCCCGAATATGTCCATTGTCATGAGAAATATGAAAACAGGAGCGCCAAGGATGATGGCAGCAATGCAGCCCCGTCGTCCCTCAACTGTCATCCTTCTGCGGGATATTCTCTCGCCCATCCATGTTAGCATAGGGTGCAGCTAGATTTCCGCAATCGGTCGTTAGCTGTCGTGGTTCAATCATCTTCGGGCAAAAGAAAGGGGGCCGAAGCCCCCTTTCCCTTTATCCTTCGAACCGTCAGTTGAACGACGGGGCCGGCGGGACCGGCGGCGGCGGTGCGTCGGCGTCGTCTTCGTGCACCTCGATATGTCCCTGACCCACATGGCTGCGCGAGCGGCTGTAGGCGAAGTAGACGACGAGGCCGATACCAGCCCAGATCAGGAAGAGGTTGATGCTCTTCTGGTCGAGGTTGAAGAAGAGATACAGGCAGCCCGCGATCGCGATCGGCGCCGTGAGATAAATCAGCGGCGTCTTGAACGGACGGTGGCGGCCGGGATCGGTCTTGCGGATCACCATCACCGCGATCGACACTGCGGCAAAGGCGAAGAGCGTGCCCGAGTTCGAGATGTTCGCCAACTGCCCGACAGGGAAGAAGGCGGCGAACAGCGCGACCGCGATGCCCGTGATGATCGTGATCACATGTGGCGTGTTGAACTTGGGGTGGATCTTCGAGAAGGCTTGCGGCAGCAGGCCGTCGCGGCTCATCACGAAGAAGATGCGGGTCTGGCCGAACATCATCATCAGGATGACCGACGGCAGCGCGAGGCCGGCGGCAAGGCCGATCAGGTTGCCGATCTGCGGCCAGCCGATTTCACGCAGCGTCCACGCCAACGCTTCCTTCGAACAGACCACCGCCTGATCGCCGATCGCACCGCAGGCGGCGGCGAGTTCGCGGCTGCCGGGTTCGAGGGCGTGCTTGGCGGCGGCGTCGATGCCGACCGGCTGTGCGCCGACCGAGCCAATGACGCCGGCGGCGACGAGCAGGTAGAAGATGGTGCAGATCGCGAGGCTGCCGATCAGGCCGATCGGCATGTTGCGCTGCGGATTCTTGGTTTCCTCGGCCGCGGTCGAGACCGCGTCGAAGCCGACATAAGCGAAGAAGATCGACGCCGCGGCGGCGCCGATGCCGCCGATGCCGAGCGGTGCGAAGGGTTCGAAATTCTCCATGTTCATCACGGGAACCGCGAGGATGATGAAGAGCGTCAGCGCCGCCACCTTGATGACGACGAGGATCGCGTTGATCGTCGCCGATTCGCGCGTTCCGANAACGAGGAGCATGGTGACGACGCCCGCGATGAACATCGCCGGCAGGTTGATCATGCCGCCGTCGAACGGCCCGAGCACCCATGCCGAGGGTATGTCTATGCTGAAGGCATGTTCGATCAGCCCGACCACATAGCCCGACCAGCCGACCGAAACGGCGCCAGCCGCGACCGCATATTCGAGGATCAGTGCCCAGCCGACCATCCATGCGATCAGTTCGCCCATCACGGCGTAGCTATAGGTATAGGCCGAGCCCGACACGGGGACCATCGAGGCCATTTCGGCGTAGCAGAGCGCCGCGAAGGCGCAGACGAAGCCGGCGATGATGAAGCTGATCATCATGCCCGGGCCGGCCTTTTGCGCCGCTTCGGCGGTTAGCACGAAAATCCCGGTCCCGATCACGGCGCCGATCCCCAGCATGGTGAGCTGAAAGGCGCCGAGCGTGCGCGTAAGCGACTTTTTTTCCGCTGTCGCCAAAATGGCATCCAACGGCTTTACGCGGTCAAATAGCATAATCTTCCCCTTTGGGGCGGCTGAGCTGCCGCCCGTCTCATGGCGGGGCAGACTAGCCGCTCCGCGCGTCAGCGCAACTTAATTTCACAGGGCAACTGCGGCTTACCGTACGGTAAAGCGAACCCGGTCGATCATCCGCCCGCCCGGATCGACGAGCGCGAGCATATGGCTGCCGGGGCGCGGCAATATCTGCTGGCCGGCGTTGGCGTCGCCGAGCGGCTGCTTGTCGAGGATCAGGCGGTATCCGGCGACCGATCCGCTGACGGTGACCGCGAGCCGCTGGCGGTCGATCGGAATGTCGGGGTCGAGTGCGTAGACGCTGCCGCTGACCGGGCTGGTGATCCGCGGGCGGCGCGCGGCTTGCGGCGCCGCGGCCATTTCGGTCTGGGCGGTGCCGGCGAGGAAATATTCGCGGCGCGGCGGTTCGCGCGTGCCGGGGAGGGCGATCCGCCGGACCTCTACGCCGTCGGCCATTGTCGGCGCCTTGCCCGGATTGCCCGCATGAAGCGCGAGCATGACGTCGCGCCAGACGGGGGCGGCGCCCGAGGTGCCCGAGACGGCGCGCATCGAATCGCCCTCGAGATTGCCGACCCACACCGCGACGGTGAAGCGGTCGGACCAGCCGATGCACCAATTGTCGCGCATCCCCTTGGAGGTTCCCGTCTTGGCGGCCGCCCAGAAGGGGAGGCGGAGCGCGCTGTCGGCGCCAAAGGCGTCGGTGCGTGCCGAGGCATCGGCGAGGATATCGCCGACGATGAAGGCGGCGGCGGGATTGACGATCTGGCGCGCCTCGTCCGCTTTTTCGCCGCGCATGAAATGGACGGGGGCGTAGCGGCCCTGATTGGCGAAGGTGCGGAAGGCGTTCGCCTGTTCGACGAGCGACACTTCAGCCGAGCCGAGCGCCAGCGAAAAGCCGTAATATTCGCCATCTTCGACGAGGCCGTGATAGCCGAGCGCCCAGAGGCGGTCGCGGAATTGCTGGACATCGTCGATGACGAGCGCGCGGACGGCGGGGACGTTGAGCGACGAGGCGAGCGCGTGGCGCACGCTGACCGGCCCCTTGAAGCTGTGGTCGTAATTCTTGGGAACATAGAGGCCCGAAGCGGTGTCGAGCTGGACCGGGCTGTCATCGAGGATCGACGCGGCGGTGAGCCAGCCATGCTCGATCACCTGCGCGTAGAGATGCGGCTTGAGCGTCGAGCCCGCCTGCCGCCGCGCGTTGGCGCCATCGACTTGCGATGCGGTCGATTTGAGGCCGACGCCGCCGACATAAGCAAGGACTTCGCCGGACGCATTGTCGAGCACGACGACCGCACCGTCGCGCACGCGGTCCGAACCGAGGCCGGCGAGCTGGCGGCGCAGCGCGACGATCGCAGCGGTCTGGATGCGGCGGTCGATGGTGGTGGTGACGCGCTTGCCGGGCTGATCGAGCAGGCGGACGGCGAGGTGCGGCGCGAGCGCGGGGTCGAAACGCGCGGCGTGCTCGCCCGAGACGAGGGTTGCGGCGGCGGCGCGGATCGCGGTGCAGTCTTTCGCTTTTGCCGCCCGGCACGCGCGGCGGCCGAGCGCGTCGGCGCTGGCGGCAGGGTTGGGGAGGAGGCCAGCGAAGAGCGCGGCGTCGGTGCGATTCAGCTCGGCGGGTTTCTTGCCGAACAGGCTTTGGGCGCCCGCACCGATGCCCTGCGCCTCGCCGCGCAATGGCAGGAGGTTGAAATAGGCCTCGAGCATTTCGTCATGCGACCAGTTTGTCGCGAGCGCCTGCCCGGCGCGCATCTGGCGGAGCTTGGTGCGCCAGTCGCGCTTGCCCGGCCGGGCGAGGCTCGGATCGAGGAAGGCGGCGAGCTGCATCGGCAGCGTCGAGGCGCCGCGCGAGCGGTCGCCGGCCCCCCCCCCAATCGTCAGGCGCGCGCGGATCGCGCTGGCGATCGCAAGCCAGTCGACCCCGCTGTGCGACCAGAAGCGGCGGTCTTCGCTTTGTACGACGGCGGTGCGGACGGCAGGGCTGATCTGGCTCAGCGGCACCCATGCGAGGCGGCGGCGTTCGAAATTGACGCGCTCGCTGTCGAGCAATTGCCCGTCGCGGTCGTAGAGCCATGCTTCGCTTGGGCGCCAGTCGGCGCGCACCTTGTCGAAGGCGGGCATCGCGGGTGGGCGCGTCGCAAGATGCGCTGCGGTGACGAGAACGAGCGCCACGAGCGCGGCCCATGCGAGAACATGGGGCCAGCGCCGCCGGCGCCCGGGGACGGGCGACAGGCTCATCGCATCACTGCGTGACGCTGGCGATCGTCATCGGCGCGTTCGGCCACTGGCCGCGGATCGCGGGCGAATACATCGCCTCGACGCGCGTCGGCGGCAGGGTGAATTTGCCCGAGCCGTTCAATCGCACGACATATTCGACCGCGTGGGTGCCCGCGGGCATCCAGCCGAAATAGCCGCGCCAGCTGTCCTTGCCGCGTTCGACATAGCTTGGCTGTGCGCCTGACCCGCTCGCCTGCTCGGCGAGCATTTCGGACTGGCCGCCGAGGTTGCCGACGATCGTCGCGCCGGGGGCGATGGGGTCGTTGATGACGACCCACGTCCGGCCGGCGGCCGCAACGACCTCGATCCGCACCTTGATCACGTCGCCGCGCGTCAGCCGGTCCTTGTTTGCCGCCTTGACGACGCTGACCGAGCGCTTGATCCGGTAACCCGCGTTGAGCGGTTCCTTCAATGGCACCGCCGCCTTGACGCTGACCGTCGCCCAGGGCGTGCCCGTGCCTTCGTGGCTCAGGCTCATTGTCGCGGCATTGAGCGCGACGCGCAGCGGCGACGGCGCCTCGGCCGGAAGCGGCCAGCTTTGCGAGGCGGTGGCGCCCGCGAGGCTGACATTGGTCACGCCCGTGATCGCGCTGGCCGGATAGAGTTCGGCGAAGCGGCGGACGGTGACCGCGCCCCACGCATTGGCGGGGGTGGTGTCCCAATGGCCCTTGCGCTGGCGCTGCGCGACGCCGACCATCAGCTTGCCCGCGTCATCCTCCCAACCCTTGCGGCCGAGGACGGCTTCCAATGCCTTGATCGCCATTTCGTCGCCGCTGGTCATCATCCACCAGGGCGCGCGGGCGTCGTCGACGAGGTCGAGGCGCGTGCCTTCATAGACGAGGCGCTTGCGCAGTTCGGCCTCGGCCGCAGTGCGCAGCGCGGGGGCGTTCCGCACGCCCGGCGTCTTTTCGAGCACGACGAGCCAGTCGGCGAGCGTGCCGGTCGCCATGTCGACCGGCGCGACGTCGATCGCGGCGACGAGGCTGGCGCTCGACGCATTGTTGCGTGCGAGGGCTGCCAGGGCCGCGATGCGGACGGGGCGGATATCCCACGGGCCATAGCCCTTGCGCGTCAGCCGCCCTTCGACGACCGCCTGCAGGGCTTTCACCATCTTCGCTTTCGACGCCTCGGGGATCGCGAAGCCGTTCGCCGCGGTCACGTTCATGACATAGGCGGTGAGCTCGATCGAACCCGTCATGCGTTCGTTCGGCCAGTAGCGCAGCAGCCCGTCGTCATCGAGATAGGTCGGCATCGCCCCTGCCAGCGCCTGCCAGCGGCCGACATCGCCGAGCGCGACCGCGCGCGACGTCTGCTGTTCGAAGCAGGTGTAGGGATAGGCGCTCATATAGTCGCGCACGCCCGTGAGCGGTGGCGCGAGCGTGCCCGCGAGCGCGACATCAACATAGCCGCCGGGAAGCGCGCCCGTGGGGATCGCGATCGGCAGCGTCGTCGCGGGGCCGACGCGGAACAGGCTGGCGGCCCAGGTTTCGACCGGCACCGCGGGTTCGACGACCTGTTCGAAGACGAGGCGGTCGCGCGCCTTGCCGCCCTTCGCCACCGCATCGACGGTCCACTCGATCGGACCCGTCTGTTCGGGGGCGGTCATCGACCAGCTGATCGGCACCGCGCCGCCCGCGGGGATGGTGACGGTGAGCGGCGGGGCGGTCGCGACGGCGGGCGACAGCGTCGGAGTCGCGGTGACCTCCATTGGCTGGTCGGTGCCGTTGCGCAGCGTGAAGCGCGCGTCATAGGTGTCGCCGCTACGCACCAGTTCGGGCATGCCGGCGAAGACCCCGAGATCCTGCACGGTGCGGACGGTCGTCTCGCCGGTACCGAAATATTGCGAGCCGTCGGTCGCGATCGCGACAAGGCGGAAGCCCGAGAGATTGTCGCTGAGCGGCACATCGACCATCGCGCGGCCCTTGGCGTCGAGCGGGACATTGCCCTTCCACAGCAGGACCGGACGGAAATCCTCGCGCGTCAGGCCCGAGAGATCCCCGCCGCCACCGCCGCCGGGTTCGAGCGCCTTGCGGCCGTAATGCCGCTTGCCGACGACCTGCATCTGCGCGGTCGAGGTGAGCACGTCGAGCGTCCGTTCGCCCATCATCGCATTGAGCACTTCCCAGCTTTCGTTGGGGGCGAGCTGGAGCAGAGCCTCGTCGACCGCGGCGAAGGCGACGTCGGCGTTTTTCGGCGCCTTGCCGTCGGGGGTCTTGACCTCGATCGCGACCTTGGCGGTTTCGCGGACCGAATATTTTGCCTTGTCGGCCTTCACCTTGACGCCGAGCTGATGGCCTTCCCAGCCGACCTTGATGCGCGCGATGCCCATGCGGTAGCTCGGCTTGGCAAGGTCGACCAAAGCGGTCGGCGGAGCGCCTTCGCTATTTTCGATCTTGAAGCCGACCGCGCGCTTCATCGTGCGGAACCAGCTTTCCTCGCCGGTCACGCGGCCGCGCACCGCCATCACCGACACATAGACGTCGGGCGCGTAGGTGGCGGGAAGCTTGACCTGCACGACGGGGTTGGTGCCCTTCAAGGAGACGACGAAGCTGGAGAGCACGCCTTCGCGTTCGACGGTGACGAGCGCGGTCGCTTCGCGGAACGGCATGCGGACCTGGAAGCGGGCGGTATCGCCCGCGGCGTAGCGCGGCTTTTCGGCGATGACGTCCATGCGGTCGCCATTGTCGCCGCCGAACCACCACTCATTGTCGCCTGCGAGCCAGACCGAGCGCACCGCGCGCGCTTCATTGCCGCCCTCATCCTGCGTCGTCGCGACGACGGTGACCTCGCCCGAGATGCCCGGTGCCATCGCGCAGCTGGCGCGACCGAGCTTGTCGGTCGTCGCCGAGCAGGTCGCGCCCAACCGCGTCGTGCGCATCTGGTTGTCATAGGCGTAGAAGCCGCCGATCAGGCGCCGGCGCGCGGTGATGATCTCGCGGTTGTAGAGCGCGACCTGCACGCGCTGGCCCGCAATCGGTTTGCCGTCGAGGTTCAGCGCGATGAAATTGAGGCGGAGGTCGTTGTCGCGCATCAGCCAGCCGTCGGTCTTCACCCCGAGGCGCACCGCTGACGGGTAAAGCGTGATGCGGCGGCTCGACGTCAGCGTCTCGCCATTGGCATCCTCATAGTCCATTTCGGCGGCCATCAGCGTCGGTTCGGTGATCGGCTGGTCGACGGTCACATTGGTCGTCACGGCGCCATTGGCGTCGAGTTTCAGCGGAACCGAGCGTGCGAGCGGCAGTTCGGCCGACGGTTCGTCGCCGCTGTCGTCGAGCTGGACGACGCCTTCCTTCACCGGCTGGCCGTCGAAATCCCAATCCTTATAATCTTCGGGCGGCGACCAGCTCGAGCGGAAATTGGTGCGCAGTTCGACCGGGATATTGGGCGCAGGGCCGCCCGAAAGATAGCCGACGAACAAGGACAGCGGCACCGCGGCGGGACGCACGAGCGCGGTTTTTGGCCCGGTGATCGTCGCCTTCATCGTCGGCAGGCGATATTCGTCGACCTTGACCGACTGGCCCGACCAGATCGTCTTGTCCTCGCCGTCCTTGTCCTTGGTGACGAAGACGAGTTCATAATCGCCCATCGGCGCCGAGGCGGGGACGTTCCATGTCGTTTCGCCGCTGCCCGTCGCGGGAATCGCGAAGGGCATTTCGAATTCGGTGTCCGAACCGCGGTGGACGAGGCGCAGCTTGCCGGACAGCGCCTCGGGGACGCGGAAGCCCAAGCCGACGGGGCGGCGGAGCAGATGCTTCATATGCACCGTCTCGCCCGCCTTCACGAGCGCGCGGTCGAAGACGGTGTGAAGGATGTCGTTGCGCTCCGACCAGCCATAGGGAAGGTCGAAGTCATAGGGGCGGATGCCGCTGCCCCAATCGGTCAGCGTGAAGCTGAAATCATCGCCTGAGCGGGCGCTGACCATCAACGCATGGCCTTCGCTGCTGGCCGGGTCCGCATCGTCGCGGCAGCTCGAATAGGTTTCGGGCTGCGGCAACCCGCCCGCGAAGGCGAGGCGCCCCGCTTTGTCGGCGGTGCCGCGCGCGAGCAGGCGTCCGGTGCAGCTGTCGGTGACGCGAATTTCGGCGCCCGAAACGGGCAGGCCGCTATTGAGCGACGTCACCCATGCGAGCGAGCCTTCGCGGCCCCATTTGAAATGCACCGCCATATTGGTGACGAGCGCGGCGGTCGCGACATAGCGCGTCGATTTGCGGCCGAGAAGCGCCGCGCCGAGTTCGGGGCTGGCGATCTCGACGACGTGGAAGCCTTTTTCGGCGAGCGGGATTCCGACGACTTCGAATTCCTTCCCGCCCGCGGCGGGCGCGAGTTGCAGGTCGCGGCGTTCGCCGCCCGAAGGCGCGCCGTCGAACACCGATTTGGTGCCGGTGTAGTTGACGGTGACATCCTTGCCCGCGGCGTTCTTTTCCTCGCGATAGTCGGTGTCGTCGGCGTCGGCGACGCGCTTCAGCCAGCGCGCGATCGCGCCATCGTCGTTGCCGACCTTGAGCGCGGTCGCGGGCATTTTGAGATTCGCCTGGACGAGCGAGCTTTCGACCCCGCGCACGGTGACGGGCAGTACGCCGCCCTCGCCGGCTTCGATTATACCGAATTCGGCAGCGAATTTGACGAGCGGAGGGGCGCGGTCGATGTGGAATTTCAGCGGGAAATTCGACTGGTTCTGCAGCTTGCGGCCGCTCTGGTCGGTGACGTCGGCGGGAAGCACGAGCGTCGCGTCGACATTCTGCGGCAGCGGGCCGGTGAAGCGGACGCTGGTCAGCCAGGCGTCATTCTTGTCGTCGTCGTCGATCTTCGGCGTCAGTCTCTTGCCATCGGCGGTGTTGAGCGTCGCGGCGAGGATCGTTTCGCGCGCGACGGGGGACGCGAAGCTGAGCGTCACATCCTTGATCGGGTTGCAGCCCGCCTGCGGATTGATGCGGCTGCACGACATTTTGGCGGTGAAAGCGGGGCGCACGTCATGATCGAAGCGCTGGTCGCGCCCGGCGGCGCGGCCGGGGACGCCGGCTTGCGAAATGCGCGCGTCCCAGACGAGCGCCATTTCGCGCCCCGGGGGCAGCGGGCGGCGGCATTTGACGGGGACGATGCGGTCGAGCGCGGTTTCGCGGTCGGCGCCCGCGGCGGGGAAGCGCTGCGGCAGGCCGGCGTCATAGGTGAAGGACTGGCGCGACCAGTTGTTGTCGCCGAGCCCGGTCAATATCTGCGTCGCGGTTTCGCGCGGCAGGACGTCGACGGGGATTTTCTCGCCGATGCCGTCGACCGCGCAATAAGCGAAGCGGCCGACCGAGGCGCGGTCGGCGGCGACGTTGGTCGCGACGAGAAAGATCTGGTCCTCCTCGATCCCGTCGTAGATCCCGCCAGCGAGCACGGCGCGCGCCGAAGGGCCGCCGGTGTCGAGCGCGAAGCGGCTGTTACCCGCGACCGAGACGCCGCGCGCGGTCCTGAGTCCATCGCGCAGCTCGACATGACAGGCGAGCCCGCCGGGGAGCGGTTTGTCGAATTCGAGTACCCAGGTGCGCGTGTCGACCCAGCGGCCCGACGACGGGAGTTTGCAGTCGTTGGTCGCGGGCGCGGGGGCGCGGGGATCGCCGAGCGGGACCATGTCTTCGGAAAAACGCAGGGTGAAACGCGTGATCGTGCCGTCGCCGGTGCCCGAGCTGCCCGGCGTCGCGAGCGTCACCTGCGGCACCGTGTCGGCCGCGGTCGCCGCCATCGCGAGGGTCAGGGGCAGGATCAGCGCCAGTTTTGCCTTGCCGGCCAATGCCGTAGCCAGCGCGCGCCATCCCTTGCCCATCGTCAATTCCCCATTTTGGTCCGAACCGCTATCCTGCTGGAAACAGGGGACAGAGTCCACCCGTTGCCGCGCATTGCACACGGTTAGTCGCGGTTCGCGAAATCGCTGTGACGGCCGTCATAGACAGCGGCGAAAGGTCAGCGCGCGAGCATCGGTCCGAGCTTTTGTCCCGCGAAAATATGAACGTGGAGGTGCGGAACCTCCTGATGGCTGTCGAGGCCGACGTTCGCGAGCAGACGGTAACCGGGCGCGACGAGGCCCTGATCGCGCGCGACCTTGCCGACGGCGCGGACGAAGCCCGCGATTTCGGCGTCGCTGCCGCGTTCGGAAAAATCGTCCCAGCTGACATAGGGGCCCTTGGGAATCACGAGGATGTGCAACGGCGTCTGCGGATTGATGTCGTGGAACGCGAGCGCATACTCGTCCTCGTAAACGGTCTTCGACGGCAGTTCTCCGCGCAGGATGCGTGCGAAGATATTGCTGTCGTCATAGGGAAGCGTCGCGTCGATCGGCATGGGAGAGGTCCTGTTCTTTCTGTCTATCGGGGGCGGCTGGCTTTTTCGGCGTGGCCCGAGGTGCCGTGGCGGCGGCCGAGTTCGGCGGCGATCATGTCCCACGAGAGGCCACGCTCGGCGAGCAGGATCGAGAGGTGGAAGATCAGGTCGGTAGCCTCGCCGGTCAGCGCGGCGTCGTCTTCGCTGACGGCGGCGATGACGGTTTCGATGGCCTCTTCGCCCAGCTTCTGCGCGATCTTCCGGCGGCCTTTGGCCGCGAGGCTCGCCACATAAGACGCTTCGCCTTCGCCCGCCGCGAGCCGGTCGTGGATGACGGCTTCAAGCTGCCCCAGCGCGTCGCCCATTGCCTTGCTCATCGCTCGATCCTTTTACCCCAATTCTTTGCGAGCGTGCCTAGCCGCGACACGCCGTCGCGACAAGCGGGCGGCGGGGTTCGAAAAACTTACCGCAGCGTAAACCATATGGAAACGCACGCCGCCTAGATTCCGAGGCGCCGGGGGGCGAGACAACTTTAAATCGGACGAAGATTATGAAAATGGACACCAACCCCTCGGTGTTTCTGGCGGCAACGGCCTCGGTGATTGCGCTGACGGCGAGCCCGGCGATGGCACAGGCGAACGACGAGATCGTCGTCACCGGATCGCGCATCGCGAAGAGCGAATTCACCAGCGCCGACCCGATCCAGGTCATCGACCCCGAAAATGCAAAATTGCAGGGACAGGTCCAGCTCGCCGATATCCTGCAGCAGGTCCCGGCGGCGCAGGGCTCGATCCAGATCACGTCGGCGATTTCGAACCGCTTCGTCGCGAATGGCGGCAACGACGTGCAGACGGTGTCGCTGCGCGGTCTCGGCGCCGAGCGGACCTTGGTGCTGATCAACGGCCGCCGCGCCGGCCCGGCAGGGATCCGCGGTTCGGTTGCGCCCTTCGACCTCAACGTCCTGCCCTTGTCGGTGGTGCGGCAGGTCGAGATACTCAAGACCGGTGCGTCATCCATCTATGGCTCGGATGCGGTCGCGGGCGTGGTCAACATCCTGACCCGCGACGATCTCGACGGATTCGAGGGGGGCGGCTTCTCTTCGATCACCGAGCATGGCGGCGGCGAGAGCTATGGCGCCGATGCGAGTTTCGGCAAAAGGTTCGACCGCGGTCATGTCTTTGCGACGGTCGACTATTTTCGCCAGCAGAATCTCGCGCGCCGTGACCGCGGTTTCCTCTTCTGCTCCGAAGAGTATCTCAAGCGCGAGGCTGACGGCAGCCGGGCCGACATCGTCGACTTCCGCACCGGACGCCCGGCGTGCAACAGCACGCAGGCCAATATGATCGTATTCAACGACTTTTCGGGGGTCGACCAGAATGGCTTTCCGACCTTCGGTCCGGGGCTTATTGCGCCAGGTGGCCAGCCGATCTTTGCGGGCCAATATGGCGCCGAATTCGCGGGGGTCGGTATCCCGATCAACGCCTATAATCCGATCGGCGTGTTCGGCCCCGCCAATTTCTTCGGGGTCAATTTCGACGGCCCGTCGACCGGCGCACTCAACCAGTTCGAGCCCGTCGAACAGGATATGGACGTGTTTTCGGGGGTCAGCCGGGTCAGCGCCTTTGTCGAGGGTGCCTATGACGTGACCGACGGCATCACGGCCTATGGCGAGTTCCTGTTCAGCAATCGCAAGTCGCACAACAATGGCGTCCAGCGGATCGAGCTCCAGCAGTTCACCGGCGCATCGATGCTGCCTTTCTTCCTCTGCGATCCGACGGCGTATAATTGCAGCCCCAACGACATGGGCGATCCCTTCAATGCCGAGTTCGGCGGCAACCTCATCCTGCGCCCGCGCGTGCTGGTGAAATCCGAAAGCGAGGCCGACGTCGACTATTATCGCGGCGTCTTCGGGTTGCGCGGTGAGATCGGGGCGGGGTGGAAGTGGGACGTCCACGGCCAGCACAGCCGGTCGGATGCGCGCTATACACAGGATGTCATCTATCAGGACGCGATTGCCTCGCAGACCTTGCGCACGCGCTCGTGCGTCGGAACCACGACCGCGATCCGCGGGGTGCCGTGCATCGATATCGATTTCACCGATCCGCGCGTGCTGCGCGGCGATTTCACCCCGGCAGAGCGCGCCTTCCTGACAGGCCGCGAGGCCGGGCGCACGCTGTTCAAGCAGACCTCGGCCGAGGCGTTGCTGACGGGCAAATTGTTCGACCTGCCCGCGGGGGCGGTCGGAGTGGCGGTCGGCGCGAATATCCGCCGCGACGAAATCAACGACACGCCGGGCGAAGCGACGCTTGCGGGCAATGTCGCGAATTTCACGACCTCGGGCATCACCGCGGGGCGGACCGTGTCGAAGGAGCTTTTCGGCGAAATCGAGGTGCCGCTGCTCGAAGGCGTGCCGATGATCGAGCGGCTGACGCTGTCGGGCGCGGCGCGTTATACCCATGTCGAGGCGATGCGCCGCGACGGGGTAGCGGACAAGTTCAGCGACACGACGTGGAAGGTCGGCGCCGACTGGGCGGTGACCGACTGGCTGCGCTTCCGCGGCACCTGGGGCACCTCGTTCCGCGCGCCCGCGCTGTTCGAACTCTTCCTCGAAAACCAGACGGGCTTCCTTGGCCAGCAGGCGATCGATCCGTGCATCCAGACTGCGGCACGGCTCGCGGCGGGGGCGATCAGCCAGCGCGTCTTCGACAATTGCGCCGCCGACGGGATTTCTCCCAGTTTTGCTGGCGGGATCGGCCCCGCGACGATCGTATCGGGGGGCGGCATCGGCCAGCTCAAGCCCGAAACCTCGACCGCGAAGACGGTGTCCGTGATCCTGACCCCCGATTTGTCGGGTGCGCTGTGGGGCGGGCTCAAGACACGCGTTGCGGTCGATTATTTCGATATCAAGGTGAAGGATGAAATCACCCTGCTCGGCGCGGGCAATATCCTGCGCGGCTGTTATGATTCGGACGTCGCCGGCGAGCCGCTGTGCGGGCTGTTCACGCGCACCGCGACGGGCCCCGACCGGCAGAGCGTCGCAAGCGTCACCGACCGCTATGTCAACATCAGCCGCCAGCGGAACCGCGGCGTCGATCTGTCGCTCGCGGTTGACCAGGATCTCGGCAATCTCGGCGCGCTCGCTTTCCGCGCGCAGATGACCTGGCAGATCGAAGACAAGGTCGCGCTGTTCCCCGGCACCGAGATCGACGACAATGGCAAGATCGGCAATCCGAAATGGGTCGGCGATTTCAACCTCGGCTGGATGAAGGACGGCTGGACGCTCTTCTACGGGCTCGATGTGACGGGCGCCGCGTCGAACATGAAGGATCTGCTTCGCGCGCAGGGCGGCGATGCGTGTCGCACCTCGGGCTTCCGACCCGGCGGGCGTTTCTGCCCCGACGTCAGCGTGCCCGCGACCTTCTATCACTCGCTGTCGCTGAGCCGCGACGTC
>Ga0056905_1000604_pt1 | contig 16837 bp, 13 predicted proteins | sample EBPBio242008_DNA_FD_55044 | JGI IMG/M metagenome (GOLD analysis project Ga0056905, IMG submission 55044) | Wastewater treatment Type I Accumulibacter community from EBPR Bioreactor in Madison, WI, USA - Reactor 1_4/24/2008_ DNA | ecosystem: Engineered > Bioreactor > EBPR > Anaerobic-Aerobic >...
CTCGACCTGGCGCGCACGAAAGTGCTCGCCCCGGCCCGCGGCACGGTCACCGACCTGCGCACGGATGTCGGCCATTTCGCCCAGGCAGGTGCGCCGGCGATGACCCTGATCGCCAACCACGACCTGTGGATCAGTGCCGACATGACCGAGAACAATCTCGGCAACATCGATCCCGGCGACGCGGTGGCGATCGTGCTCGACGTGCTCCCCGGCGAGGTGCTCAAGGGCCGCGTCCGTAGTGTCGGCGGCGGCGTCAGCTCGGGCCAGCAGGCGCCTACGGGGACGCTGCCGACGATCGAGAACAGCCGCGACTGGCTGCGCCAGGCGCAGCGCTTCCCGGTGGCGATCGAGTTCGACGCCGNCGAAGCGGCACGGCTGGGCCGGGTTCGCCCCGGCGGGCAGGCCGAGGTGATGGTCTACAGCGGTGACAACGTCATCATGAACCTGCTCGGCGCGGCCTACATTCGGCTGATGAGCCTGCTCTCCTACCTCTACTGAAGCGCCGATGATTGCCCCGGCAGACAAGGCGGTGTTGCGGCTGGCGGTCGGTCTCGGCCTCGCCGTGCTGGTCGCCTACGGCGCGGCGCTTCCGCTGCCCTACGTCGTCTGCCTGCTGGCCGTCATGGTTCTGTCCAAACCGGGTCCGCCGCTGCCGCCGGCCAGGGGGTTGGCGATCGCCGCCGTGCTTGCGGCACTCGTTTCGGTGGGCGTGCTGATGGTGCCGCTGCTCGAAAACTACGCGCTGGCCGGCGTTCTGCTGACCGGCGTCATCCTCTACGGTCTGTTCTTCGTCGGCATCCGCACCGGCAATCCGCTGACCATGGTGCTCGTGGTCGCTTTCACGATGATCCCGGTCGCCGGTGTCGCCGAGCAGGCTCTGGTGACCGCCATCGCCGTGGCGCTGGCGCTCGGTGTCGCCCTCGGCAGCCTGGTCGGCGGCGTCTCGTACGCGTTTTTCCCTGATCCGCCGCGCCCAGCCGCAAAGAAGCCGCCGCCAGTGGCTGACCGCGAGACGGCGAACTGGATTGCGCTGCGCGGCACGCTGGTCGTTCTGCCAGCGTTCGTTCTGGCGCTGACCGACCCGTCGTCGTATTTGGCGACGATCATTAAAAGCGCCCAGTTGGGCCAGCAGGCGGGTTCGACCGACACGCGCAGGGCCGGCCTGGAACTGGTGGGATCGACGCTGGCCGCGGCCGGTATCGCGCTGGCCGTTTGGGTCGGCCTGTCGCTGTGGGCGAACCTGTGGATGCTGGTGCTGTGGATGACAGGTGCCGCCCTGTGGGTCGGCGCCCGCCTCTACCGCGTCGTGCCGAGCGCGCTTTCGCCGGCTTTCTGGAGCAACGCGCTGGTGACGACGATAATCCTGATCGGGCCGGCCATCGAGGACAGCGCCAACGGCAGCGCTGTCCTGCAGGCGTCAGCGGTGCGCGTCGGACTCTTCATCGGGGTTTCGCTGTACGCCTGGGCGATGGTCTGGGCGCTCGAACGCTGGCGCGCCGCGCGATCGCGGGCCTTGTTTTTCAATGGCGGCTGATCAGGGGGAATGGGCATGATCTGGATGAATATGGCGATCGGTTTGCCGACGATGCTGGTGTGCCTGGTGTTGCAGGCGACGGTGACCTTCTGGAGTGTCCGCTACTACATGCGTCAGTCCGCCCNCAAGCTGACGCGGCATGGCGTCCTGGCCGGCGTCAGGCCGCTGCTGGTGGTAATGATCATCATGATGGCCGGGAACCTGCTGCAGATCGCTCTCTGGGGAGGCATCTTCATAGCCCTCGGAGAGTTCGACGCCTTTTACCAGGCCGTCTACCATTCGGCGGTGAACTACACTTCGCTTGGTTATGGCGACGTGGTCATGGGCGAGCGGTGGAAGTTGCTGGGGGCACTGGAGGCGGCCAACGGTGTATTGATGTTCGGNATCACCAGCGCGGCCCTGATGGCCGTCCTGCAGCACCTTATCAAGGTACACCTCGCGCGCGACGACGATCGGCACGAACGGCCTACCCGATGAGGCTGCACTGCGCCTTTCTGGCGGCGCCTGGCTCGTTCGCAGCGCGCGCGAGCCTGCCCGTCGACTCTGGGCGGTCGACCGCGGAGAAGCGTGCAGCCGGATCACGGCCGGCGCCGGCAATCCATTTTCCGCCAGCAGGGCTTGACGCCACGCGCCTCTACGGACCACCGTGGGCGAGGCGCGGTGGTGAAGAATGCGCGCAGCGCAACGAAAGAAGCCCGCCGGGAGGCGGGCTTCGAAGGTTGGCGAACTGCCGCCGGCTCAGACCTATTCGAACTCGATGATCACCTGATCGACCGACAGGCTTTCGCCGGCGGTGGCAACGATTTTCTTGACCTTGCAATCGCGTTCGGCCTTGAGCACGTTCTCCATCTTCATCGCTTCGATGACGGCGAGTTTTTCGCCGGCAGCGACCTGCTCGCCGGCCTTGACCGAGACTTCACGCAGCAGGCCGGGCATCGGTGAGAGCAGGAACTTGGAGAGATCCGGCGGCACCTTCTTGGGCATCAGGGCCAGCATGCGGGCGGCATTGGCGGTCATTACCGTCGCCTTGACCTGCTTGCCGAAGTGGACGACGCGGTAGAGCAGGCCGATACGTTCGAGTTGCAGGCACAGTGGCGTGCCGTTACAGGTGCCGCGGAAAACCAGTTCGCCGAATTTCCAGTCGGAAACGAGGTCGTAGCGATCCGCGCCGTAGGTCACCGAGTAACCGCCAGGAATGGAGGTGACCACCACCGGGTAGTCCTTGCCCTCCATCTGCACCACCCAGCCACTGCCAACCTTGCGCTCGTGCCCCGGCATCTGGCCGCTGACCTGAACTGCCCGGTCGATGTAGCGGCGACGGCCGAAGGCGGCGACGGCGGCGAGCAGGCCCGGATCGTCGTGCACCACGTCGGCGGCGACGAAGCCGTTCGGAAACTCTTCGCTGATGAACGCGGTGGTGAAGATCCCGGAAAGAAAACGCGGATTCTGCATCAGCGCCGCCTGGAAAGGGATGTTCGAGCCAATGCCGCGAATCACGAAGGCGTTCAGCGCGTCGCGCATGCGCCCGATGGCCTGTTCGCGGGTCGCCCCGTGGCAGATCAGCTTGGCGATCATCGAGTCGTAGTACATCGATATCTCGCCGCCCTCGAAGACACCGGTATCGACACGNACCTGTCCGTCGACGCTCTCNGGCGGNCGATACTTGACCAGGCGACCGATCGAGGGCAGGAAGCCGCGGAAGGGGTCCTCGGCGTTGATCCGGCACTCGATCGCCCAGCCGTTGGGCTTGATGTCTTCCTGCACGAAAGGCAGCTTCTCGCCGGCGGCGACGCGGATCATCAACTCGACAAGATCGACGCCGGTGATCATTTCGGTGACCGGGTGCTCGACCTGCAGACGGGTGTTCATTTCCAGGAAGTAGAACGACTTGTCGGAGCCGACGACGAACTCGACGGTGCCCGCGCTCTGGTACTTCACCGCCTTGGCCAGTGCCACGGCCTGCTCGCCCATGGCCTTGCGGATGCTGTCGTCGATGAACGGCGACGGGGCTTCCTCGATGACTTTCTGGTGCCGGCGCTGAATCGAGCACTCGCGTTCGAGCAGGTAGACGGTGTTGCCGAAAGAGTCGGCGATGACCTGGATTTCGATATGGTGCGGTCCGTCGACGAACTTCTCGATGAACACGCGATCGTCGCCGAAGCTGTTGCGCGCCTCGTTGCGGCAGGCGTCGAAGCCTTCCGACGCCTCCTTGTCGTTATAGGCAACGCGCAGGCCCTTGCCACCCCCGCCAGCCGAGGCCTTGATCATTACCGGATAACCGATCTTCTGGGCGATGCCAACGGCTTCGGCGGCGTCCTCGATGGCCGCATTGTGACCGGGAATGGTGTTGACCTTGGCTTCCAGGGCCAGCTTTTTCGAGGCGATCTTGTCGCCCATCGCGGCCACCGAGTAGTGCTTCGGGCCGATGAAGGTGATGCCGTTGTCTTCGAGGCGGCGTGAGAATTCCTCGTTCTCGGAGAGGAATCCATAGCCGGGGTGCACGGCCTCGGCGCCCGTCTGCTTGCAGGCGTCGATGATCTTGTCGATGACCAGATACGACTCCTTGGAAGGCGCCGGGCCGATACACACTGCTTCGTCGGCCATCAGCACGTGCATCGAGTCCTTGTCGGCTTCGGAATACACGGCGACTGTCTGGATACCCATCTGCTTGGCGGTCTTCATGACCCGGCAGGCAATTTCGCCGCGGTTGGCGATCAGTATTTTCTTGAACATCTCTATTTCTCCCCGTGGATCAAAGCGGAATGTTGCCGTGCTTGCGCCACGGGTTTTCCAGTTTCTTGTCGCGCAGCATGGCCAGCGAGCGGCAAATCCGCTTGCGGGTTTCGTGCGGCATGATCACGTCGTCGATGAAGCCGCGTGCTCCGGCGACGAAGGGGTTGGCGAACTTTTCCTTGTATTCGGCTTCGCGCGCGGCGAGCTTGGCGGGGTCGTTCTTCTCCTCGCGGAAAATGATTTCGACCGCGCCTTTCGGGCCCATGACCGCGATCTCGGCCGACGGCCAGGCGAAGTTGACGTCGCCGCGCAGGTGCTTGGAAGCCATCACGTCGTAGGCGCCGCCGTAGGCCTTGCGGGTGATGACGGTGATTTTCGGCACCGTGCACTCGGCGTAGGCGTAGAGCAGCTTGGCGCCGTGCTTGATGATGCCGCCGTATTCCTGGGCGGTGCCGGGCATGAAGCCGGGGACGTCGACGAAGGTCACCACCGGGATGTTGAAAGCGTCGCAGTAGCGGACGAAGCGGGCGGCCTTGATCGAGCTCTTGATGTCCAGGCAGCCGGCCAGGATCAGCGGCTGGTTGGCGACGATNCCGACGGTCGAGCCNTCCATGCGTGCGAAGCCGATGACGATGTTCTTGGCGTATTCGCGCTGCANCTCGAAGAANTCACCGTCATCGGCGACCTTGATGATCAGTTCCTTGATGTTGTACGGCTTGTTGGTGTTGTCCGGGACCAGCGTGTCGAGCGAGTAGTCGAGGCGGTCGGCGGAATCCTGCGAGGGCAGGCGCGGCGGCTTCTGGCGGTTGTTCGATGGCAGGAAACTGATGAAGCGGCGCATCATCATCAACGCTTCGACGTCGTTTTCGAAAGCCAGATCGGCGACGCCGGACTTGCTGGTATGGGTGACGGCGCCGCCCAGTTCTTCAGCGGTGACGTCTTCATGGGTCACCGTCTTGACCACTTCCGGGCCGGTGACGAACATGTAAGACGAGTCCTTGACCATGAAAATGAAGTCGGTCATCGACGGGCTATAAACGGCGCCGCCGGCACAGGGCCCCATGATCAGCGAAATCTGCGGAACGACGCCGGAGGCGAGAACGTTACGCTGAAAGACGTCGGCGTAGCCGGCCAGCGAAGCGACCCCTTCCTGAATGCGCGCCCCACCCGAGTCGTTGAGACCGATGACCGGCGCGCCAACCTTGATCGCGTGGTCCATCACCTTGCAGATCTTTTCGGCGTGCGCTTCGGACAGCGAGCCGCCGAAGACCGTGAAGTCCTGCGAAAACACGAACATCAGACGACCGTTGATGGTTCCGCAGCCAATCACTACACCGTCGCCGGGAACCGACTGGTCGGCCATGCCGAAGTCGTGACATCGGTGCTCCTTGAACATGTCCCATTCTTCGAAAGAGCCACTGTCGAGCAACAGCTCGATACGCTCGCGGGCGGACAGTTTGCCCTTGCTGTGCTGGCTGTCGATGCGTTTCTGGCCACCACCCAGACGCGCCGCCGCACGCTTTTCTGCAAGCTGGCGAATGATGTCGTGCATAAGGTTTACTCCCTAACGGTCGGGTCAATCAGAACTACTCAAACATCAGAACTACGCGTGCAAGTCGGACTATCCTGGTCCGACTCGAGAAATCATTCCTTCATCTGCGTCAGCAGCCGTGACGCTGCCGCGCCGGGTGTCGTCCGCCCCTCGGCGACGTCACTCAAGAGATCGGGCAGAGCGGCGCGGACTTTCGGGTGCGAGCGGAAGTAGCGGCGCAGACCGGAATCGATCAGGCTCCACATCCAGTCCACCGCCTGGCGGCGGCGCTTTTGTTCGAATTCGCCGCTTTCGCTCATCAGGCGCTGGTAGCGCTCGATTTCGGCCCAGAACTCGACGATGCCGCGCTTGCCCAGCGCGCTGCACGTCAGCACCGGCGGCCGCCAGTTGGGGCTGGCGCTGCGCAGCATGGTCAGCGCGGCGCGCATCTGACTGCGTGCGGCGGCGGCGGCGCGTTCGTCGATGTCGGCCTTGTTGAAGACGATCAGGTCGGCAATCTCGACAATCCCCTTCTTGATGGCCTGCAGGTCATCGCCCTGACTCGGCAGCTGCAGCAGGACGAATGCATCGACCATGCCGGCGACCGTGGTTTCGGATTGGCCGACACCGACGGTCTCGACGATGATCACGTCGAAGCCGCCGGCTTCGCAAAGGAGCATCGCTTCGCGCGTCTTGTCGGCAACCCCGCCCAGCGAACCCGACGAGGGGCTGGGGCGGATGAACGCTTCGTCGCGCTGGCAGAGCAGCTCCATGCGCGTCTTGTCGCCGAGAATCGAGCCGCCCGAAACCGACGACGACGGGTCGACGGCGAGCACGGCGACGCGCTTGCCGGCGTCGATCAGGTACAGGCCGAGCGATTCGATAAAGGTGGACTTGCCGGCGCCCGGTGCGCCCGAGATGCCGACGCGGATGGTTCGTCCGGTATGCGGGAGCAACGCGGTGAGCACCTGTCGCGCACGACGCTGATGATCATTGCGCGTCGACTCGACGAGCGTGATGGCTTTCGCCAACGCTCGNCGACGGCGCGCGAGGACGCCGTCGACGAGATGCTGGTCAGCCGTGGCCATACTAGCGGTTGAAGAGTGGGTCATATCCATGACTGACAGCAGTGGGTGGGCCGGTTCAGGCGGAAGCGCGGGCTTTGCGGATCTCGCTGAGGATGGTCATCGCCGAATCTTCGATACGCGTTCCCGGTCCGAAGATGGCCTTGGCGCCCGACTTGTACAGGAAGTCATAGTCCTGCGCCGGGATCACCCCGCCGGCAAAGACGATGATGTCGTCGGCGCCCTGATCCTTGAGTGCCTGGACCAGCGCCGGCAACAGCGTCTTGTGTCCGGCGGCGAGCGACGATACACCGACCGCNTGGACGTCGTTTTCGATGGCCAGCCGCGCCGCTTCTTCCGGGGTCTGGAAGAGNGGGCCGACGTCGATGTCGAAGCCGAGGTCGGCAAACGCGGTAGCCACCACCTTGGCGCCACGGTCGTGGCCATCCTGACCGAGTTTGGCGACCATGATGCGCGGCCGCCGGCCTTCGTCGTCATTGAACTTGGCGATCTCGCCCTTCAGCGCTTCCCAGCTGGCGATGCCTTCGACGACCGCGCCATAGACGCCAGAGACGGTCTGCTGCGTGGCGCGGAAACGTCCGTAGATCTTTTCCAGGGCGTCGGAAACCTCGCCNACCGAAGCGCGCAGGCGCATCGCCTTGACCGCAAAGTCGAGCAGGTTGCCTTCCTTGGTCTCGGCGCAGCGCGTCAGGTCGGCGAGCGCTGCNTTGACCTTCTCGCTATCGCGGTTGGCGCGGACGCTCTTGAGGCGGGCGATCTGCGAGTCGCGCACGGCGTTGTTGTCGATGTCGCGGATTTCGAGCGCATCTTCCTTGGCCAGCTTGTACTTGTTGACGCCGACGATGACGTCCTTGCCGGAGTCGATGCGCGCCTGCTTGTCGGCTGCGCAGCCCTCGATCTTCATCTTCGCCCAGCCCGATTCGACGGCGTGCGTCATGCCGCCCATGCTGTCGACTTCTTCGATGATCTTCCAGGCCTCGTCGGCGAGGTCCTGGGTCAGTTTCTCCATCATGTACGAGCCGGCCCACGGGTCGATGACGTTGGTGATGTGCGTCTCTTCCTGGATGACCAGCTGCGTGTTGCGGGCAATGCGCGACGAGAACTCGGTGGGCAGGGCGATCGCCTCGTCAAGGGCGTTGGTGTGCAGCGACTGCGTGCCGCCAAAAACGGCGGCCATGGCCTCGATGGTCGTACGCACGACGTTGTTGTAGGGGTCCTGTTCGGTCAGCGACCAGCCCGAGGTCTGGCAGTGCGTACGCAACATGCTTGACTTGGGATTCTTCGGCTCGAACTCCTGCATCGCTCTCCACCACAGCAGGCGCGCGGCGCGCAGCTTGGCCACTTCCAGGTAGAAGTTCATGCCGATGGCAAAGAAGAACGAAAGTCGGCCGGCAAAGGCGTCGACGTCCAGGCCGGAGGCGATCGCCGTGCGCACGTAGTCGCGACCGTCGGCAATGGTGAACGCCAGCTCGAGCGCCTGCGTCGCACCGGCTTCCTGCATGTGGTAACCCGAAATCGAGATCGAGTTGAACTTCGGCATGTGCTGGGCGGTGTAGCCGATGATGTCGGAGATGATCTTCATCGACGGCTGCGGCGGGTAAATGTACGTGTTGCGGACCATGAACTCCTTGAGGATGTCGTTCTGGATGGTCCCCGAGAGCTTGTCCTGCGGCACGCCCTGTTCTTCGGCGGCGACGATGTAGCCGGCAAGAATCGGCAGGACGGCACCGTTCATGGTCATCGATACCGAGATCTTCTCGAGCGGGATGCCGTCGAAGAGAATCTTCATGTCTTCGACCGAGTCGATTGCCACGCCAGCCTTGCCGACGTCACCGGTGACGCGCGGATGGTCGGAGTCGTAGCCACGGTGGGTGGCCAGGTCGAAGGCCACCGAGACGCCCTGGCCACCGCCGGCGAGCGCCTTGCGGTAGAAGGCGTTCGACGCTTCGGCGGTGGAGAAGCCGGCGTACTGGCGAATGGTCCATGGCCGGCCGGTATACATCGTGGCCTGCGGGCCGCGAACGAAGGGGGCGAGGCCCGGCAGCGTGTCGGTGTAGGGCAGGCCTTCCAGATCCTTGCGGGTATACAGCGGCTTGACGACCACTCCTTCAGGAGTGACCCAGTTCAGTGTTTCAAGGTCGGCGCCGCGCAGCGCCTTGGCGGCTGCCTTTTTCCAGGCATCGAGGTTTGACGAATCAGCGGCTGCAGCGTTGTTCTCGTTGGACATGACGGAACCTTTCACGGAATCAGAGGAATGGGGTGGGGCTCTCGCCCCCGACGACTCTAAGAATTATACCGACCAGGAGAGCCACAACGGCTGACAGATGCCTGTAACGCTTGACACCCCGCCCGACGAATAATACTGTATCCATAATTATGAAAGCAAGGTCTCGCCTGAGACCCTGAACGAATCGGCATTAAAGAGATCGATGGATCCGAGTCAAATCGCCCAGACTGCCCTCTATCAGGAAGTCGCTGAACGACTACGGCAGAGAATCTTTGCGCATGAGTTGCTCCCCGGGGCAAGAATCGACGAGCAGGCGCTGGCGCTCGATTACGGGATCAGCCGGACGCCGCTGCGCGAAGCGCTGAAGGTGCTGGCCTCCGAAGGTCTGGTGACGCTGCGNCCACGCCGTGGCTGCTTTGTGACCGAGGTTTCCGAGCAGGATCTCGATGACATCTTCCCCTTGATGGCCATGCTCGAAGGCCGTTGCGCCCTCGAAGCGACGACGCGNGCACAGCCCGAGGACCTGGCCAGGCTAGATGCGCTGCACGGGCAACTGGAGCAGTTCGCCGAGAGCAACGAGATCGCGCGGTTTTTCGAGGCCAACCAGGCGTTTCACTACCAGATCCAGGAAATGTCCGGCAACCGCAGGTTGCGCCAGGTGATCCAGGACCTGCGCAAGGTGCTCAAACTGACGCGCCTGTTTTCACTGAGCATCGACGGTCGCCTGCAGCAGTCGCTCGTCGAACACGCGGCCATCCTGGCGGCGATCAAGGCCGGCGACGCGGCGGGCGCGCAAGCGGCGATGCACGATCACATTCTGGCCGGACGCCAGGCGCTGGCCAGGAGCCACGTCGCTCAAGAACTGGCGACATGAGCGGGCGTGTTCTGTGCACGCGCGCGGAAAATGTGGCCACGGTCACCCTCTCNAACCCGGGCAAGCTCAACGCCATCGACTTCGCCATGTGGCAGAGCCTGGCCGAGATCGTCGCCGAACTGTCGGGCGACGATCAGCTGCGCTGCGTCATCGTCCGCGGCGATGGGGATCAGGCTTTCGCNGCNGGGGGCGACATCGAAGAGTTTCTCAGCCGGCGAGACACGGTGGACCGGGCGATGGCCTACCACGCGCAAGCGGGAGCCGCCTTGCAGGCTTTGGCCGACTGTCGTCAGCCGACGATCGCGTTGCTGCAGGGGGCGTGTATCGGTGGCGGGCTGGAGATTGCCGCGCAGTGCGACCTGCGCATCTGCGCGCAGTCGTCGCGTTTCGGCGCACCGATCAACAGGCTCGGTTTTTCCATGTATCCCGCCGAAATGGCGAGTCTGCTCCGTCTGGCTGGACCGGCATGCCTGCTCGAAATCCTGCTCGAAGGCCGCATTCTCGGCGCGACCGAGGCGCTGGCCAAAGGCCTCGTCACCCGCGTCGTCGCCGATGCCGACGTCGTTGACGAGGCTTACACCAGCGCGCGCCGAATTTGCGCCGGTGCGCCTCTGGTTGCGCGCTGGCACAAGCAGTGGTTACGCCGGTTGCAGCAGGGTGGTCCGCTGAGCGACGAGGAATTGCGCGCCTCGTTCGCTTTTCTCGATAGCGACGATTATCGTGAAGGCCTGGCGGCGTTCATGGAAAAGCGCAAGCCGCAATTCACCGGCCGCTGATCGCCGCCATCAGGCGAACAGACCCCACATCATCTTCCCGGCAAGGACGATCAGGATGCCGGCGAAAAGGCGCTTCAGGGTGGCTACCGGCAGGCGGTGGGCGAGTCTCGCGCCGAGTGGCGCAATCAGCATGCTCGACGGCACCAGCCAGGCGAAAGCCGGCAGGTGGACGTAGCCGAGGCTCCACGGTGGCAGATCGGCGTGCCCCCAGCCGTTGAAGATGTAACCCAGCGAACCGCCAAAGGCGATCGGAAACCCGATTGCCGCGGATGTCCCGATGGCATGCTGGACACGGACATTGCACCAGGTCAGGAAAGGGACGGTGAGCGAGCCGCCGCCGATGGCGACCAGCGCCGAGACCGCGCCAATGCCGCTGCCGACGGCGAAGACACCGCCGAAGCCGGGCAGCTCGCGCGCCGCTTTCGGCTTCAGGTTGAGGATCATCTGCGCAGCGACCAGGCAGACGAAAACGGTGAAGAAGAGGGCCAGAGGCCTCGACGGCACGCTGCCGGCGAAGAAGGTGCCAAGCAGCGTGCCGAGCAGAATCCCCGGGGTGATCTGGAAGACGATTTTCCAGAGCACGGCGCCGTGCTGGTGGTGGGCGCGCAGGCTGGCCAGCGAAGTAAACAGGATCGTGGCCATCGACGTGCCGAGCGCCAGATGGAGGACCTCGTTGGGCGGAAATCCAGCCTGCGCGGCGAACATCATGGTCAGTGTCGGGACCATCACCAGTCCGCCGCCGATGCCGAGCATGCCGGCGAAGAAGCCGGTGAACAGGCCAAGTGCAATGTATGCGAGCCACCAGAGCAAGGCAGACTCCCTTCAGGTCAACGACCAACTGTGCCAAAGCCACCTATCATCCCACGAATCGGGTGCCGCACCGCGTCGGCCCTCTGGCGATGGCGGTGATGCGCTCCTACTTTTCGAGGACTTCGGCCAGCATGCGGTCGACGCCGACCCGCCAATCGGGCAGGCACAGATCGAACGCCGTCTGCAGCTTGCGTGTGTCCAGGCGCGAGTTCAGCGGTCGCGGCGCGGGCAGGGGGTAGGCGCTGCTCGGCACCGCCTCGATGGCCGACGGGGCGACGCGGATGCTCTCGCCNGCCTGGCGGGCGAAATCGACGACGTGTCGCGCGTAGCCGTGCCAGCTGGTCTCGCCAGCCGCCGCGAGATGATAGAGTCCGGCCAGCTGCGGCTGTCGCCGGACGCTGCGCAGCGCCTGNGCGGTGACGTCGGCGAGCAGTTCGGCGCCGGTCGGCGCGCCTATCTGGTCGGCGATGACCTGCAGCCGGTCGCGTTCGCCGGCCAGGCGCAGCATGGTGCGGGCAAAGTTGTTGCCGCGCGCGGCGTAGACCCAGCTGGTGCGAAAGATCAGGTGTTTGCCGCAAGCGGCGACCGCCTGTTCGCCGGCGAGCTTGCTTTGTCCGTAAACGCTCAGTGGGGCGGTTGCGTCGTTTTCCTGCCAGGGCCTCTCGCCGCTGCCGTCAAAGACGTAGTCGGTCGAGTAGTGCACCAGCCAGGCGCCGAGGCGGCTGGCTTCCTCGGCGAGCACGCCGGGCGCCAGCGCGTTGAGCGTTCGGGCCAGCGCGGGTTCNGCTTCGGCCTTGTCCACCGCCGTGTGCGCGGCGGCATTGACGATGACGTCCGGAGCGACTGCGCGCACGCAGGCCGCCAGGCCGTCGAGCCTGGTCAAATCGCCGCACAGCTGACCATCACCTTCGCGATCGAGGGCGACGATCGTCCCGAGCGGCGCCAGGCTGCGCTGCAATTCCCAGCCGACCTGTCCGCGCTTGCCAAAGAGCAGGATTCTCATTTCTCGCGTTCGCCGTAATTCTTTTCGACCCAGTCGCGGTAGCTTCCGGACTGTACGTTGTGCACCCATTGCTGGTTTTCAAGGTACCAGAGCACGGTCTTGCGAATGCCGGTGGCGAAGGTTTCCGCCGGCTTCCAGCCGAGCTCGTTTTCGATCTTGCGCGCGTCGATGGCGTAGCGGCGGTCGTGACCCGGGCGGTCGGCGACCGTGGTGATCTGTTCGCGATAGGGCCGGCCGTCAGCGCGCGGATGAAGTTCGTCGAGCAGTTGGCAGACGGTGTGCACGATGTCGAGGTTGGGTTGCTCGTTCCAGCCGCCGACGTTGTAGGTTTCGCCCGGGCGACCCGCTTCGAGCACGCGGCGGATGGCCGTGCAGTGATCCTTGACGTACAGCCAGTCGCGGATCTGCTGGCCGTCGCCATAAACCGGCAGGGCTTTTCCGGCGAGGGCGTTGACGATCATCAGCGGGATCAGCTTTTCCGGGAAATGGTAGGGACCGTAGTTGTTCGAGCAGTTGGTGGTCAGCACCGGCAGCCCGTAGGTGTGGTGGTAGGCGCGCACGAGATGGTCGCTGGCCGCCTTGCTTGCCGAGTACGGGCTGTTCGGCTCGTAGGCGTGCGTCTCGCTGAAAGCCGCTTCGTCGCTGCGCAATGAGCCATAGACTTCGTCGGTCGACACGTGCAGGAAGCGGAAGCCCTGCCTGGCCGGGTCGGCCAGTGTGCCCCAATAGGCGCGCGTCGCTTCGAGAAGGTGGAAGCTGCCGACGATGTTGGTCTGGATGAAGTCCTCGGGACCATGGATCGAGCGATCGACGTGTGACTCGGCGGCGAAGTTCACGATCGCGCGCGGCTGGTATTGCGCCAGGAGGCTGGCGGTGAGCTGGCTGTCGCCGATGTCACCGTGCACGAAGATGTGCCGCGGGTCGCCGGCCAGCGTCGCGAGGTTCTCGCGATTGCCGGCGTAGGTGAGCTTGTCGAGGTTGATCAGCGCCTCGTCGCTTTGTGCCAGCCAGTCGAGGACGAAGTTTGCGCCGATGAAGCCGGCGCCGCCGGTGACCAGAATCATGTACAGGTCCTTTCAGAGGGAGGGAGAATGGACGGGAGGAGCGGTGTCGGCGCAGTCGGGCGCCGGCAGCGGGTACAGCCCGGCCAGCCGGGACGCGCGGCCTACCGCTTTCGCGTCAGCGACCGTAGCTGTCCTGCAGACGGACGATGTCATCCTCGCCGAGATAGCTGCCGGACTGGACCTCGATCATCTCGAGGTCGATCTTGCCCGGGTTTTCCAGGCGATGGACGACGCCGAGCGGGATATAGGTCGATTGGTTTTCGGACAGCAACAGGGTTTCGTCGCCGCGCACGATCAGCGCCGTTCCCTTGACGACCACCCAGTGCTCGGCNCGGTGATGATGCTTCTGCAGACTGAGGCTGGCGCCGGCTTTCACCAGGATACGCTTGACCTGATAGCGCGGCGCATGCGCCAGCCCTTCGTAGCTGCCCCAGGGGCGGTGAACGATGTGCCTGAGTTCGGTTTCGCTGCGCGCCGAGCGCTTCAGCTCCTCGACCACCGCCTTGACTTCCTGCGCTTTCGACTTGTCGGCGACGAGTACGGCGTCCGGCGTGGCGACGACGATCAGTTCGCTGACCCCGACGGTGGCCAGCAACTGTCCTTCGGAGAGGAGAATCGAATTGCGGGTGTCGATACTCAGCACGTCACCGCGCTGGGTGTTGCCGTTGNCGTCGGCCTGGCCCAGCGCCGCCATTGCGTCCCAGGCGCCGATGTCGTTCCAGCCGACATCGAGTGGAATGACGACGCCACGGTCGGTCTTTTCCATCACCGCGTAGTCGATCGACTTCGACGGACTGGCGACGAAAGCGGCGTGATCGAGGCGCACGAAGTCGAGGTCGCAGCGGTCGCTGGCGACAGCCGCCGTGACACACTCGCGGATTTGCGGCGCGTAGCGCTCGAGGGCGTCGAGGTAGGTGTCGGCGCGGAAGAGGAACATGCCGCTGTTCCAGAAGTAGTCGCCGGAATCGAGGTAGCGCTGCGCGGTTTCGCCGTCGGGCTTCTCGACGAAGCGATCGAGCGCATAGCCGCCGGCCACGGCCTCGCCGCGACGGATGTAGCCGTAACCTGTTTCGGCACGGTCAGGGACGACGCCAAAAGTGACCAGCGCGCCAGCGTCGGCGTGTGGAATCGCTGCCCTGACCGCCTCCTGAAAGGCGGCCACGTTGGCGATGACATGGTCCGAGGGCAGCACCAGGAGCAGTGGCGGGTCCTGCTGCGTGCCGGTACCGATGGCGTGCACGGCGGCCGCGGCGACGGCCGGTGCGGTGTTGCGGGCGGCCGGTTCGAGGAGGATGTCGGCCTTCTGGCCGATCTCGAAGAACTGCTCGGCGACCAGGAAGCGATGGTTCTCGTTGGCGACGGCAATCGCGCCGCCGAGTCCGGCGATACCGTCGAGGCGGCGCACGGTGTTCTGCAGCAGCGAGAAGTCGTCGACCAGGCGGAGAAACTGCTTCGGGTAGTGCGTTCGTGACAGCGGCCACAGACGGGTTCCCGAGCCTCCACAGAGGATTACCGGGCGGATCACAGAGGTGTTCATTTTCAGCGTCTCCAATTGCTGCAGGCTTGTCGCCAAGGGATTCGGGAGGCGGCATTATAGCGCTGCCGCGTTTTGCCCCTCGCAGGCGGTGGCGAGGAGTGTATGGCGAGCGCCGGCAAGCGCTGGCCGACAGGGGCGGCCGGCGAGGCGGCTGGCGGCGCGCGCCATCTTCTATAATGCGCTCTTCCCGCTTGCCGCCCCTCTTCCCCTGAACTGGCCCACCGATGCGCATCCTATTGGTAAAAACCTCGTCGCTCGGTGACGTAATCCACAACTTGCCAGTCGTCAGTGATCTGCGCCATAGCTTCCCCGACGCGTCGATCGACTGGTGCGTCGAGGAAGCGTTCGCCGACATTGCGCGGCTGCATCCGGCGGTCGACGAGGTCATCCCGGTGGCCATCAGGCGCTGGCGAAAGAACCTCGCGCGGCTGGCGACCTGGCGCGAAGTGCGCGCTTTTCGCGCCCGCATCGCTTCCCGGGCTTACGACGCCGTACTCGACACCCAAGGCTTGCTGAAAAGCGCGCTGATTGCGCGCCAGGCAAGCGGCAGGCACTACGGCTACGCCGCCGAATCGGCGCGTGAGCCGCTTGCAGCGCGCTTCTACGATGAAACCTTTGTCATCCCGCGCAACGTGCACGCGGTCGAACGCAACCGCTGGCTGGCCGCAGCCGCTTTCGACTATCCGGTCGACCTGGTGCTCGACTACGGTATTTCGGCACCGGCCATCGACGGCGCTGGTCCTGCGCGGGGTCGGGCGGTCATCCTGCTGACGGCGACCAGTCGCGACGACAAGCTGTGGGACGAGGCGAACTGGTGCGTGCTTGGTCGCGCCTTGCTGGAGCGCGGGCTGACGCCGGTTTTTCCGGCCGGCAGTGCGCTCGAGCGGCAGCGGGCCGAGCGTATCGCCGCCGCCCTGGACGGGGCCATCGTGCCGCCGCCCCTGTCGCTGCCGCAGGTCGCCGCCCTGATCGCGCGGGCAGCCCTGACGATCGGTGTCGATACCGGCCTGGCGCACCTTGCGGCTGCCTTGGGCGTGCCGGTGATTGCCCTCTACGTCGCTACCGATCCGGCCTTGACCGGCGTCTACGGCAGCGGTTTCGTGCGCAACCTCGGTCGTAGCGGCGCGCCGCCGTCGGCCGCCGAGGTGCTGAGGGTCGCCGAGCAGGCGCTGCGTTGATGGCGCGTCTGGCCCTTCTCGCCTATTCGCTGCTCTTCTACCTTGCGCTGCCGCTGGTCTGGCTGCGGCTGCTCTGGCGCGCCCGCCGCCAGCCGGCGTATGTGCAGCATGTTGGCGAGCGCCATGGCTTCTATCCGCCGCTGGCGGCCCGGCAGCGGCCGCTGCTCTGGCTGCACGCCGTTTCGGTGGGTGAGACGCGCGCCGCCGCACCGCTGATCGACGCGCTGCTGGCTGCCTATCCGGACCATGACCTGCTGCTCACCCATATGACGCCGACCGGCCGGGAAACCGGCAGCGAGTTGCTGGCGACACATCCCGGGCGGCTGCAACAGGCCTACCTGCCGTACGACTTGCCGGACGCCTGCGGGCGCTTTCTCGATCATTTCCGGCCGCGCGTCGGGCTGCTGATGGAAACCGAGCTGTGGCCAAACCTGATCGACGCGGCGCGCCGGCGGCGCGTGCCGATGGCGCTGATCAACGCGCGC
>Ga0056905_1000626_pt1 | contig 16321 bp, 10 predicted proteins | sample EBPBio242008_DNA_FD_55044 | JGI IMG/M metagenome (GOLD analysis project Ga0056905, IMG submission 55044) | Wastewater treatment Type I Accumulibacter community from EBPR Bioreactor in Madison, WI, USA - Reactor 1_4/24/2008_ DNA | ecosystem: Engineered > Bioreactor > EBPR > Anaerobic-Aerobic >...
TCCGCCTCGTGCCAGTGCTCTCCACTCTCGGCAGCTTCTACACCGACCATCGGCGCTACCGCGAAGCCGAGCCGCTACTGCGCGAGGCCGTGTCCATCTTCGAAGCCGCCCCTCGCGACGACCACACCTTGCTGACCAGTCCACTCAACAACCTTGCCCTGCTTCTTAGGGCCACCGATCGCCTCCCTGAAGCCCTGTCCGTGGCGGAGCGTTCGCTGGCCCTGCGCCGCCGGCTCTACGGTCTCAGACATATTGAAACCGCAAACGCCATGCTCACCCTCGGCGTTCTACAAATGAGCAATAATCAGGGGGATCAAGGGCTTGCCACTCTTAACGCTGCACTCGACGTAGCCCACGCCAGCGGCGGCGAACAGCATATGGTAACGGCAGCCATTTACAACGCTATTGGCTTCGAGCACCGCAGCAAAAACCGATTCAGCCAATCCGTCCCCGCCTACCAGCGGTCTGTACGGATTTACGAGCAGATCTTGGGGCCTTCCCATCCACGCACCGTGAGTACGCTCCACAACCTCGCCCGCGTCCATATGGCCGCCAACCACTACGCCGACGCGCTGCCCGTCCTACGAGAGTGCCTCCGATATGCCCCTGCCGCCTACGGGACGCGCCCGTCCCCCACTCATGCCGCCATCTACAATTCGCTGGGAAGCACGCTGTACCACCTTGACCGGAAGCCGGAAGCGCTGGCCCCCTACCAGCGCTCCCACGAGATGTACGCTGCCGCCTACGGCGAAACAGACGCCCGAACCATCATCGCCCGCTACTCGGTAGGGCTTACCGAGATGGAGACGGGAGACCCTGCGGCGGCGGTGCAAACGCTCCACGACAACCGCCCAGACCGCAACGGCCCGAGGGGATGGGTCTACCCGCTTTGGATGCGCACCTACGGCGAAAGCCTTCACCTCACCGACCGCTCCGCCGACGCTCTCGGGCCGCTCCAAGAAGCCTATGCGATCTTCTTAGAAGGCAATGCCGCCCAGCAGCGAAACGCACGCGGCACCGCGCAAACCCTCGCCGACGCCTACACGCGCCTGGGCCAGCCCGATCAAGCTGCCCTTTGGGCCGAGCGCGCACGCGAATGAGCGAGACTTGCCCTGCCACGGCCGTGAGCGTTTCAGTTTCCGTGCGAATCGCTTAAACGCAGCAGCGCCCCGACTTCCAAACGGAAGCCGGGGCGCTGCAAAAAGAACCGGGCGACGACCTACTCTCCCACCACGAAGGGCAGTACCATCGGCGCTGCGGGGCTTAACTTCTCTGTTCGAGATGGGAAGAGGTGGGACCCCCGCGCAAGAATCACCCGGAAAAGGATGACAGTGTGATTTTCCGTCGCCGAAGCGAAATCCGAGCGGTTTCTTTGAGACCGCGCCTGAAAGGCAGCGGTGGCGGAAACCTAATAACCGATTAGTACGGCTCGGCTGAACACATTGCTGTGCGTATACCTACCGCCTATCAACGTTCTAATCTGGAACGGGTTATAAGGGAAATCTAGTCTTGTAGTGGGCTTCGTGCTTAGATGCTTTCAGCGCTTATCCCTTCCCGACATAGCTACCCTGCGATGCAACTGGCGTCACAACAGGTGCACTAGAGGTCAGTCCAACACGGTCCTCTCGTACTAGTGTCAGATCTACTCAAATTTCCAACGCCCGCAGCAGATAGGGACCGAACTGTCTCACGACGTTCTGAACCCAGCTCGCGTACCGCTTTAATGGGCGAACAGCCCAACCCTTGGGACCTTCTCCAGCCCCAGGATGCGATGAGCCGACATCGAGGTGCCAAACCTCCGCGTCGATGTGAACTCTTGGCGGAGATCAGCCTGTTATCCCCAGCGTACCTTTTATCCTTTGAGCGATGGCCCTTCCATGAGGAACCACCGGATCACTAAGTCCGACTTTCGTCCCTGCTCGACCTGTATGTCTCGCAGTCAAGCACTCTTATGCCTTTACGCTCTACGCACGATTACCGACCGTGCTGAGAGTACCTTTGAAAGCCTCCGTTACTTTTTAGGAGGCGACCGCCCCAGTCAAACTACCCGCCTGACACTGTTCCCCAGCCGGATAACGGCTGCGGGTTAGGCACCGACCAAAGCAAGGGCGGTATTTCAAGGGTGACTCCACGACGCCTGGCGACGCCGCTTCATAGTCTCCCGCCTATCCTACACATGCTTTGGTCAATGTCAATGCCAAGGTGCAGTAAAGGTGCATGGGGTCTTTCCGTCCCGCTGCGGGTACCCGGCGTCTTCACCGGGACCACAATTTCACCGAGCCTACTGCTGAGACAGTGCCCAAGTCGTTACACCATTCGTGCAGGTCGGAACTTACCCGACAAGGAATTTCGCTACCTTAGGACCGTTATAGTTACGGCCGCCGTTTACCGGGGCTTCGGTCAAGAGCTTCGCTTGCGCTAACCCCCTTCCTTAACCTTCCGGCACCGGGCAGGTGTCACTCCCTATACGTCCTCTTACGAGTTTGCAGAGAGCTGTGTTTTTGTTAAACAGTCGCTTGGGCCTTTTCACTGCGACCCGGGCCTCTTTTTGGTAAGCCCAGGTGCCTCTTCTCCCGAAGTTACGAGGCCAATTTGCCGAGTTCCTTAGCAGTAGATCACTCGAGCGCCTGAGGATACTCTCCTCGCCCACCTGTGTCGGTTTACGGTACGGGCAGTATTAGGCAGTGTTCGGCACTTTTCTAGGCAGCTTGCTTGGAGCCTCTAAGCAATCCCCCGAAGGTTCATGCCACTATCGTGTTTCAGGCTTCGCGGGGCATTTTCGCTACCCCACCCTACGCACTTCAACAGTCTATTCCGTCAGACTGCGGGCTTTACGCTCCTGCGTCATGCCAAACCCTATAGCCGCTTACTGGTACGGGAATGTTGACCCGTTTGCCATCGCCTACGCCTTTCGGCCTCGGCTTAGGACCCGACTGACCCTGCTCCGATTAACGTTGAGCAGGAACCCTTGGGCTTACGGCGGAGGGGTTTCTCACCCCTCTTATCGTTACTCATCCCTACATTTTCTTTTCCAGAAGCTCCACGGCTCCTCACGAAACCGCTTCTGCGCCGCTGGAATGCTCCCCTACCACTCATCTTACGATGAATCCGAAGCTTCGGTGCTACACTTGATGCCCGAGAATTTTCGATGCCGGGCCGCTCGACCAGTGAGCTATTACGCACTCTTTAAATGAATGGCTGCTTCTAAGCCAACATCCTGGTTGTCAGAGCAGCCCGACCCCCTTTGATCAACTTAGTGTAGACTTGGGGACCTTAGCTGTCGGTCTGGGTTATTTCCCTCTCGGACACGGATCTTATCACCCGCGCCCTTACTGCCGCACCTAAGACTACCGGCATTCGGAGTTTGACAGGATTTGGTACCCGGTGAAGGGCCCGCACCCAACCAGTGCTCTACCTCCGGTAGCAGCGTGCGACGCTGTACCTAAATACATTTCGGGGAGTACGAGCTATCTCCAAGTTTGATAGGCCTTTCACCCCTACCCTCAGCTCATCCGAAAACTTTTCAACGTTTACCGGTTCGGTCCTCCACGTGGTCTTACCCACGCTTCAACCTGGCCAAGGGTAGCTCACTTGGTTTCGCGTCTACCCCCACTGACTCAGCGCCCTATTCAGACTCGCTTTCGCTACGGCTCCGGTGCTGAACACCTTAACCTTGCCAGTGAGGCGTAACTCGTAGGGTCATTATGCAAAAGGCACGCCGTCACCCCACGAAGGGGCTCCGACTGGTTGTAAGCACATGGTTTCAGGTACTATTTCACTGGCCCACTAGGCCTTCTTTTCACCTTTCCCTCACGGTACTGGTTCGCTATCGGTCATGGACGAGTATTTAGCCTTACCAGATGGTGCTGGTAGCTTCCCACAGGGTTTCTCCGGCCCCGTGGTACTCAGGAATCCGACTAGCCTGCGTGTCTTACGCCTACGGGACTGTCACCCGCTATGGTGCGCCTTTCCAGACGCTTCGACTTCGACGTGCAGATGCCGTATGTCGGTCCTACAACCCCGATCAGACCGAAATCTGACCGGTTTGGGCTGTTCCGCGTTCGCTCGCCACTACTTACGGAATCACTATTGTTTTCTCTTCCTCCGGCTACTTAGATGTTTCAGTTCACCGGGTTAGCCTCCATACGCCTATGTATTCAGCGTAGGATAACAGGTCTTCAACCTGCTGGGTTGTCCCATTCGGAAATCCACGGATCAACGGTTTGTTGCACCTTCCCGCGGCTTATCGCAGCTTATCGCGTCCTTCATCGCCTGTCCATGCCAAGGCATCCACCATGCGCTCTTGCATATTTCCGCCATGCGCTGTCTTGCAGGCACGGCGATCCTCAAATTGCGCTCGTTATTCGCTCGGTGTCATCTCTTCACCCTTCCTTGCGGACGGATGCGAGATGCACTCGACGGAAAATCACAAACTGTCAAAGAACATCGGTTCGGGCTAAGGCGTCTTGGCTGTTGACGCAGAAGCAGAGCCCACAATGAACCGAAAGTGGAGTTAGACGGATTCGAACCGACGACCCCCTGCTTGCAAAGCAGGTGCTCTACCAACTGAGCTATAACCCCGCCCGATAAGCAAGACCCTCCGTGAGGAAGAAGTGGGACTGGGAGGAGTTGAACCTCCGACCTCACGCTTATCAGGCGTGCGCTCTAACCACCTGAGCTACAGCCCCAGGAAGGTCTCCCTTGGTTGGGCGTGCTCTCAGGCAAAGAGAGCGTGGGCAAACGTTCACAAAGAACAACCGCGTGAGCGGCAACAAGAGAGAAGCATAGCGAGCCCGGCCGATTCCAGCGCTCGAAAAGAGATCAAAGCTCTGTAGGAGGTGGTCCAGCCGCACCTTCCGGTACGGCTACCTTGTTACGACTTAGCCCCAGTTACCGGGCTCACCTTCGGCCGCTCCCTCCCTTGCGGGTCGGGTCACGGACTTCGGGTGCTCCAGGCTTCCATGGCTTGACGGGCGGTGTGTACAAGGCCCGGGAACGTATTCACCGCGTCGTAGCTGATACGCGATTACTAGCGATTCCAGCTTCATGCAGGCGAGTTGCAGCCTGCAATCCGAACTGAGAACGGCTTTAAGGATTGGCTCCCTCTCGCGAGGTGGCAGCCCTCTGTACCGTCCATTGTAGCACGTGTGAAGCCCCAGGCGTAAGGGCCATGATGACTTGACGTCATCCCCACCTTCCTCACTGCTTACGCAGGCAGTCTCGTTAGAGTCCCCGACATGACTCGCTGGTAACTAACGATAGGGGTTGCGTTCGTTGCGGGACTTAACCCAACATCTCACGACACGAACTGACGACAGCCATGCAGCACCTCTCTATCAGTCCGAAGAAGGCTCCCTTTCAGGAGTTGTCCGATAGAGTTCGAGCCTGGGTAAGGTTCTTCGCGTTGCATCGAATTAATCCACATGCTCCACCGCTTGTGCGGGCCCCCGTCAATTCCTTTGAGTTTCACTCTTGCGAGCGTACTCCCCAGGTGGAATACTTATCGCGTTAGCTTAGGCACCGCCCTCAAAAGAAGGCGACACCGAGTATTCATCGTTTACAGTGTGGACTACCAGGGTATCTAATCCTGTTCGCTCCCCACACTTTCGTGCCTCAGCGTCAGTTCCCGTCCAGTGACCTGCCTACGCCTTTGGTGTTCCTCGTGATATCTACGCATTTCACCGCTACACCACGAATTCCAGCCACCCCTCCGGGACTCAAGATCGGCAGTATCAAAGGCAGTTCCGCAGTTGAGCTGCGGGATTTCACCTCTGACTTACCGTTCCGCCTACACACCCTTTACACCCAATGAATCCGGACAACGCTTGCACCCTCCGTATTACCGCGGCTGCTGGCACGGAGTTAGCCGGTGCTTATTCATACAGTACCGTCAAGCCGGGCGACCCGGTTGTTCTTCCTGTATAAAAGAAGTTTACGCCCCAGAGGGGTGTCATCCTTCACGCGGCGTGGCTGCGTCAGGCTTTCGCCCATTGCGCAATATTCCTCACTGCTGCCTCCCGTAGGAGTCTGGCCCGTGTCTCAGTGCCAGTGTGGCTGATCATCCTCTCAGACCAGCTACGGATCGTCGGCTTGGTAGGCCGTTACCCTACCAACTACCTAATCCGCCGCAGGCTCATCCCGGAGCGCCAAAGCTTTCAACCATCCTTGATGCCAAGGTCGGTCTATATGCGGTATTAGCTCACCTTTCGGTGGGTTATTCCCCACTCCGGGGCAGATTGCCTACGTGTTACGCACCCGTGCGCCACTAAGCCCGAAGGCTTCGTTCGACTTGCATGTGTTAGGCCCGCCGCCAGCGTTCGTCCTGAGCCAGGATCAAACTCTCCATAGTTAAAGAGTTATTCTGTGCTCGATTCTCTTATTTTCGTTTCGCTCGAAGCTCAAAGCTCCAAGGAATCGACTCGGACTCGCTATGCTTCCAATCTTGTCAAAGAACAGCGCCTTGCGGCGCTTCGCCCGTTTCAGAGCGGACAGGTAACTTACGTCAATCGCAGCCCCCGCGTCAAGTCCTTTTGTCGGCTTTACCATCGCTTCAACTTAGAGCCGAAGCGCGGCGTCACGTTTCAAAAGAACCCCTGAACCCGAAAATCGGGTGCAGAACAGCAAGGTACGCTACTGAGGTCAGTCGTGTCAAGTCCCGCCGCTCGCTTCATCAAACCTTGGCACCCAGAGGCGTTTCGAGAGCGATGTTTCGTTCGCGGCAAGACTCTCAGTATACGGCAGCGGTGGAGCGTGAGTCAAGCCGCAGAGCGTGCTTCACGAACCCTTCGCCGAAGAGCCTGTCCAGTCGAGAAAAGAACGTCCGCGTTGCGCGGAAGGATGGTTGCCAACACCGCCCCCAGCCCCCGGTTTCGTCGGTTCGATGGGGTTGCGGTGAAGCGGGTGCGAGGGAACGGTGAAGGCTCTTGGGGCACCTGCCGCCCGAACGAAGGTTGACGGGGAATCGTCCCGCTTTTCCTCTCCCCGATGGAGCCTCGCCGTCGCTTCTTCCTGCTCAACCCGTACGTCTGGATCGGCCTTGTGGGCCTTGTAGGCATCGGTATCGGGCTGTTCTTGCTGTTCGCCCAAGTCATCCTCCCCGCCTACACGCGCCAGGGCGTGGCCATCGAGGTGCCCAGCGTTCGCCGCATGGGCGCGGATGCTGCCGAGGCGCAGCTTAAAGGCCTCGGTCTTCGGGTGGAACGGGTGCCGGGACGGTTCGACGCCTCGAAACCGCGCGGGCAGGTAACCGACCAAGAGCCGCAGGCGGGCAGCAGCGTGAAGCCGGGACGTATGGTGTATCTAACGGTAAACGAGGGCCGCCGGCAACGGGTGGCGATGCCGCAGCTGGTGGGCACGTCGCTGCGGGAGGCGAGGAGCCGTATTCAAGGCCTCGGGCTGGCCATTGCCGAGGAGCGAGAGGACTCGATCCCGTCGCCGTACAAAAACACCGTGACCGGGCAAGTGCCGGGGCCGGGCGATTCGGTGGCGGTGGGAACGCCGGTGACGCTCTTTTACAGCACCGGGCCGAGCGATCGGTTTGAACGCGTGCCCAACGTGGTGGGCCTGACGGTGGCCGAGGCTCGGGCGACGCTGCTGCGCAACCGGCTGCGGGCGCTGGTAATGGATGCGCAGGGCAACGCCGACCCGCAGGTGGTGCGGCGGCAAGGCCGCGAGCCGGGCACGAGCGTGCGCGGCGGCTACGAGGTGCGTCTCTATGTTAAGGAGGATACGACGCAGGCTGCCGAGCCGTTGCCGGAAGGCGAGGTGCAGTAGCGCCGGTCAGCGCGACGCGGCAACCTCGTCTACGGCGTGGCGCAAGGCGGCAACTTCGACGGAATCGACCGCGTCGCGTGCTTCGCCGTGCAGATGCGTCGGTGGCAGGATGCGGCGGGCGGCGCTGTGGAACTCCCTCGCGCCGGTGGCCTCGGCCATCGCTCGAACGTTGGCGGCGCGAACGCCCCCGCCCGGCATTACGACAAGACGACCGGCGGCGTAGCGCACGAAGGCCGCGAGTTGGGGCTGGTTTTCCACCGCCGAGCCGGGGCCGCCCGCGGTGAGCACGCGGGCCACGCCGAGGGCGACAAGCCCGTCGAGAGCTGCAAACGGATCGGGGGCGACGTCGAAGGCCCGGTGGAAGGCGAGCGGCGCGGGATGGGCCAGCGCAACCATTGCCGCCACTTCGTCGGTGGCGACGGTGCCGTCGGGGCGGAGCGCGCCGCACACCAGCGCGTCGGCACCGGCATCGAGGAGGGCGCGGGCTTCGTCTTGCATCAGCGCCGTCTCCCGGCTGGAGTAGGCGAAATCGCCGCCTCGGCAGCGCACCATCGCCGCCACCGGAACGCTCGTGCCCGCTTTGACCGCACGGACGAGCGCGGGTGTGGGCGTGAGGCCGCCTTCGCGGGGCGCGGCGCAGAGTTCGAGGCGGTCGGCCCCGGCATCTGCCGCAGCAAGAGCCGATTCGAGATCGAAGCAGGCGATTTCGAGCGTCATCCGAGCAGCGCAGGCGCGTCGACGAGGTACGTCGTACTGCCGTTGGCGGTGACTTCGCGCACGACGTGTCCGGCCTCGAACGGGCGGACCGCGCCGACGGGCACGGTGACGACGTAGCGAAAGCCCGGCTGGAGGGCAAAACCACCGACGCGCCCGTCGGGCGAGAGGGCGAGAAGTCCGGCTTGGCGGGTGGACGGGTCGGCGAGCATCTTGCGGCGGATGCGCTCGACGACGGTTCGGACGGCGTCTTGAGGCGAGAGGCCGTGGCGCATGGCCTCGACCACGCTGTGGGAGGCGGCGGTGCGAATCATCTCCTCGCCGTGCCCGGTGGCCGTGGCCGCGCCAGCCTCGCTGTCCACAAACAGCCCGGCTCCGACGATGGGGCTGTCGCCTACGCGCCCGCGCATTTTGAAGCCCCAGCCGCTGGTGGTGCAGGCTCCGGCGAGGCGGCCGGAGGCGTCGTTTGCGATCATCCCGATCGTGTCGTGCTGGTCTTCAAATCCAAACGGATCGGACGGGTATGGGCCGTTGCGGCGCGGAAGGTCGCGGCGTTCGCTGTTGGGCACGGGCGGCTCGTAGCGGTTCTGCGCTTTCCAGCGCTGCCATGCGGCCTCGGCGGCAGGCGTGAGCAGGTTGACCGGCTCGAACCCTTGGTCGAGGGCGAACTGCCGCGCGCCTTCGCCGACGAGCAAGACGTGCGGCGTCTGTTCCATCACGCGGCGGGCGACGGAGATCGGGTGGAGGATGTCTTCGAGCGCCGCCACCGAGCCGCAGCCGCCGCGCTCGTCCATAATGCAGGCGTCGAGCGTCACCTTGCCGTCGCGGTCGGGCAGGCCGCCGAGTCCCACCGACGTGTCGTTCGGATCGGCTTCGGGAATCCAAACGCCCTGCTCCACCGCGTCGAGGGCGTAGCCGCCGGATTGCAGCACGGCCCACGCGGCAGCGTTGGCGGCGGCATTGTCCCACGTCGACACCACGACCGGGCCGGACGCGGGTTGTGGGGCAAGCGCCGACGGGCGGAGGCTGACGGCGGCCCCGGCGAGGGCGGTTTGGTGGAGGAAGGTGCGGCGGCGCATACGATCGGGCAGGCTTGAGAACGTCAGCGACCGCGTTCGTGCCAGACGAGGCTGGCCGCGCCGAGCAACGCGGCGTCGCCGGACGGGAGGCCGGAGGGGCGGATGGCGACGGTGCCTTGGTAGATGGTGAGCAGGTTGGCGTTGAAGTGACGCCGGATGGGTTCGAAGAGCGTTTCGCCGGCTTCGGCAAGGCCGCCGAAGAGAAAAACGACTTCGGGGCTGGTGTAGGCGACGCTGTTGGCGAGGGCAAGGCCTAGGATTCGGCCCGTCGTTTCGAACGTGTCGCGGGCGGCAGCGTCTCCCGCCTGGGCTTGCTGGAAGACGTAGAGCGCGTCGGCATCGTCTGGCGCATCGGGAACGGCGTCGCGGTACGTTTTGACCAGCCCGGTGGCGCTCGTGTACTGTTCGAGGCAGCCGCGTCGCCCACAGCCGCACAGTCGCCCGCCCGGCTCTACGATCACATGCCCGACTTCGCCGGCGAAGCCGCTGTAGCCGCGCACGAGGTTGCCGGCCACCACGATGCCGCTGCCGACGCCGGTGCCCAAGGTGACGAAGAGAAAGTCGTTGACCGTTTGAGCCGCGCCGAAGCGTTTCTCGCCGAGGGCTGCCGCGTTGGCGTCGTTGTCGAGGCGGGCAGGCAGGCCGGTGGCGTCGGAGAAGAGCGATGCCAGCGGGGTGACGCCCGGCCACGGCAGGTTGGGCGGATGCTCGACGGTTCCTCGGTGGTGGTTGCCGTTGGGCGCGCCGATGCCGATGCCGATCAGGTCGAAGCGGTCTTTTCGGGCGTTGATTTCCGCGCCGATGCCCCGAGCAAGGGCTTCTGGGCCGTCGAACGCGCCGGTGTCGAAGGCGTCGTGGTCAAGGACGGAGCCGGAGCCGTCCACGAAACCCAATTTGACACGGGTTCCGCCGAGATCGACGGCAGCAACGACAGGAGGAAGCATACAAGCAAGCGGGCTATGGGGTGTGTCCCAAAATAAACGTCCGAGGCGCACCGGAGCGACGAACGCCACACGTTTACGCGCCCATCCCTTCACCGACTCAAAAGCAGACCCTATATATGGCGCGCTCGGCGGCCTTAGGCTGCACGCCACTGCCCCGGCAGCAGATCGCCGAGCGCATAATCGCCCACGCGGATACGAACGAGGCGAAGCGTCGGGTGGCCCACGGCGGCGGTCATCCGACGCACCTGCCGGTTGCGCCCCTCGCGAAGCGTCAGTTCCAGCCACGCCGTCGGGACGTTCTTGCGAAACCGCACGGGCGGATGGCGCGCCCAAAGGTCGGGCGGCACGTCGAGCAGGCGCGCGCGGGCCGGGCGCGTCGGGCCGTCGTTCAACTCTACGCCGCGTTCGAGCCGAAGGAGGGCGTTGGCATCGGGGAGGCGCTCGACCTCAACGAGGTAGACCTTCTCCTTCCCGAAACGGGGGTCGGCGAGTCGTTGCTGAAGCCGACCGTCGTCGGTGAGCAGCACGAGGCCTTCGCTGTCGTGATCGAGACGTCCGGCAGGATAAACCTTCTTCACGGGCACGAAATCCGCCAACGTCGGCCTTTCGGAGCCATCGGACGAGAACTGGCAGACGACGCCGAACGGTTTGTTGAGCAGCAGAAGCACCGTGCGTTAGAGCGCTCGGATGTCGAGCGATCCGGGCACCTTGCTGACTTCGAGGATGAACGTCGGCCCGGTGTAGATGCCGCGCTCGAACGTGCCGAGCTTGCGCAGGCGCACGAGATTCGGCCCAACGCGCTCAAAAACGACGGTGTCGCCGACGAGAACTTGCTCGGCCACGTCGAGCTGATCGTCGGGCAGAAGGTCGGGCGGCGTGCCTACGAAGCGGAGGTTCATCGGAAAGACGGGGAAGAAAAGGGCAGAACGTCGGCCTCAACCCGCAAAGCCATGTCCGGGTTGCGCCGTCGAATGCGCCACACCAAGAAGGAAGGCTGCAACGGTTGGCCGCCTCTTGACTGTTGGGCAGACCCGTCTTATCCTCCTACGTCCTGTCTCTTCCCCGAAAAAACCCCGACGCAACGATGAAACGTCTCATTCTGCTCGCCGCGCTTGCCGGTTTCGTCCTGCCCAGCGCCTCTGCCGATGCTCAAATCCTGCGGCGGCTGCGCCAGCGAGCCGAAGACGCTGCCGGTCGTGTCATTGACCGCGCCGCCGACCGGGCCGTGCGATCCGTCGAAGGCCGCGCCGCCGAACAGGCCGGGAGCGTTGCCGACTCGGCGCTCGCCCGAGGTGCCAACGCGGCGGGTCTTCCCGCGCTGGGCGGCGGAGGCAGCAACTCCGGGCGCACCGTCGATTTCCGCGTCCTCCGCGACATGCTGCCGTCCTCGTTTGCGGGCTACCGCCGAGGTGAGGCCACGGGCCAGCGCAGCGCGGCCATGGGAATGGAAACCGCCGAAGCCAGCGCCTCCTACGCCGCCGGCGACGCCTCGGCGACGCTCACGATTACCGATATGGGCACGATGCGCAGCTGGGGCGCGGTGGGGATGGCGTGGATGCAGGGCGCGAACGTCGACCGGGAATCCGACGACGGCTTCGAGCGGACGCTCCGCGTCCAAGATTTCCCCGCACACGTCACGCAGAGCGGGCGCGGCTCCGACGTGCGCGCCGAGATGACGGCGATTGTGGGCGAACGGTTTATGGTGAAGGCGACGGTGAACGGCGGCGATGCCCGCGTGGCGCAGGCCGCCGTGACCGCCGTCGATCTTGCGCGGTTGGCCGAGATGGCCGGGCCACGCATCCCGCCCACCGACCCCGCCGAGCTTCGGGCGCTGCTGCCTGCGTCGGTTGGGAGCCACGCCCGCTCGGGCGTGGAAGCGTCCACCACCACCGCCCTGGGCTTCTCCACCTCGCAAGCCGAGGCCACCTACGGCAGCGGCGACAACGCGGTTCAGGTGACGATCCTCGACTACCTCGACGCCGCCTACCTCACCGCGTTCGCGTGGATGGCGACGACCTACGACCGCCAAACCGACACCGGCTTCGAGCGCGCCGCGCGCTTCCGGTCGTTCCCGTCGTTCGAGTCGGAAGAACGGGTGGACGGAATCACGTCGAGCAAGATGCAGGTCGTGGTCGGACAGCGGTTTATGGTGACGGTAGAGGGCCGTGTGGCCTTCCGCGACGCCAAGGCGGCGATGGAGCAAATTGACCTCGATGCCCTCGCCCGGCGGGCCGGAGCGCGCTAACCCACCCCCGTTCCATCCGCAGCGGGCGGCTTCCGAGAGGGAGTCGCCCGTTTCTTTTTCGACACCGATGGCGATGAACCTTACACGATTCGACCGCAGAACCGTGACAACTTGGCCCCGCCCGCTCCGTTTTCTGACTCACACGCCACGCTCCACCGCCCGATGCTTCCGATTCTCCTCGCCGCCTTGGCCGTCACCTTCGCCGTCTCGACGCCGCGCACGTCCGCGCAGCATCGTCACCGGCACGGGCATACGGTCTACGACGAGGCCCGGACGCACGAACCGCATCAGGGCCGCCGCGCACGTTCCACCCCAACCCACCGCTCACGTCAACACCCGCCCTTCTCTCGCCCCGGTGGCTCCCACCGTCCTTAACTCAAACCCGCTTCTTTCTCTCCTAAACCCTTTACCGGCTATGACCTTTCGCCAAACCCTTCTCGCCGCCGCCCTGCCCTTCTTGCTCGTCGCTCCGACGGCTCTTGCGCAGGACGCGCCCCCTCAACGTTCGGAGCAGCGCGGCCAGCGTCCGGACGGCCAGCGCGGCCCCGACCGGATGTTCGAGGGCCTCAACCTCTCCGATGCCCAGAAGACGCAGCTTCGCGAGGCGATGCAGCAGCAACGCGAACGCTTTCGCCCGCAGATGGAGGCGCTCCGCAACCAAACGGGCCTCACCGACGAGCAAAAGCGCGAACGCCGCGAGGCGCTGATGACGCAGCAACGCAGCGAGATGGACGCTGCCGCGCGCCGCATCCTCACGCCCGAGCAGTACCAAAGCTGGACGCAGCAGCGCCAGCAAATGGAGCAACGCCGAGGCCAGCGCCCCGGCATGGAAGGACGGATGGGCCAAATGCGTGGCCGCAACGGCCAGAACGGCCAAACAGGCCAAGCCCGAGGCCAGCGGAACGGACAAAACGCACGCCCTGGCATGAACGGGCGGATGGGCGACCGTGCGGCCAACGCCCTCAACCTCTCCGACGCGCAGAAGACGCGGATGCAGGCCATCGGCGAGCGGCAGCGCACGGCGATGCAAGCGCTCCGCAACGAGGCGCTTACCGTGGAGCAGCGTCGCACGCGGACGCAAGCGCTGATGACGCAGTTCCGCCAAGAACGCGAGGCCGTTCTCACGCCGGAGCAACGCCAACGCGCCGAGCAACTTCGCCAACAAGGCCGCGAGCGCGGACCGCAGCGGCGAGGCCAACGGACCAGCGACAACGGACAGTAATCCTGCCGGTTTGCCCCACCGATTTGCCCCGTCGTGCCCCTTGCGGTACGGCGGGGCGGATTCGGTTGGCGCGTTGCGCCAAACGACCGCGACGCCTATCTTGACGCCCTCATCCTTCCTCAACCATGGGCAACCTTGGCGCTACCGAGATGCTTCTCCTCCTTATTCTTGGCCTCGTTTTCGCCGCGGGGTTTGTCGTAGGCCGCGTCACCAAGCGCTGAAATCACGGCTTGCGGACGGTGAGCGTGGCGGAGACGCGGCTGAGGCTTCCGAAAAGGCCGGTGCCGTTCTCGACGCGGGCGAGCAGGTTGGGGACTTCGCCGGGCGACAAGCCGGTGCCGCCCTGCTGGATGGCTTGCGAGCGGAGGTAGTCGTACAGGTTGTCGTCGATGGCGTTGGTGGTCACCCGAAGGTCGCCGTAAAACAACACCGTGATCCACGGCAGATCGATGGTGAGCGAGCCGTCGGCGTTGGTTTCGTAGTTGGCCTCGTTGAGCACCGGCGACGAGCCGAGGCGAAAGTCTTCGAACGTGGGGCTGCGATCGTCGCTGTCGGTGGCCTCCTGAAAGTCAGGCGTTCCGTTGTCGTCGCGGTCGAGGATGGAGCGAAGGAACGGGACGACGTCGTTGAGCGTCGGGCTTTGCAGCAGCGTCTCGGAGGTAAAGACGAAGGCGGTGCTCTTGCCGGGAAAAACGGGGCGCGAGATGGTGAACGAGGCCACGCGCTGCGTCGCAAACGGCGCGTAGGGCACGTCGAGGTCGGTCGAGCTTAGGGTTTCAAAGCGGCCCGGCGTGGTGGTCGACGCCGTCACGGGTGCGGACTGGCCGGGCACGGTCGCGCGCAGGCGGTAGGTGCGCAGCGGCTGCACGTCTCCCCCCATCACCGCATCGTAGCGGCCTTGCGCGGCATTGACCAAGCGGTAGGGCACAACCACATCGGGCGATCCGCCCTCGCCCACCAGCGTCACCGTCACCACCGCATCCGTCACCGCCGCATCGGCAGGCACATACGGACGATCCGCCGCAACGGTGCGGGTGAGGTAGATCGGAGCCAACGGCTCGTCCACAATCTGGTACGACTCAACGGCCACCTGCGACGTGAACGACGTGTCGCCCTCGGCATCGCACCCGGCCAGCAGAGGAAGAACGAGAAGCAGCGGAAGGAAACGGCGCATAGGAGAAGGACGAAGGCTCAAGGGTCAAACCGGCGTGGGGGCGTGATCCTTGTCGTTCAGAAGTTGAGCGTGAGCGCGATGTTGGGCAGCGGCACGGGAATCTGGTTCACCGTGACGCGGTCGAGCAGCCCGGTATCGGGGTCGGTTCGGTAGAAGTAGAACCAGACGTTCTTGCGGCTGTACGCGTTGAGCAGCTGAAGCTGAAGCTCGTAGTCGGCAAACCCGAAGAACCGTCCCTCCTTGGTAAAACCAACGTCGAGGCGGTGGTAAGCCGGGAGCCGTCCTTGGTTGAAGGCCGAGACGAGGTTCGTGCCGTTGGCCGACGTGAACGGCGAGTGGCGCTGCCCAAACTGGCCGGTGACGACCGAATACGCCTGCCCGGTGCCGTAGGTGAACACCGTGGTCGCCTTCCAGCCACGCCCGAGGCGGTACGTCGCCACGACGTTGCCGTCGTGGGTGCGGTCGTACTTGGGCGCGTAGTAGGCTTGCTGTCCGGGAAGCGGGAAGTCAGGGAAACGGCGGCGCGTCACGGCGAAGGTGTACCCCGCGAACCCTTCGAACCGCCCGACTTGGCCTTGCAGCAACGTCTCCAAGCCGTAGGCGTAGCCGTCGCCAAAGCGCAGGGTCTTGTGGTAGGGCAGCCCGGCCGGGTCGGGGATGTACGGGTCGTACTCGAAGAGGTCGCGCATCGTCCGGTAGTAGGCCTCGATGTCGAGGTTGAGGCGGCGCGTCAGGTTGGTTTTGACGCCAAAGACGAACTGGTCGCCGTAGGACGGCGGGACGCTGTCGGCGGTGGTGAGCCAGAAGTCGGCGGCGGTGAACGCGCCGTTGCTCACGAGCGAGAGGTACTGGTAGAAGCGTCCGTAGCCTGCTTGCACGCGCACGCGCTCGGTGGGGCGAAACTCCGCGTTCAGGCGCGGCTCGAAGCGCAGGTGGTCGCCGTCGGAGAAGTACGACGTCCGGACGCCGCCTTCCACACTCAGGCGCGGCGAGGGCGTCCAGCGCTCTTGCACATACGCTTGGGCGTACTGCCCGCCGAGGCGCGGCGAAAAGCCGGTCTGCCCGGCAAAGCGCTGCGTCAGGCGGAAATCGAGCGATCCCACCCAAAACCCGGCCTTCATCGTGTGCTGCTGCGACGGCGTGTACTCGAAGTCGCCGCGCACCGAGACG
>Ga0056905_1000641_pt1 | contig 15889 bp, 11 predicted proteins | sample EBPBio242008_DNA_FD_55044 | JGI IMG/M metagenome (GOLD analysis project Ga0056905, IMG submission 55044) | Wastewater treatment Type I Accumulibacter community from EBPR Bioreactor in Madison, WI, USA - Reactor 1_4/24/2008_ DNA | ecosystem: Engineered > Bioreactor > EBPR > Anaerobic-Aerobic >...
GCGGTACCGCCAAACTTCTTCGACAGAATGGTCGTGATCGCCGCCGTCAGCGTTGTCTTGCCGTGGTCAACGTGCCCAATCGTGCCAACGTTGACGTGCGGTTTGTTGCGCTCGAATTTTCCCTTTGCCATTACCTTATCCTCAAAAACAACGTCATTTCTTGTTGATGATGGCCTCAGCGACGTTCTTCGGCGCTTCGGCGTAGTGCTTGAATTCCATGGAGTAGGTCGCACGACCCTGAGACAGCGAGCGCAGGGTCGTCGAATAACCGAACATCTCCGCCAGCGGCACCTCGGCACGAATCAGCTTGATGTTGCCTGGCGCATCTTCCATTCCCTGAACCATGCCGCGACGACTCGACAGGTCGCCCATGACGTTGCCCATATAGTCTTCCGGCGTCTCGACTTCGACGGCCATCATCGGCTCAAGCAGGGTTGGCTGGGCGCGACGCATCCCTTCCTTAAAGGCAAACGATGCCGCCATACGAAAGGCGTTCTCGTTGGAGTCAACGTCGTGGTACGAGCCTTCAAACAGGGTGAACTTGATATCGACCACCGGGAAGCCGGCCAGCACACCGCTGGTAATCGCATCCTGCAAGCCCTTGTCGACCGCCGGAATGTACTCGCGCGGCACCGTACCACCCTTGATAGCGTCGACGAACTCGTAGCCTTTGCCGGTCTCGTTCGGTTCGATCTTGAGCCACACGTGACCGTACTGACCACGCCCACCGGACTGCTTGACGAACTTGCCTTCCTGTTCGACCGTCTTCTTGATGCATTCACGGTAGGCCACCTGTGGCGCACCCACGTTGGCATCGACCCCGAACTCGCGACGCAGACGATCGACAATGATCTCCAGGTGCAACTCGCCCATACCCGAGATGATGGTTTGCCCGGACTCCTCATCCGTACGCACACGGAAAGACGGATCCTCCTGCGCCAGACGGCCAAGTGCGATACCCATCTTTTCCTGGTCGGGCTTGGTTTTCGGCTCGACTGCGACGTGGATCACGGGCTCCGGGAAAATCATCCGCTCGAGGGTGATCACGGCGGTCGGATCGCAAAGCGTCTCGCCCGTGGTCACGTCCTTGAGGCCTACACAGGCCGCGATGTCGCCGGCGAGCACCTCTTTCAACTCCTCGCGGTTGTTAGCGTGCATCTGCAGGACGCGCCCGATACGCTCGCGACGACCCTTGGTCGGGTTGTAGATGAAGTCGCCGGACTTGAGCACTCCGGAGTAGACGCGAATAAAGGTCAACTGCCCGACGTAGGGGTCTGTCATCAGCTTGAAGGCGAGCGCCGAGAACTTGGCGCCATCTGACGCCTCGCGGCTACCAATCTCGCCATTCTCCANCTCGCCGGTCACCGGCGGGATATCGATCGGCGACGGCAGCAAATCGATCACCGCGTCGAGCATGCGCTGCACGCCCTTGTTCTTAAAAGCGGTTCCGCACAAACCCGGCTGAATCTCGCAGGCCAGAGTGCGCGCGCGCAGACCCTTGATGATATCGGCTTCGTCGAGGTCACCGTGCTCGAGATAGCGGTCCATCAATTCTTCCGACGACTCGGCCGCCGCTTCGATCATCTTGCCACGCCATTCGTCGGCCTCGGCTTGCAGCCCGGCAGGAATGTCACGATAGTCGAACTTCATCCCCAACGAGGCCTCATCCCAGATGATGGCCTTCATCTTGATCAGGTCGACAACGCCCTCGAAGTAATCCTCTTTGCCAATCGGAATGACGATCGGCACCGGATTGGCCTTCAGGCGGGTTCTCATTTGCTCCATGACCTTGAAGAAATCGGCGCCCTGCCGATCCATCTTGTTCACGAAGGCCAAGCGCGGCACCTTGTACTTGGTCGCCTGACGCCAAACGGTNTCCGACTGTGGCTGTACACCCCCGACCGCGCAGTAGATCATGCACGCACCGTCGAGAACGCGCATCGAGCGCTCGACTTCAATCGTGAAGTCGACGTGCCCGGGCGTATCGATGATGTTGATCCGGTGCTCGGGGCGGTCAAGCTGCATGCCCTTCCAGAAACAGGTCGTCGCAGCCGAAGTAATGGTGATACCGCGCTCCTGCTCCTGCGCCATCCAGTCCATGGTCGCAGCACCGTCATGGACTTCACCAATCTTGTGGTTGATACCCGTGTAGAACAGGATACGCTCGGTCGCCGTCGTCTTGCCGGCGTCAATGTGAGCGCTGATACCGATGTTCCGGTAGCGCTCGATAGGGGTTTTACGTGCCACAGTAATGGACCTTCACTAATAAAGAGCGACCGTCGCCGCAGGGCGGCGACGCTTTTGGTGTGACCTAGAAGCGGAAGTGCGCGAAAGCCTTGTTTGCCTCGGCCATACGGTGAATCTCGTCACGCTTCTTGACCGCACCGCCGCGGCTTTCGGAGGCCTCGAGTATTTCGGCCGCCAGACGCTGACCCATCGACTTCTCGGAACGCTTGCGGGCCGACTCACGCAACCAGCGCATGGCCAGCGCCATGCGCCGGCTCGGGCGAACTTCGACCGGCACCTGGTAGTTGGCACCGCCGACACGGCGGCTCTTCACCTCGACCAGCGGCCTGATGTTACCCAGGGCCAGAGCGAAGGTTTCCAGCGGGTCCTTGCCGGTCTTGGTCACGATCTGGTCGAAAGCACCGTAGACGATGCGTTCGGCAACCGACTTCTTGCCGCTTTTCATAAGCGTATTCACGAACTTCGAGACATCGACGTTACCAAATTTTGGATCCGGCANAATATCGCGCTTCGGCACTTCACGACGACGGGGCATAGCAACCTCTCATAGTCACAATTCAGTCGAAGGAGCAGGCAAAGCGCCCGACCCTCCCGGCCGCCCATGGGGAACGGCCCTTACTCGGACGGAAATCAAGCGGCCTTTTGGCGCTTGGTACCGTACTTGGAACGACCCTGCTTGCGCTTCTTGACACCCTGGGTATCCAGCGAACCGCGAACGGTGTGATAACGCACACCCGGCAAGTCCTTGACACGACCGCCACGGATCAGCACGACCGAGTGCTCCTGCAGGTTGTGCCCTTCACCGCCGATGTACGAAATCACCTCGAAACCATTCGTCAGACGCACTTTGCAGACCTTGCGCAAGGCCGAGTTCGGCTTCTTCGGCGTGGTGGTGTACACACGCGTGCAAACGCCCCGTTTTTGCGGGCAATTTCCCAGCGCAGGGACCTTGCTCTTGGTGCGGATTGCCTCGCGAGGCTTGCGCACCAACTGGTTAATGGTTGGCATGTTTCCACCCTTATATTCAGTGCAGAGACGCTCGCGAGACGCTCGCGAGGTCAGCAAAAAACCAAGGCGGACCAGATTGGCCGCCTTGGCGATTTCAGTGATCGGCCGACGCGATACACGCCGTCGGCGACAAAGACCGGGGATTCTAGGGTCTATCACGCTCCAAGTCAAGCAATCGGTTGGTCCTCGGAGCTCTCTTCGGTCGCTGAAAGGTCATCGTCGAGCAATACGCTGCGGACAGCGACATCCTCGCCAGCGGCATTCTTCTTGCGCGTGTTGTGATAGGCGAGTCCGGTCCCGGCGGGTATCAGGCGGCCGACGATGACGTTCTCCTTGAGGCCACGCAGCTCGTCACGCTTGCCCATGATCGCCGCCTCGGTCAGCACCCGCGTCGTCTCCTGGAAGGAGGCCGCCGAAATGAACGAATCGGTAGACAGGGAGGCCTTGGTAATCCCCAACAGGACGTGCTCGTAGGTCGCCGGAAGCTTGCCCTCGGCGACGATGGCGTCGTTCTCGTCGAGGAGATGTGCGCGTTCAACCTGCTCGCCCTTGATGAACTTGGTGTCNCCGGGGTCCAGGACATTTACCCGACGCAGCATCTGGCGAACGATCACCTCGATGTGCTTGTCGTTGATCTTGACGCCCTGCAGGCGGTACACGTCCTGAACCTCGTCCGTGATGTAGACCGCCAGCGCCTCAACGCCGAGCAAACGCAGAATGTCGTGCGGGTCGGGCGCACCATCGACGATCGACTCCCCTTTATTCACCACCTGTCCATCATGAACCAGAACGTGCTTGTCTTTCAGAATCAGGTACTCGTGGGTGTCACCGTCAAGATCGGTAATCACCAGGCGCTGCTTGCCCTTGGTGTCCTTGCCAAAGGACATGGTGCCGGTAAACTCGGCCAGCATGCCGGCATCCTTCGGCGTGCGCGCCTCGAAAAGTTCCGCTACGCGCGGCAAGCCGCCGGTAATGTCCCTTGTCTTCGCCGACTCCTGCGGAAGGCGCGCGAGCACGTCGCCAACCGAAATCGTTTGTCCGTCGAAAACATTGATGATCGCCCCCACCTGGAAGGTGATCGTCACCGCCTGATCGCTGCCGTGCATCTTCACTTCCTCGCCGCTCGGCTCGAACAGCCTGACCTGCGGGCGCAGCCCTTTGCTCGGCACCTTGCCACCCCGTTTCGGATCGATGACCACCAGCGTAGACAGGCCGGTGACTTCGTCGATCTGCTTGGCAACGGTGACGCCTTCGTCGACGTTCTCGAACTTCACCAGGCCGGAGTACTCGGCGATGATCGGCCGTGTATGGGGATCCCACGCCGCCAGGCGGGTACCGGCCTTGACCGCCTCGCCGTCGACGACACGTAGCGTCGCCCCGTAGGGGACCTTGTGCTTTTCGCGTTCGCGCCCGCTGTCATCGGTAATCAGAATCTCACCGGAACGCGTGATGACGATTTTCTCGCCTTTGGCGCTGGTCACGTAGCGCATGGTCGACGTGAAGCGCACGACGCCGATGCTGTGCGTCTCCACGTGGCTGGCGACGGCCGCACGCGAGGCGGCGCCGCCGACGTGAAATGTACGCATGGTCAGCTGCGTTCCCGGCTCGCCAATCGACTGTGCGGCCATGACCCCAACCGCTTCGCCGACGTTGACCGGTGAACCGCGACCAAGGTCTCGGCCGTAGCACATGGCACACAGACCATAGCGCGTATCGCAGGTCAGCGGCGTACGCACCTTGACTTCGTCGATTCCCAGACGGTCGATCAGATCGCAGTGATCCTCGCAGATCAGCGTTCCCTGCTCGATGATGGTTTCGTCCGAATCAGGGTCGATCACGTCGGCAGCGGTCACGCGGCCAAGAACGCGCTCACGAATCGCTTCGATCACCTCACCGCCTTCGATCAGCGCTTTCCTGGTCACGCCGTTGCTCGTCCCGCAATCATCCTCGATTACCACCAGATCCTGCGTCACGTCGACCAGTCGCCGCGTCAGGTAGCCCGAGTTGGCTGTCTTCAGCGCCGTATCGGCAAGACCCTTGCGGGCACCGTGCGTCGAGATGAAGTACTGGAGAACGTTCAGACCCTCGCGGAAGTTCGTCGTGATCGGCGTTTCGATGATCGAGCCATCCGGCTTGGCCATCAGACCACGCATGCCGGCCAGCTGGCGAATCTGGGCGGCAGAACCGCGCGCGCCGGAATCGGCCATCATGAAGATCGAGTTGAACGACTCCTGCCGTTCCGTAACGCCCTGGCGGTTGACGACTTCCTCGTGACCGAGTTGATCCATCATCACCTTCGCCACCTGATCGCCGGTGCGTCCCCAGATATCGACAACCTTGTTGTAGCGCTCGCCGTTGGTAACCAGTCCATTGGTGTACTGGTTTTCGATTTCCTTGACCTCGTCTTCGGCCGCGGCGATGATCTCGCGCTTCTGTGACGGCACCAACATGTCGTCGGAGCAGATCGAAATGCCCGCACGGGTCGCCAGTCGATAGCCATTCTGCATCAGCTTGTCGGCAAAGACGACGGTTTCCTTGAGACCACAGCGACGGAACGCCGCGTTGATCAGCTTCGAGATTTCCTTCTTCTTGAGCGTCTTGTCGATCAAGCTGAAGGGCAGTCCTTTCGGCAGGATCTCGGAGAGCAGCGCGCGACCGGCGGTGGTCTTGTAGCGCGTGACCTTTTCCTGCCAGCCGTTCTCGCCATCACTCTCGTATTCGGTGATGCGCACCGAGACACGTGCGTGCAGATCGAGTTCGCCGGCCTGCATGGCGCGCGTCACTTCGGCGAGATCGGGGAAGATCATTCCCTCGCCCTTGGCGTTGATATCCTCGCGGGTGGCATAGTAGAGACCGAGAACGATATCCTGCGAGGGAACGATGATCGGCTCGCCGTTGGCCGGCGACAGGACGTTGTTCGAGGCCAGCATCAAGGTCCGCGCTTCCATCTGCGCTTCCAGCGACAGAGGCACGTGAACGGCCATCTGGTCGCCGTCGAAGTCGGCGTTGAAGGCCGCACAGACCAGCGGGTGCAGCTGGATCGCCTTGCCTTCGATCAGCGTCGGCTCGAAAGCCTGAATACCCAGACGGTGCAGCGTTGGCGCCCGGTTGAGCATGATCGGATGCTCGCGGATCACCTCTTCCAGGATGTCCCAGACGACGGCTTCCTGGGTCTCGACCATTTTCTTCGCCTGCTTGATGGTCGTCGCCAGGCCCATGCCTTCGAGGCGGTTGAAGATGAAGGGTTTAAACAACTCGAGAGCCATCAGCTTCGGCAGACCGCACTGATGCAGCTTGAGCTGCGGACCGACGACGATGACCGAACGACCCGAGTAGTCGACGCGTTTGCCGAGCAGGTTCTGGCGAAAACGACCGCCCTTGCCCTTGATCATGTCGGCCAGCGACTTCAGCGGACGCTTGTTGGCGCCGGTCATTGCCTTGCCACGGCGACCGTTGTCGAGCAGCGAGTCAACAGCTTCCTGGAGCATGCGCTTTTCGTTGCGCACGATGATCTCCGGCGCCTTCAATTCGAGCAGCCGCTTCAGGCGGTTGTTACGGTTGATGACTCGACGATAGAGATCGTTGAGGTCCGAGGTGGCGAAGCGGCCACCGTCCAGCGGCACCAGCGGACGCAGATCGGGCGGCAGGACCGGCAGGACTTCGAGCACCATCCACTCGGGCTTGATGCCCGACTTCTGGAAGCCCTCGAGAATCTTCAGGCGCTTGGAGAACTTCTTGCTCTTGGTCTCCGAAGTGGTGGTCTCGAGTTCGGAGCGCAGCGTCTCGACTTCGCGGGCGAGATCGATGGAACGGAGCAGTTCGCGGATGCCTTCGGCACCCATCGCCGCGTAGAAGTCGTCGCCATACTCTTCGACCTTCGCCAGGTAGTCGTCCTCGGTCAACAGCTGCGCACGTGCCAGCGGCGTCATGCCCGGATCGTAGACCACGAAGGCCTCGAAGTAGAGCACGCGCTCGATGTCACGCAGGGTCATGTCAAGAACCATGCCCAGACGGCTGGGCAGGCTCTTCAGGAACCAGATATGGGCAACCGGGCTGGCCAGGTCGATGTGTGCCATGCGCTCACGGCGAACCTTGGCCAGCGTGACCTCGACACCGCACTTCTCGCAGATCACGCCACGATGCTTGAGCCGCTTGTACTTGCCGCAAAGGCACTCGTAGTCCTTGATCGGGCCGAAGATCTTGGCGCAGAACAGGCCATCACGCTCCGGCTTGAAGGTACGATAGTTGATCGTCTCTGGTTTCTTCACTTCGCCGTAGGACCAGGAGCGGATCTTGTCCGGCGAGGCGAGACCAATGGTGATCGCATCGAACTGCTCTTCCTGCGTCACCTGCCTAAACAAATCAAGCAGTGCTTTCATCTTTTGCTCCAGTGAGGAGTGGGGTGTCAGGGGCCGGGAGCGCAACGGTCGGCAAACCGACCGCGACGCTCACCCCTCGGCAAACAATCAGAAACGTTCGAGATCGATGTCAATCGCCAACGAACGGATTTCCTTGACCAGGACGTTGAAGGATTCGGGCATCCCGGCCTCGATCTTGTGGTCACCCTTGACGATGTTCTCGTACACCTTGGTCCGGCCATTCACATCGTCGGACTTGACGGTCAGCATTTCCTGCAGCACGTACGAGGCACCGTAGGCTTCAAGGGCCCACACTTCCATTTCTCCGAAGCGCTGGCCACCGAACTGGGCCTTTCCGCCCAGTGGTTGCTGGGTAACCAGCGAGTACGGGCCCGTCGAACGCGCGTGCATCTTGTCATCAACCAGGTGGTGCAGCTTCAATACGTGCATGTAGCCGACCGTCACCTGACGCTCGAAGCGCTCGCCAGTGCGACCATCGTACAAGGTCATTTGCCCGGACTCCGGCATCCCGGCCAACGCCAGCATGCCCTTGATCTCGGATTCCTTGGCGCCGTCGAAAACCGGCGTCGCAAACGGCACGCCCGCCTCGAGGTTGCCGGCCATTTCCAGAACCTCACCGTCGCTCAGCTGATCGATGTCCTCTGATTTGCCGGTACTGTTGTAGATCTGATCAAGGAAGCCGCGCACCTCCGTTGCCGTCGCCTGGCGACGCAGCATTTCGCCAATTCGGAAACCCAGGCCTTTGGCGGCCAGCCCGAGGTGGACCTCGAGAATCTGTCCAACGTTCATCCGCGACGGAACGCCAAGCGGGTTGAGGACGATATCGACCGGGTGACCGTCGGCCATGTAGGGCATGTCTTCGACGGGAACGATGCGGGAAACGACGCCCTTGTTGCCGTGCCGGCCGGCCATCTTGTCGCCCGCCTGCAGGCGACGCTTGACGGCGACGTACACCTTGACCATTTTCTGCACACCCGGCGGCAATTCGTCGCCCTGGGTGAGCTTCTTGCGCTTTTCTTCGAAGGCGACGTCGAAGCCCTTGCGCGTCTGCTCGAGGCCATCACGGAGCGACTCCAGCTGATGTGCGACTTCGTCGTCAGCCATGCGGATGTCGAACCAGTGATGGGGCTCGATACCGTCCAGGTACTCCTGAGTCACCGCCGATCCCTTGGCCAGCCGCTTCGGACCGCCATTGGCAGGCTTGCCAACGATCATCCGCTCGACCCGGGCAAATGCGTCGCGTTCGACAATGCGCAGCTGGTCGGCAAGGTCCAGCTTGTAGCTGCGCAGATGGTCGTCAATGATCGACTGCGCACGCCGGTCACGCTCGATTCCCTCGCGGGTAAACACCTGCACATCGATGACCGTGCCGGCAATTCCCGACTGCACGCGCAGCGACGTGTCTTTCACGTCGGACGCTTTTTCACCAAAGATCGCGCGCAGCAGCTTCTCTTCCGGGGTCAGCTGGGTCTCGCCTTTCGGCGTCACCTTGCCGACCAGCACGTCGCCGGCTTCGACCTCGGCACCGATGTAGACAATCCCCGATTCGTCGAGGCGCGCCAGTTGCGACTCGCCGAGCGACGCAATATCGCGGGTGATTTCCTCGGGACCCAGCTTGGTGTCGCGCGCAACGACCGTCAGCTCCTCGATGTGGATCGAAGTGAAACGGTCCTCGGCAACCACCCGCTCCGAGATCAGGATCGAATCCTCGAAGTTATAGCCGTTCCACGGCATGAACGCGACCAGCATGTTCTGGCCAAGCGCCAGCTCGCCCTTGTCGGTCGACGCCCCATCGGCGACCACGTCACCCCTGGCGATCACATCTCCGACGCGCACCAGCGGCCGCTGGTTGATGTTGGTGTTCTGGTTGGAACGGATGTATTTCACCAGGTTGTAGATATCGACGCCCACTTCGCCGGGCCCGGTCTCGTTGTCGTTGACGCGCACCACGACCCGCGAGGCGTCGACGTAGTCGACCACCCCACCGCGCAGGGCCTGCACTGCGGTTCCCGAGTCCACCGCCACCGTGCGCTCGATGCCGGTACCGACCAGCGGCTTTTCCGGTCGCAGGCAGGGAACCGCCTGCCGTTGCATGTTGGCGCCCATCAACGCGCGGTTGGCGTCGTCGTGTTCAAGGAAGGGAATCAGCGAAGCAGCGACCGAAACGATCTGGCTCGGCGCGACGTCCATGTACTGCACACGCGCCGGCTCGGCGAGAATCGTTTCGCCTTTCTCGCGACANGTCACCAGTTCGTCGGTAAGCACGCCAGCCTCGCCAAGCTCGGAGTTGGCCTGGGCAATGATGTACGCGCCCTCTTCGATCGCCGAGAGGTACTCGATCTGATTGGTCACCTTGCCGTCGACCACCGTGCGGTACGGCGTCTCAAGAAAGCCGTACTCGTTGGTCCGGGCATAGAGCGCCAGCGAGTTGATCAGACCGATGTTCGGGCCTTCCGGTGTTTCGATCGGACAGACCCGACCGTAGTGCGTGGGATGCACGTCGCGCACTTCGAAGCCCGCACGCTCGCGCGTCAGGCCACCCGGGCCAAGGGCCGAAACGCGGCGCTTGTGGGTGATCTCGGAGAGCGGGTTGGTCTGATCCATGAACTGCGACAGTTGGCTGGAACCGAAGAACTCCCTGACCGCGGCGCTGATCGGCTTGGCGTTGATCAGATCGTGTGGCATCAGGTTGTCCGACTCAGCCTGCGACAGGCGTTCCTTGACGGCACGCTCGACGCGTACCAGGCCGGCCCGGAATTGGTTCTCGGCCAACTCGCCGACCGAGCGAACACGGCGATTACCCAGATGGTCGATGTCGTCGACTTCGCCACGACCATTGCGNAACTCGACCAGCAACTTGATCACTTCGACGATATCGCGCGGCGACAAGGTCAATTGCTCGCGCACTTCACCGCTGGCACCGGCAGCTTTGAGCTGCTCGAACAAGGCCAGCGCCGCCGTTTCGGTCATGTTTTCGGCGATCGCCCGCGCCCCGTGGTTCAACTCGCCGAGAAGCTCGATCCCTGGCGCCGCTGCACCCAGGGCCTCAGTGAGCAGATTGACGATAGCTTCACGCTTGGAAGGCACATGCTTGAGCATGATCTTGTATTCGACGACGTCCTTGCGGGCCACACGCCGGTTGAACTTCATGCGCCCAACGGCGGAAAGATCGTAACGGTCGTCNGAGTAGAACAGACCGTTGAACAGAATCTCAACCGCTTCTTCCGTGGGCGGCTCGCCAGGGCGCATCATGCGGTAGATGGCGACGCGTGCTGCCTGCCTGGATATCGTATCGTCTGCGCGCAGGGTCTGCGAGATGAAACCACCGCGGTCGAGGTCGTTGATATACAGGGTGTGCAGCGACTCGATACCGGATTCGACGAGCTTCGCCAGCAGCGACTCGGTAATCTCGTCGTTGGCAGTGGCGAGAATCTCGCCACTGCTCTGGTCGATGACGTCCTCGGCGACAACCCGTCCGATGAGGAAGTCGTCCGGAACGGCGACCTGCTTGATTCCGGCGGCGTCGAGTTCGCGGATGTGCTTGGCCGTGATGCGCTTGTCCTTGGCGATGATCAGCGCCCCGGAGGAATCGTTGAAGTCGAAGCGTGCCACTTCGCCGCGCAAGCGCTCGGGAACCAGCGCGAATTCAATCACGCTCTTGCCGAGAATGAAGGTGTCAAAGTCGAAGAACTCGCGCAGTATCATCTGCGGCGTCAGTCCGATGGCCTTCAGCAAGGTCGTAACCGGCATCTTGCGACGTCGGTCGACGCGGAAGAAGAGCAGATCCTTGGGATCGAACTCGAAGTCCAGCCATGAGCCGCGGTAGGGAATCACCCGCGCCGAAAAGAGCAGTTTCCCGGAACTATGGGTCTTGCCGCGGTCATGCTCGAAGAACACCCCGGGCGAGCGGTGAAGCTGCGAGACGATGACCCGCTCGGTACCGTTGATGACGAAGGAGCCGGTGGTTGTCATCAAGGGTATTTCGCCCATGTAGACTTCCTGCTCCTTCACTTCCTTGATCGTATCGGGAGTCTCGCGATCGAGGATGACCAGGCGCACCTTTGCGCGCAGGGCCGAGGCAAAGGTCAGACCGCGCTGGTGGCATTCCTTGACGTCGAAAGCCGGCTCCGAAAGCGCAAAGCTGACGAACTCCAGGCGCGCATTGCCACTATGGCTGACGATTGGAAAAATAGAGGAAAACGCAGCCTGCAAACCCTGATTCTTGCGTTGCGCTACGGGCGTCGTCTTCTGCAGGAAAGCAGAAAATGACTCCAACTGGGTAGCCAGCAAGTACGGCACTTCAAGCACGCTGGCGCGCTTGGCGAAGCTCTTGCGGATACGCTTTTTCTCGGTGTAGGAGTAGTTCATGGTCGCTCCGAACTCAGACGGCAAAACCTCTAGCGCGCACCGGCGAGAGTCGCAAGACCCGCCAGTCCGCAACGGACAAAAGCAATACGACTAGCAGCACAACGAGTACTCGGGCACTCATTTCTCTGTCGCTACTCGGCATTGCGTTTGCACGCTGCACAGCCCTGCGCCCGCGGCGCAAAGCCGTTTCCAGAAAAGCACAAAAGGGCTGACAGCCGAAAAGCTGCCAGCCCAGGCACCGGGTCGAAATTACTTGACCTCGACCTTGGCCCCCGCATCCTCAAGAAGCTTCCTGAGAGCGTCGGCGTCGGCTTTGGAAACGCCTTCCTTGATCGCCTTCGGCGCGCCATCAACGAGGTCCTTGGCCTCTTTCAGGCCCAGGCCGGTCGCTGCACGNACGACCTTGATCGTCTCGACCTTCTTCTCGCCGCTGGCCATCAGCATGACCGTAAACTCGGTCTGCTCTTCAACCACCGCTGCGGCTGCCCCAGGCGCAGCAACCGCCATGGAAGCGGCCGAGACGCCAAACTTCTCTTCGAACGCCTTGACCAGNTCGTTCAGGTCCATCACCGTCATCGTGCCAACGGCTTCGAGGATGTCTTCTTTGCTAATCGCCATAATCAATAAACTCCTAAATCTGAATACTTGTAAAAGCTGNCAGCGCGGTCAGGCAACCGCATCTTCACGTTGTTTAGCCAAGGCAGCGAGCGCACAGGCAAACCCGGTCACCGGCGCCTGCATCATGCCCAGCAACTGGGCGAGCAGTTCCTCGCGACTCGGAATCGCGGCTAGCCTCTGTACGCCAGCGACGTCGAGAAGCTCACCCGCGTAGCTGCCAGCCTTCACGACCAGTTTGTCGTTAGTCTTCGCGAAGTCATGCAGCACTTTGGCCGCCGCTACCGGATCCTCCGAGATGCTGTAAATCAGCGGCCCGGTCAATTGCCCGGACAACTCGGCAAAAGCACTACCCTGCACCGCCCGACGCACCAAGGTGTTTTTCAGTACGCGCAGATAAACACCGGCAGCACGCGCCTGCGCCCGCAAGCGCGTCAGGTGAGCCACCTGCAAACCGCTGTACTCGGCGACGACTATCGTCTGTGCACCAGCCACCTTGGCCGACACCTCGGCCACGACGNCTTTCTTTTCATCAAGATTAAGACCCACAGGCCCTTCCTCCCTTCAAGTCAACAAACGGCGCCTCAATCAGCCTGCGCCGCACCCACGGCGACCTTGGATCAGGGGTGGCAACGACGGCCTTGGCGGGTCGCTGCGAATTCCTTTTCTGGGCACACCATCTCTGCAGGCTGCTTGCACACTTAAGCTTCCGGCGAAAAGCCCTCGGCACCTGCGGTCTTTGACGATCCATCGACGGCGCCAGCACGGCACCGCAAACGGCCCAACAAAGTTCCTGGCCGGAGCACGTCACGAAACGACGTACGCCGGCTCTCTATATCGCTTGTTTCGATTCTCTACAGCGTCGTAGCATCGACGCGAATACCCGGTCCCATGGTGCTGGAGACGGCAATGCGCAGCAGATACTGCCCNTTGGAGGTTGCCGGCTTGGCCTTGATCAGCGCATCGACCAGCGCCTTGAGGTTGAGCAGCAATTTGTCCGCGTCAAACGACGCGCGCCCGATCGTGCTGTGGATGATGCCGGCCTTGTCGGTGCGATACTGAACCTGCCCGGCCTTGGCGTTCCTGACCGCCGTCGCCACGTCCATGGTCACCGTGCCGACCTTGGGGTTTGGCATCAGCCCGCGCGGCCCCAGGATCTGACCCAGTTGGCCAACGACGCGCATCGCGTCGGGCGTGGCAATCACGCGGTCGAAGTTCATCACTCCGGACTTGATCTCTGCGGCCAGGTCTTCAAAACCGACGATGTCGGCACCGGCTTCGAGGGCCGCCGCCGCCTTGTCACCCTGCGCGAAGACGGCAACCCGGATCGTCTTGCCGGTACCGGCGGGCAAAACGACCGAGCCGCGGACGATCTGGTCAGACTTGCGAGGATCGACCCCAAGACCTACGGCAACATCGATCGATTCGTCGAATTTGGCTGTGGCAAACTCCTTGGCCAGCTTCAGCGCTTCGCCAACCGCCAGGCTGGCCGTGCGATCGACCTTGCCCTTGACCGCTTTTTGACGCTTGCTCAACTTCGCCATCTCAAACACCCTCCACCGTGACGCCCATCGCTCGGGCACTGCCGGCGATCGTGCGAACTGCTGCANCCATGTCGGCCGCCGTCAGGTCGGGCATTTTCTGCGTGGCAATGGCCTCGCATTGTGCGCGGGTCAGCGTGCCAACCTTGTTGGTCAATGGCTTTGGACTACCCTTCTGCAGGCCAATGGCCTTCTTGATCAGGATGGTTGCCGGCGGCGTCTTCATGATGAAGGTGAAGCTCTTGTCGGCGAAGGCGGTGATCACCACCGGAATCGGCAGGCCCGGCTCCACGCCCTGCGTCTGGGCATTGAACGCCTTGCAGAACTCCATGATATTCAGGCCGCGTTGTCCAAGCGCCGGTCCAATGGGAGGCGATGGATTCGCCTTACCCGCAGGCACCTGCAGTTTGATGTAGCCAGTGATTTTTTTTGCCACGGTAGGAATCTCCTTTAGACGGGTTCAAACGCGCTCGTGACAGCGCTCCCCAAACGACAAAGGCGGCCCGGGAGCCGCACTACTGCGGCGCGCCAGGAAANTCACGCACCGCGACTCAACTGCAGGATCAGGCTTTCTCGACTTGAGCGAACTCGAGTTCGACCGGCGTCGGACGGCCGAAGATGGTCACCGAGACGCGAAGACGGTTCTTCTCGTAATTCACCTGCTCGACCGCGCCGTGAAAATCGGTAAAAGGACCGTCCTTGACGCGGACAACTTCGCCTGGCTCGAAAAGCACTTTGGGGCGCGGCTTTTCAACGCCTTCCTGGATTTGCTGCATGATCTTGTCGACCTCCTTTTCGGAGATCGGCGTCGGCTTGTTGGCCGTTCCACCGACGAAACCGGTGACCTTTGGCGTGCTCTTGACGAGGTGCCAGGAATCGTCGTTCATTTCCATTTCCACCAGCACGTAGCCGGGGAAGAACTTTCGCTCGGAAATGCTCTTCTGACCCATCTTGAGCTCAACCACCTCCTCGACCGGCACCAGAATCCGGCCAAAGGAATGCTCCATCGCCTGTCGCTGGATGCGTTCGAGGAGTGCGCGCTGCACACTCTTCTCGAAGCCGGAATAGGCGTGTACAACGTACCAGCGCATGCTCATGATTGCCTCCAGCCAAGAACCAGGTCGTAGAGAACCCACTCGAGGCCCTTGTCGGTCAACCAGAGAAAGACCGCCATCACCACCACAAACGCGAACACCAGACCAGTGGTCTGGATGGTTTCTTTGCGCGACGGCCAGACCACCTTTTTCGCCTCGGTGGTGGCATCCTTGGCAAAACCAAAAAACTGACGCCCGGGCTCGGTCTGCCAGGCGACGACGACAGCCAGCGCCGCCCCGGCCAAGACGGCAAGGACACGCAGGATCATCGCCTGCTCGACGAGCAGGTAGAAGCCAGCGATGCCGGCGACGAGCAGCAATACCGCCAACGCAAACTTTAACTTATCGGCCATGTGGTCCGCTTTGTTTACTTCTTTGATTACTGGTTGGCAGGGGCAGAGGGAATCGAACCCCCAACCTTCGGTTTTGGAGACCGACGCTCTGCCAGTTGAGCTATGCCCCTGCGGCAGAGACCGGGGGCGCCCCGCGATGGAGCAACCCCTTGTCTTTACTGAACCTACTCGATGATCTTCGCCACGACGCCGGCGCCGACGGTACGGCCGCCTTCGCGAATGGCGAAGCGCAGACCTTCCTCCATGGCGATCGGCGCGATCAGCTTGACCGTCATCTGGATGTT
>Ga0056905_1000654_pt1 | contig 15582 bp, 13 predicted proteins | sample EBPBio242008_DNA_FD_55044 | JGI IMG/M metagenome (GOLD analysis project Ga0056905, IMG submission 55044) | Wastewater treatment Type I Accumulibacter community from EBPR Bioreactor in Madison, WI, USA - Reactor 1_4/24/2008_ DNA | ecosystem: Engineered > Bioreactor > EBPR > Anaerobic-Aerobic >...
AAGGGGCCAGCACCTACGCCACCGTCCAGCTCAAGCCGCTGCTGATGGTCGGCAAAAGCAAGGTGGACGATGCCGCGCCCCGCGCCGTCAAGACCGTCCCGGCGCATTTCTCGCCCGTCTTCCGCGCCGACCAAGACGACATCTCCCGCGTCTTCGGCTCCGAAGCCAACGGCACGCAGCATTTCGCCATCGGCAGTCCGCTCGACATGGACGGCGTGGACGTGTGCATCGACCTCGAACGGTTCGCCGAGCGCTCGTCGGCGGTGTTTGGGCGCACCGGCACGGGCAAGACGTTCGTGACGCGCCTGCTGCTGGCCGGGCTGCTGCGCCACGACAAGGCCTCGTTCCTCGTCTTCGACGCCCACGGCGAGTACGGCTGGCGCGGCACCGACGAGGGCACGTCCGGCGGGACGACGTGGGGCCTCGGACGCCTCTTCCCCGGCAAGGTCTTCACCGCCACCCTCGACCCGGCGCACAGCCGCAAGGCCGGCACCCGCGCCGACCTCGACATCGCGCTCTACGCCGACCAGTTCGAGCCGTCGGACATCCTCCCGCTCCGTTCCAGTCTCAACCTCACCGACACCGCCGCCGACTCCGCCGCGCTGCTCTTCCGCCACTACAAAGAGCGCTGGCTGGAAAAACTGATGACCGCCGAGCCGGGCGACCTGAAGATCCTCGCCGAGGAAACCGGGGCCAACGAAGGCTCGCTCTCGGCGTTGTGGCGGCGGCTCGAACGGCTCAAACGCTACGACTTCTTCCGCCTCGAACCCTCCAAAGGCAAGCGCGACGCCCTCCGCGACATCGAGGAAGCCATCGCGTCGGGGAAATCCGTGGTGTTCGAGTTCGGCGGCGTGCAGGACGAAACGGCCTACTTGCTCGTCTCCGGCCTGTTCACGCGGCGGCTGCGCGACCTGTGGGAGGACAAGGCGGTGAAGGCGCAGAGCGGCGAGGGCGAGAAGCCGCGCCAACTCGTGATCGTGATCGAAGAGGCGCACCGATTCCTCGCACCCGGCATCGCCCACGAGACGCCGTTCGGCAAGATTGCCCGCGAGATGCGCAAGTTCTACGTGAGCCTGCTCGTGGTCGATCAGCGCCCGTCCGCCATCGCCGACGAGGTGATGAGCCAGATCGGAACGAAGTTCGTCGCCGCGCTCTCCGACGACAAGGACCTGTCGGCGGCGCTCGTCGGCACGTCCGGCGCGTCGAGCCTGCGCGGGATTTTGGCGACGCTCGAGACGAAGCAGCAGATGCTCGTGCTGGGCCACGCCGTCCCGATGCCGATTGCCGTGCGCACCCGCGCCTACGACCAAGCGTTCTTCGACGCCGTCCGCCCCATCTCCAAATCTGCGGCCCAGCACGCCGACGATATTTTCGGCGATTAGGGGGGTACCGTCGGTACGGCACCGTCGTTCGCGCGAGGCTCTCGCGTCTATCCCAGCAAAGGCCGTGAAGAGGAAAACGGCTCCCCTCTGGGACAGGTAGAATACCGCTGGTGGCGAACGAGCGTCCTCGACCTGTCGGATCCGTCCCCAAATCTTCACGAGCAAGGGCGCGAACTGGGTACGGGTGCAGCGGTTTAGGGCGCGGCTCTTCCTCCTACCCCTATTCGATGAGCGAAAATACCGCCGATTCCTCCAGCCAAGAACGCCGCGTCGGGCCGACCGTCTCGCGCGACAAGTGGTACCTGCACGCCCGCCAGAAGCTCGCCAAGGGCTACCGGCTGATTGTGGCGAAGGACGGGAAAAAGCGCGCCAACTTCTGGACGGCCGAGAAGGGCTTCGAGATGTGCGCGTACGAAGTCGCCCGTGCCCTTGTCCAGTCCGGCGAGCTTACGCTTGTGGGTGAACACCCGCTCGGGCTGATGTACGAACTCGTCGTGCCGGACGCACCGCCGCCCAAGGCCAAGGTCACGAAAGCGCCCAAGCCGCCCAAGCCTGCCCCTGCCCCCAAAGAGGACGACCTCGACGACCTCGACAATCTCGACGGCGAAGAGGAAGACGACGATGCAGCGGAGGACGACCTCGACCTTGACGTGGCCGACGACAGCAGCGAAGACGAAGAAGACCTCACCGATCTCGACGACGACGAGGACGTGAAGCTCTGACGCCGCATCCGACCGTCGTCAAACCTTACGCCCGGCATGGCCTTCAAGCCTGCCGGGCGTTTTTGTCGCGCGGCGTTCAGAGCGCCGTAGAGTCGGAAGCGGAGCTGTCCGTTGGGGCAGCCGCGGCGGTGCTGTCGGAAGCCGGGGCGGGCGCGCTGCTCGCTGCCGGGGCGGCAGCCGTGGAGGAGCTGTCGGCGGCGAGCGAGTCCGCGACGGCTTGTCGCCGAGCGGTTTCGGTGGCGGTGGGCGTGAGCACGAACGCGAGCAGTGCGGCTACGAGCGTGAGCACGAGGCCGCCGAGCAGCACAGCCTTGGAGTTTCCTGCGCGGGTAGCGGCAGCCTTGCGTTCGAGCGGGAACGAGGCAGTGGCGTAGTCGCCGCCTTTGGCCGCCACACGCCAGTAGAGCCGCCCACCGTCGCCGGGGGCGAGGGCGCGTACATGCAGCGACGTTACCGGGCCGAGGCGGCTGTCCACGACGAGGGTCTCGAAGGCCTCGTCGGCGGCGACCTGCACGCGGTAGCCCCGTGCACCTTCGACCGTTTTCCAGCGAAGGGTCACGTCGGAGCCGTAAACGGGCGTATCGGTAGAGGGAGCGAGCAGAACCGGAGCGTCCATCGGCGGAATCGGGTGAATCCGAGCAAGATAGCGCCGCCTTCCGCCTCGCCGCGTCCTTCAACGGGATTTCGGGAGTAGAGGCTCGGCTTCCGTCGGAAGCATACGTCTTTCCAGCAGCCGGAAACCGGCCGTCAACCCCTGACCCTCTCTGCCGAGGCTACATCTGCGCGTCCAAGAGTTGCCCGGCGAGGGCGATAAAGTCGCGCTCGGTGACGATTCCGACCAGCTGCTCGTCGCGCACCACCGGGAGCGCCCCGATGCCTCGCGTGCGCATCAGCCGGATGGCCTCGGCGGTGGACGTGTCCGGCCCCACCGTCACCACGTTGTGCTGCATGATCTGTTTGACGGGCACGTACCGATCCTCCAGGCTGGTCGCGTCCACGAGGTGGCGCAGCAGGCTGCGGTGCGACACCAGCCCGACGAGCTTGTGGTCTTCGTCTTCTACGAGCACATGGCGGATGTGCTGCCAGTCCATCAAGCTGGCGACGAGGTCAACGAGTTCGTCTTCGTGGACGGTGTAGAGGTCGGTGGTCATGTAGTGCTCCACCCGTGTCCGTTCGAGGTGCGGCACGGCGCGGCCCTCGCGAACGTCGGCGAGCGGCCACTCGGCCACGGGCAGTCCTGTTTCTTGGCGCTCCACCATCGAGGCGACGAGGGCGGTGAGCAGTTCGGCGCGGCTGGCCGACGGTGCTTCGGTGCGCATCTTGGCGAGGCTGGCGAGCTGCCATTCGGCCCCGTTGGTGCGGTGGGTCACGCGCCCCTCGACCAGCCCGATGTAGCGATCGGCGTCGGCCCGGTCGATGCCGGCGCGCAGCAAGCCTTCGTGCGCCAGCGGCGCAAGGTGACGGGCGATGAGTTCCGGCGCGGGCAGACGCAGGCCGTCCACCCAGGTGAGCGTCGCGCCAAGGCCGAGGCGGGCGGCGTTGACGAAGTTGGATTTGGCGGTTTGAAACGGCACATGCTGCCGGATGTCGCCGTATTTGAGGATCATCCCGGAGACGAGGCCGAACCAAAACGCCGCGTTGGCGATCTCGTCCGGGACGCTCGGCCCGCTCGGCATGATGCGGTTTTCGATGCGCAGGTGTGGCTTTTTCGTCCCGTCGGGTTGGGTGGAGATGCCGTAGACTGCGCGGTTCCAGCGGTAGACGGTACCGTTGTGGAGCATCAGCGATTTGAGGCGCGGAATGCCGCCCTCGGCCAACACCTCGAACGGATCGGGGTCGTCGTGGTCGGGCGCGAGCAGCACACGGAAGCGCGAGATGTCTTCCTTAAAAATCTCCGTGACGGAATCCTCAATCCAGCGCGAGCCGAAGTGGACGCGCGGCGACATTTCGCGCAGGTACAGGTTGGCCGACCGGGTGTCGACCGCTTGCTGGAAGAGCGCGATGCGGGTTTCGCGCCACAGGTCTTTGCCAAAGAGCAGCGGGCTGTTGGCCGAGAGCGCCATCACCGGCCCGGCCACGAACTGCGCCATGTTGTAGTACGACGCGAAGTTCTCCGGATCGACCTGAAAGTGCGTCTGGAACGACGTGTTGCACATCTCCATCAGCATTCCCTCGTGGCGAACGAACAGCTCGTCGGTCCCGCGAATCTGGAACTGTCCCGCGCCGCCACGCAGTCGGTTGATCACCTCGTGGAGCGCATAGTAGCGCGGCATCGGGGTGAGATTGTCCACCGTCAGATCCGTCAGGTGCAGCGTGGGCAGGATGCCGCACATCACCACGTCCGACCCTACCGACCGGGACAGCCCGCGCACATACCCCATCAGCTCGTGCAGCTGCGCCTCCATCTCCGAGAGCGCGTGGCCTTGGAAGTCGTGTGGGTCGAGGTTGAACTCGAGGTTGAACTTGGCCAGTTCGCTCACCACCCGCTCGTCCGTGCTGGCCGCGAGGACGTCTTCGATGGTCGAGGCCGGGTTGTAGAGGGCATCGACGAGGAACAGCTCTTGCTCGGCCCCAATGCGGCGTATGCCGGTTTCAAATGCGCCGTCGCGGAGCATAAACTCCAGCGCCCGGACGTCTTGAAGCAGCTGGCGGGTAAAGCGGCGCAGGCTGGCGTCGTCTTGGTGGCGGGAAACGTTCTGGTCGCCCATACGGGAGGGGGAGGGGGAGGGTGCTAAGGATGAGGGAGCGGGAGGGGAGAGAAAGACCAAAACCAGCGGTTACCTACACGGGCACCGCAGTGCCGCACAGCACCGCTTCGGCGTACGGGAGCAGCATACGCTCCGAGACGAGGCCGACCACCGCGCCGCCTTCGTCCACCACCGGCAGCGAGCCGATGCGGAGGCGGCGCATCGTCGCGACGGCTTCGGCGACCGGCGCGTCCGGGCCGATGGTCGTCACATTGGCAACGAGCAGGTCACCGACGGGGACGTCGTCAATCAGGCCGTCGGCCAGACGCCATGCCACGAGGTAGCGCAGCAGCCGGGCGCGGTTGATCAGCCCGACGAGCCGGTGGGCATCGTCCACCACCAGCACATGCCGGACGCGCTCGCGGTCGATCAGCACCGCCACGTCCGATGCGCGTAGGTGGGCCGGCAGGGTAAACGGGCGCGGGCGCATCACATCGGCCACACGGAGATCGGCGAGGGCAGGCATTGGAGGCAGGCAAACCGGGACTTCACCGAAGATACATGGTTTGCGAGTGCCCCGCGAAGTTTCGCAGCGGATGTTGGCGGTTCGATCTTCGTCGTGCCGCTCATTTCTTCGCCGCTCCCCGCAACGTCGATGCTTCCTCCCTTTCCAGGCTTCACGTCCGACGCCTTCGCCTTCCTACGCGCGCTGGCCGTCCATAACGACCGGGCATGGTTTCAGCCGCGCAAAGCGATGTTCGATGCCGAACTGCGCGACCCGCTGGTGCTGTTCGTTGCGTCGTTCCTCGACGAGGCACGGCGGCGCGGCCTGCCGTTGACCGGTCAGCCCGAGAAGTCCGTCTTTCGCCTCTACCGCGACACCCGCTTCTCCAAGGACAAGCGCCCGTACAAAACGCACCTCGGCGCGTGGCTGACGCCGTCGGGCGACAAGGCCGAACCCGGCGGCTTCTACGTCCACATCGAACCGGATCGGGTGTTCTGCGCCGTCGGCTATTGGGGCGCGCAGGGCGCGGACTTGCGGCGGCTGCGGCAGCGTTTCGCCGACGACGTGCACCTCGGCGACGACCTCGCGGCGCGGATGGCCGCCGCCGGCGCGCGGTTTGAATCGGACGAGGCGCTCAAACGGATGCCGCAAGGCTTCGAGGCCTACGCCGAAACGCCCGCCGCGCCGTTCCTCCGGTGGAAGCACTTCTTGGCGATCCTCCCGTTCGCCGAGGCCGACACCTACGCGCCGTCGTGGGTGCAGACCGCCGCCGACTTTGCCGAGGCCGCGATGCCCGTGCTCGACTTGGGGCGGTAGATAATGGTGCCGAGCATCCCCGGATAATCGGTCACGCATCCCCCACAAACTGCGCATTCCCATTTCGGCGGCAGCACGAAACTTCGTCTCGCCCTATCATCGGCCTTACAGGTCGTTTTTCTTGGCAACCGGCCCGTCTATATCGCTCCGGTTTCGATGAAGCGCTGCCCACATTGCGGACGCACATTTGACGATTCGCTGGCTTTTTGCCAGCACGATGCCACGCCCCTCGTGGCCCTCGCTGTCGCGCCCATTCCTCCGCCACGCCCGATACCTACCCCGCAACCGGTTTCAACGACGCAGCCTGCGGCCACAGCAGGGGCGCAACCGGAGGTGCCGGAGTACCTGCGCGACACGCCCGCGCGCGGACTGTCCAACCGCACCGCGTGGATCGTGGTGGGAGCGCTGGCTTTGGTGGGGCTGCTCGGTCTCGGCGGCTACTTCTTGCTGCTGCGGCAGTCTGGTCTGAGCGGTGAAGGTGCGGAGATGGCGGATAGCACGGCGATGGGATCAGACAGCGCGGCACGCGGAACGACGGGACCGTTTGTGCCACCGGACGATGGCCCGGCACAGAACATTCGGTATGCTGAATCTCCCAACGACGGTTTCTTGGCGCTGCGCTCTGACCCTTCCATTTCTCAGGGATCTCGCTTGCTGCGCATCCCCCACGGTGCAGCTGTCACTGTGCTCTACACCGGTGGCCCCAGCGATGTTATTGAGGGAAAGTCTGGCACATGGGTGCAGGTGCAGTACGGTAGCACGGTCGGGTGGGCGTTCGACGCCTTCCTGCGTAATGAAAGCCAAAACAGCACGTCCGGAGCCACACTCGTGCCCGACGGCATGGTGGCGCAGAACCTCTGGGCAACCGTGTACGAACCCAAAGACGGCTGGCTCAATATGCGCGGCGGGGGGAACGCCCGCGCCGCCATTATCACCCGCATCGACAACGGCCAGCAAGTGTTCGTGCATTACTGCCGTGCCGATGTCGTCCAATCGCCCGGCGGCCAGCCTGGCCGGTGGTGCTACGTCGGCTACGACAACCGATCCGGGTGGGCCTTCGACGCCTACCTCGTCGGCGTCTCCCGCTGATTCGCTGCATTCCAGCCGCTCACCTGCTTGGGCGTGTCGGCCTCGCTCTCCTTGTTTTTCCTCATCAAGCCTATGTATTGCCCCCACTGCGCCAAGCCCATCGCCGACGACGCCACTTTCTGCCCGTATTGCGGCCAAGCCCCGACGCCCTCTCGAGAGCCGGTATCGGCGCAAACCGACACCTATCAAAGCTCGGGGCAAACCGGAGAGTACCGAGGCTATTCCCCCCCTACATCGGTAATCGTTGAAAAGATGAGATCTGCCTACCAAGGCCGCAGCGGCTACAGCGGCGGAGCACAGCGGGGCGGGCGATCGAGCAACGTTGTCCGGATGATCGGAGAGCCGGTGATCAAGAATCTGGACATTGCGATGGCCGGTGCGACACTATCGGGTGGAGAAGACCCACCGATGGTCATCGTCGCCGAAAAGGCCACTTACCTCTCAAACACCACATATCGGTTAGAACCGAACCTGCTGCTGGAGCGCGTTCAAGCCCATATTCTTGAAGCCGACGTTCCGGTTGAGGTACAACTGGTAGACTCGAGGTGGGTTGGCGATGCCGAAGAGCATCGCCCGCGCCTCATTGCCTTCATGCGCAGCCACCGGTTCAGCGAGACCCGCATGGTGCTGGGCGTGGATTACCTTGGCAAGTGGGCAGCGGTTCAAATGAGCTTGGGCATTCAACCCGAGCCTGCCCCAAGTTTTAAAGCTTCTGATCTTGTTAAGCACCTTGCTTTTGGGGGCTTGGCTTCATTTTTGCTGGCAATGATTGTTATGAATGTATCTGAAGAATTAGGTGTATTCATGATGTTGATTAGTGTTGCTCTTTTGGGATTTGCGTTTTTTAGATACAACAAGGAGAAGAATAGGCATCACCAAGGCATTGCAGACCGCAAGGTATCGCAAGCTTCTGCGCGCCTCAGTCGATCATTCAAGACGGACGATATGCATCTCTTCTGCACTGCGATGGAGGACATCTTTAAGCATGTTGTGAACGATATTGTGTCACAGGGGGCAGAGGTAGTGCGTGTAGACGTGAAGGGCAAGGGATTCTTTAAAAAACCCAACGAAGCCGCCAAACCGGTGGCACGAACCTCCAATGCGGCGGATTCTGAAGTTTGACCGTCGCCTCGTGCTCCGCGCTTTTGTTCCTGCAATGCGGCTGGGTGACGCTGCACTTTAGATACCCGAAGATGAGCCCCCTCTCCCTGTCTACTCGCCTGCTTGATCCTGCGGCTCCCATTGGCCAGTGGGACGGGGCGAGCGAACCCGGTAGTACCGGTGTTCGGGTGCTTCGTGGATACAGCGCGTTCGCGGTTTTTGAGGTGCCGCGCATTCCCAACTTCCAAGCCGCCCGCTTCACCGATTTTAAGGGGAAGAACTGGGATGAAATCGTGTCGGCGGTGGCCAAACTGCAACAGACGTGGTTGGGGGCGCTTTTTCACGCGGGGCCTTTCACGGCGCTCTCGATGCGCTTTGTGAGCGGAATCGATCTCCACGGCAACCCGAAGGTTCGGTTGTTCCTCATCGGGCGGGCTTGGGGAAGCCACCAAGCAGAAGCCGAAGCAGCGCTGGCGCATCTTACCCGGGTCTTGGAAGGCACCTTCCCCAATGCCTATACGCTAAACAGACTCACCGATGCTTCTCTTGCCATAGATGCAGAGGCCAGAGAGGTCCTTGGATTGGAGTGGGTAAACTCAATGGTAGAAGTGCTACGGCCTGAACAGACCTTCTCCGCGTCGCATGACCGAAGTCTGACAGGGTTTTCGTTCTACTACCTTCCCTTACCCTTCCGAGGCGACGCTTCCTCTACAGGGCGGCACTACTGTGAGCATATGACCAAGATGGTGGCTCCCGGCGAACGGGTCGCCCTTGATTTTACGCTCATTCCAACAACCCCTCTAACCGAGGTAGAGCGAAGCACCTTGATCGGCTGGAAAGGGATAGCCGAGACGTGGTCCAAGGAGCAAACCTTTGAAACGGGCGGAGGGCTGTATACCAAGCCGCAGAAAATCCAGATTGCGCCAGACCCAAGCGCGGAGCCGGCCAAGAAGGCCTACGAGGCGTTGCTCAAAGAGATGGGGGAGTACGGCAGCGAACTGTACTTGTTTGCGGTACGCATACTCAGCTCCTCCCACCAGCCTCCACTTGGAATTGCAAGCGGTGCAACCAGCGAGTTTTCCATGACGGGCAGCAGCCATTATCTCGCTCCCGTCCCCCGCGATCATCCGGCTTTTGCGAAAGCGCTCCGGGCCGCACAGTATCTCTACGTCACGCCCGCCGTTTATAGTCCGATCTGGGATCAACTCGATGCGCCTGAGACGCTGCGCCGGATGCACAGAATAGCAGCCCTCAAAGAAGTGGGCGCGGTATTTCGGATGCCAATTGGGGGTGAACAGGGGGTGACGGGTATGGAAATGGACGATGGAATCTTGGAAGTCGAAAAATCGAAGGGCAAGACAGAAGCATCCAGCGAGAGTCGTCCCTATGAGGGTAACTCGGTTTCCCCGAAGCCGCTCGATCGCCGTGTCATTCACCTCGGGCACGTCATCGAGACAGGAAGGTTGACTCAGACGCCGGTAGATCTCGACTTGGAAGTTCTCAAAAAGCACCTCTTTGTGGTTGGGCAGCCTGGTTCGGGCAAGACAACTTTCTGTTTTTCTCTACTTCACCAACTTTGGACCAAGTTCAAAATTCCCTTCTTGGTTATTGAGCCGGCAAAGAAAGAGTACCGTGCATTACGCACAGTAGCAGGTATGGAAGATATGCTTGTTTTTACAGTAGGTAACGAGCTTGTATCTCCGCTACGCCTTAATCCTCTTGAGGTGCCCCCAGGAGTTTTGCTCACTGAACACATAGCGCAAACGAAGGCAGCTTTGTCCGCGGGCTTGGATATGCCTGAACCACTTCCCGGGGTTTTTGGGAAGTCAATGGAGCAAGTCTATCGTGATCTGGAGTGGAGCGAGCTTGATGTGGGAGGAGAGACCTCGCTTTCTGCCCCAAGCCTTGCTGATCTGTACTCGGTCGCCCTAAATGAAGTGAGAAAACTGGGTTATGGGAAAGATGTGGAAAGTAACTTTGAAGGGATGATCCGCTCACGACTTGGCCCCCTCGTAAGCGGGATCCGGAGCTGGACGTTGAATACAGAGCGGTCGATGCCACTGGATTTTCTGCTGCAACGCCCTGTCGTGATCGAGCTTGATTCGCTGAACGATAGTGACAAGAATGCTATAGTTCTTTTGTTGCTTTCTCAGATCCGAACGTATGTAATGGCGAACCGGAGAACGAGAGACAGAAGCGAGCCGTCCCTAACACACCTAACGGTCATCGAAGAAGCGCACAATGTAGCTGCGAATCTGCCGGCTTCAAGCCCTCAAGACCCACGAGTATTGTCTGCTAAATTTATCGCCAGAATGTTGGCTGAGCTTCGAGCCTTAGGCGAAGGAATTGTGGTGGCCGATCAGCTTCCTACTGCTGTAGCACCTGAGGTGGTAAAGAACACGAATACCAAGGTGATGAACCGATTGGTGAGCTTGGACGACCGGCAAGTGCTTGGTGCTACTATGAACCTGTCCGAATGGCAAGTGCAAATGGCAGCTTCATTAAATAGCGGCCAAGGATTCGTCACCTCTCAAGCTTTGCAGGGCGCGCCGCTGGTACAGCAACCCAACTTCAAGCACGAAACAGCCGCAGACCAGCCTCTCCTTGACTCCGAGCTAAGGGAAAACCTAAGGCCACTTCTTGAAGCCCCCGATCTCCTCGTTGCCAACCACCCGTTTGCGCTGTGCAATTTGTGCTGCGAAGGGCGCTTGTGTGATCCACGCATCCGGGATCGAAGCGCGCGTAGCATCGAGAAAAGTCGACCGGATGTTGAGCGCAAGTTTGCTCAATCGCCTTCGTCAACCTCAACTGCGGGGCTGCTTGCGGCTCGTGAGGTTATGCAGCCCAAGGCCTCGAGGACCGATGTTGCAACGGGTTGTCATTGGGTGCACTTCAAGAAGTTCGTGGACTCAAGATTTCCCCAGCGAAGCGACCAATAACTCTTTGAGTTTGACTAAGATGGCATGTGCATTATACTATGGAAAATACTTCTGAAGCCCACGAACTCGACCGCAATATTGAAGTGCGGTCAGAGCAACTTAGAGGTCTGGAAACTGCCATGCAAGACATTGAAGCAGCAACCACAGCCCTCGAGTCTATGGGGCAACACTTGCAGCGTATGCTGGATCGGTTGGGCAGCGATCACGCCAAGCGCGGTATGCAACACCTCAAAGAAGCCCAATCTGAGGTGCAGGAGCGACGGCAGGGCATCGATGCCGAGTGCGCTCAAATACACCGCGATCTTGACGCCATTTATGCGGTAGCAGCGGAGCAATATGGCAACGCGCGGAAGGCTGCGTGGGAGGTGGAAGAACAACGCCGTTCCCTTCCTGAATACCTTGCCGAAGTCCATGCTTCTCTGCGCGGGATGGGCAAAGCGTTAGCCCAAGAAGAAGCGGCACAATACGACCGTATGGAGCATGTAGCGGTGCTTCGAAGCCGGGTTCAGAACGTAGAGTATGCCGCTATTGGCAAGAGCCGGTAAGCAAACCTCTCCTCCTAAACCGCCGTTGCAACTATGGGCTGGGAATCTGCATCCAACCACGAAAACGCCGAAGAGCTGGACCGAGAAGCCAAGGAACAGGGCGAGAAGCTTGAAACGCTTGAAACGCAAGCGAAGGAGACGCAGGAGGCTGTCCAGAGACTCGATAAACTCACGTCAAAGGTTGACGCCCTTCAAGAACGCCTTGATAGTGCAGAATTGAAGGCTGCAAAGGAGGCGCATGAGGGGGCCTTGCGCGAATTGCATGCAAGAAAACAAGAACTGGAGGCAGAGATTCAAAATGCCGAGCAAAAACTTGACGAGATGACTCAGGTGGTCTCGGAGCAGCACAACGAAGCCAAAGAAGCTCAACGCGAAATTCAAGGTGAACTTCAAGACATTCCTGATCACTTATCTGAAGTCAGAGATGCAGTGAACGAAATGTCTGGGGCTATTGGGGAGGAGATACAAGAGCAAGGGCGGCGTTTGGACGAAATCTCCAGAATGAGGAACGTGGTTGATCGTGCCCGTGCCTCTCTCCGTATGTAAAAGACTCCCTCTGCTATGAAGCAATGTCCTAAATGCGAACGCACGTTTGACGACGCGCTGGCCTTCTGCCAGTACGACGCCACGCCCCTTGTGACCGCCGTTGCCGCGCCTATCCCCCCGCCACGCCCAGTATCTGCCCCGCATCAGGGTTCGACCCCGCAGGCTGCGGTCGCGGCGGTCGCGCAGTCGGAGGTGCCGGAGTACCTGCGCGACACACCCACGCGCGGGTTGTCCAACCGCACGGCGTGGATCGTTGTGGGCGTGCTGGCGCTCGTCGGTCTGCTTGGCCTTGGCGGATATTTTCTTTTTGTACGTCCTCCAGCGCTCGAACGACAGGTTTATGCGGCACTTGATCAAGGCAATGTCGTAACGCCGGAGAACTACAGCGCGTACGATTACTATCACCAGCTCGCCCGCGACAAGCCGGGCAGTAAATCGCTCGAACGGGCGACGGTACGGGTGACGTCGCTCGTGCACGAGCAAACCGCGAGTAGCTTGCAAGCATGGGCCGAACGTTCGGAGGCCACCGACGAAGACTGGGCACGGATGGCGCGGCTCGCGTCGTGGAACCTCGAACTGGCGCCGGGCGAACCGGTCGCGATTGCCCAAGATCGCTATGTTAAGGCTCAACTGGCGTTCCGTGCCGGGCAAGTGCGGGAGGCACGCTCAGCGTTCGAGCAAGCCATCGAGGCGTGGCCTGAGTGGAATCTGCCATACAACAGCATGGGGGTGACCTTCGCCAAGGCCCGCGACTACGCTTCGGCGGTGACGTGGTACAGCTTTGCGGCCGAGCGAAGTCCCGACTGGTCGTTTCCGCACGCCAACCTTGGCGGGGCCTATTACAACCTCGGACGCTACGGCGACGCCGAAGTCGCGCTGCTCCGCTCCATCTCCATCGACGGCAACCGTCCCGGTCCGCACCTCACGCTCGCGGGTGTGTACGAACGCCAAGGCCGCTACCAAGACGCCATAAATGAGATGCAAACGGCGCTCCGACTGGATCCCAACGGCACGTCCGGCATCAACGTAAGCCGCGTGCAGCGGAAGATCGCTGAGATGCAGGCGTACGGCTACTATTGATGAACGCGACTGTGGATTCTTTTTCTTCTGCTGCTACACCAGCGAATCCAGGAGCCTTGGCTCGTCGTCCTGTCCGTTCCAACGGTTGGGGAATCTTACTGATCGGGATCGCTACGCTGCTCGGACTTGCTGGAGGAGTAGCGTGGTGGCTTACGCGGCCAACCTACGACCTCATGATCGTGAACGGGACGGTGGTAGACGGTAGTGGAGATTCGGCGCGGGTTACCAACGTGGCAGTTTCTGGCGGTAAGATCGTGGCGGTTGGGCGGCTTTGGGGTGCCGAAGCGGCTCAAACGATTGATGCGACGGGCCTTGTCGTTGCGCCAGGTTTTATTGATGTTCACACGCATGTGGAGGCCAGCTTCCCCTCCGGCACGAATCCGTTTCGCGCTCCGAACTTTGTTCGCCAAGGCGTAACCACTCTGATAACGGGCAACTGCGGCTCGTCTTCGTTGCATCTGGGCGAGGTGTTTGACCAGATCGGCCGCAACGGTTCAACCGTCAACGTGGCGTCGTTTGTGGGCCACAACAGCGTACGCAAAGAAGTGATGGATCGTGCTCGCCGTGCCCCCACACCGGCTGAGCAGCACCGGATGGACTCGTTGGTGGCTCAAGCGATGAAAGATGGAGCCTTGGGCTTATCGACGGGCCTCGCCTACGTTCCGGGTGCCTATGCCAGCAGCGACGAAGTAGTTGCGCTTGCTCGTGTCGTCGCTCGCGACAGCGGGATGTACGTTTCCCATATTCGCAACGAGGCTGCCGAAGGAATGGCGGCTTTACGCGAGGCGCTCGCCATTGGCTTGGCGGCACATGTGCCCGTCCATATTTCCCACTTCAAGGCATCGGGTAAGGGTCAGTGGGGACGAGTGGGCGAGCGTCTTACCCTACTCGATAGTGCCCGATCCGCCGGGCTAACGGTCTCTATAGACCAGTATCCATATACCGCGTCCAGCACCAGTCTTGACCTGATGCTGCCCGATTGGGCACTCGAAGGCGATGGCGGCGCACGACGTGCTCGGCTGGCAGACCCCGCAATGCGCGCGCGCATCGTGGCTGACATGAAGGATAAGCTCGCGGCCAACGGATGGAGCGACTACGCCTTCGCTCGCGTTGTAGCCTACCCCCCTGACACCTCATTCAACGGCCTCACCGTTGCGCAAATTGCTCGCCGCAGGCTGACCCAGATCCGGTCTTCTGAAAACGCTACGACTGCGCGTCGCGACACCACACGCCGCCTCAAACCCCTCCCGGACACTCCGGTGCAACGGGCTACAAGTTCTGCCCTGGAAACACAGATCGAAACGATCCTCGCCATGATCGCCCGCGGCGGAGCGCAAATGATCTACTTCGATATGAGCGAAGCGGATATGGAAGCGGTGATGCGGCTACCGGGCACGATGTTTGGCACGGACAGTTCGGTACGGTCGGACAACACGACAGCCAAACCACATCCTCGCGGATTGGGGACGTTCCCACGCGTAATAAGCCGGTATGTGGTCGGGCGCCCCGATGTGCTGGCAACCGCTGTGGCTACCCACCTGCCTTTTACGCCCGTCTTGACACTCTCCGAAGCAGTGCGCAAAATGAGCGCGTTGCCTGCCGAAACCTTTGGGCTTGCGGAACGCGGGCGCATCGCGCCGGGGTACTGGGCCGACCTGGTCCTCTTCGACCGGACTACCATCCAAGACGAGGCCACCTACGACGCGCCGTTACGCCGCCCCGCAGGTATCCATATGGTGTTTGTGAACGGACGAATGGTGTTGCACAACGGCACTTTTACATCCGAGGTGCCAGGCAAGGCGTTGCGTCACCGCACAAACCGATCATCCGACATGCGTTGAGCGCACTTCAGCGGGCGGCGACGGCTTCGACGCGGCGGATCTGGGGAATGGAGCGGCGAATGGCCTGCTCGATGCCCGCGCGGAGCGTCATGGTGGACATGGGGCAGGTGCCGCACGCGCCGAGCAGTTCCAGTTCGGCCACCATCTCCTCCGTCACGCCCAAAAGCCGCACGCTCCCGCCGTCGGCCATCAGGTACGGACGGATGGTTTCGAGCGTGTCCTCGATCTGGCGCAAGAGGGCCGGATCTTCGTGCGGCAGCACGTCGGGGGCGGCAACGTCGGTCATGGCAGGCAGTGGTCGTTTGGCCGCTCAACGCACAAGCTGCGGT
>Ga0056905_1000667_pt1 | contig 15297 bp, 20 predicted proteins | sample EBPBio242008_DNA_FD_55044 | JGI IMG/M metagenome (GOLD analysis project Ga0056905, IMG submission 55044) | Wastewater treatment Type I Accumulibacter community from EBPR Bioreactor in Madison, WI, USA - Reactor 1_4/24/2008_ DNA | ecosystem: Engineered > Bioreactor > EBPR > Anaerobic-Aerobic >...
CCGCGCAGGGTCGAGCTCTGCCAGGCAAAGAAAAAGCCGAAACAGGCGCCGCTGAAGCCGACTGAAATCAGCAGCAGCAGGATGAACAATACCGGCGCCCGGAGCGGCGCAAACGACCTCATCATGCCGACCGCTGTCCCTGCCGGAACAGCACCCCAGCGAAAACTGCTATGACGGCAACCTGTGCCGCTAGGACGGCGGGCCAGATCAGAGGAAACTGCGGGTCCAGATACTTCTGGGGGCCAAAGGACAGAAGGGCCATCAGCGCGGCAAGAAGGCTGAGCGCCCTGCCCATCCGGCCTGCCACGGGGCCGACAATCAGCGCTGCGGCTGCGGTCGCAAGCGCTACGGCCAGGAACGGCGCTATCGCGAAAAGCGGAATCGTCGCGGGCGGATGCGGTGGCACCCGGGCGTAAAGCGCTCCCAGCATGACCAACTGAAGGATGATCAGCACGCTCAGCGCGGCGGAGATCGAACGGGATTCGGACAAGATGGACCCTCCGGGTTCGGACAGCGGTAAGTGTAATTTATATTACGGTTGCGATTATCCGTAACTATAATTACTGACCTTGTCAACGCGACCACTCTGGAACGAAGGTACATGCGGCAGGAAACACGGAAAGCGCGGCGGAAAGAGATCCAGCAGGCTGCGCTGGCGCTGCTTGTCCAGCATGGTTATGCAGCGACAACGATGGCCTCCGTGGCCAAGGCAGCCGGAGCCTCGCTTGAAACGCTCTACAAATGGTATGGCGACAAGCCTGGCCTGTTCCGCGCGATGGTGCAGGCCAATATCGAGGAACTACGTGACGAGCTGGTCATGTCGGCCGCCGCATTCCGAGACCCGCTTGCCGCCGTACAGGAGTTCGGCCCCCAACTGATCGCGGTTCTCACCAGCGAGGAAGTTGTTGCCCTGAACCGGGCCGCGGCGGCCGACCCTAGCGGCGATCTCGGCCGGATCATTGCCGAGGCTGGGCGCGGCTCTATTGCGCCGCAGTTGACCGATCTGTTCTCGCGGGTAATTGAAGGTGAGGATCCAGCGCAAGTGACCGAGGTTTACCTAGGGCTACTGCTGGGTGATCTGCAAATCCGCCGCGTGATTGCCCGGATGCCGCCCCCTGACACAGCCGAAGCCCGCCAGCGGGCCGACAGAGCGTTGGAAATGCTCCGTCGCCTGTTTCCAGTTTACCCCTCAAAGCTCCCAGCCTAGATCTCTGTCACGCTCCCGTTTCCGTTCGGCCTCCAACTCCTGCTCGCGCTCTTTCTGGCGGGCCTTTTCCCGCTCCTGGTCTTCCGACTTGGCTTTGCCCAACACGTCGGCAAGCCTGCCGCGTATGTCGCGAGCGCCCTGCCCCGGCGCGTGATCATGCTCCTCGCCCAGATCACGCCCGGCAATCCGTGCGAGGCGCTGCTTGATCTCATCCTGATCCAGTTCCTTCGCCTGCCGCCCTGCGGCGGCGCGCAAAGCCGCCAACCCGGCGCTGACGTGGCCCTGCCCCTCGTCCCGGGCCTCAGCCCAGGCATCGCGCGCCAGCTCCAACCGCTCGCGCATTTCCGCGAACAGAACCTTGGCCTGGCGAACCGCATGGACCCGCGCGCCCCGCTGGGTCAGAGGCTCATAGTCGTGCCCCTCGGCCTCGGCGACCAGCTGCGCGCGGCGCTCGATGGCATTGGCGGCGGGGCCAAGCTTCAACTCCGGCTCGCGGTCCAGCTCCTCGGCCTTCAGCACGTCGCCCAAGGACAGCGCCTCCTCGCGTTGAACCTCCAGGGACCGATGATCGACGCGCACCTCCTGCCCCGCGAGTTCAAGGGCATGGTTCTGCAGCTCGGCCCAGTAGCCGCGCATGGTCTCGATCTCCGGCCCGCCGGTGCTGGCGGCATCGAGAACGCGGGTTTTGTCGGTCAGCCCCTCGGCGGACAAGACGCGGGTGGTGGTCAGGATGTGGGCGTGGTGGTTGCGCTGATCGCCCTCACGATGCGGGGCATGGATCGCCACGTCGGCCGCCACGCCATAGCGCTCGACGAGCTGCTGCGCGAACGCCCGCGCAATCTCGATCCGCGCGGCGTCCGATATCTCGGACGGCAAGGCCAGCTCCCATTCGCGGGCGGTCACCGAATTGGACCTGGTCTCGCGGGCCTCGGCGGCGTTCCACAACGCAGCGCGGTCCTGCGCCCAGGACGGCGCATCGGCGGGGGCGAGAATGAAGCAGGCCTCGACCCCGCGCTTGGCGGTGTAGTCGTGCATGCGTCCTTCCCGGTCGCAGGCGATGACAGAGGCCGACCGATAGGCCGCCGCCGCCGTGGCGGACCGCCCGGCGCTGCGTTTGATCGTCTTGACCGAGAGGTGGTAGCTGGCCATGGCCGCGCCCTACCGAACCGGGGACGGGCAAAGGCAGGCAGGCCCCCGGATAGGCAAACAGGCGGACATGCAAGCAGACAAGCGGCCTGCAAGCCATCCCGGCAAGCAGGCCACCGCGCAAGCGGGCAGACATGCAGCCAAGCCGACAGGCGGGCGGTCATGCTGCCAGACATGCGCGCGACCATCGCCAGGATGGCCCGCCGTTTGCCGGACAAGCACAGCGCGGCAAACCCGATCCGGCAGCCGGGCCCGCTCTCGGGACAGGTGGAACCGGATCGCCCGCTGTCGCTGATGGCCTCGCGGAACCGCCCCGCTCTCGGGGCCAGTTCCAAAGGGGGCGGCAAAGACAGCGGGGCGTGATCCAAGCCGCGCAAGGCTTGGCCAAGATGGGTTCGGGAAGGCGGGACGCGCTTCCTGATCCGTTGCAGCAGGCAACGGACTGGGGACGCCGTCGGCGGGGGGCCATGCCCCCAAAGAGACCGCACGCAAATCTCGGAAGCGCCGCAGGCGGTGGAGAGTTTGCATAAGTGCGCCCTTGACCTATTCGGCCTACGGGTAGTCGCTTGACCTTGCCTCGTCAATGCACCATTCAATTCAAAGATGTTTTGAATTTCCGGCGTGTGTGAAGGTACGAATGGCAGAGACAGAATTAGACCGGGCAGAGAAACGCTATGCCCAGGCCAAGGCGCGCCTCCTTGCCTTGAAGAACCGCGAAGCGACGAAGGCGCGCAAGCTGGACACAAGACGCAAGATCATTCTGGGCGGCGCGCTGGTCGATCTGGCGGAACGGGATTCCAACGCCACCGCGATGATCGAACGACTGATCCGCAATCTTCCCCGCGAACAGGACCGCAAGGCTTTCGAAGGCTGGGATGCGAAGCAGCCCGCCAGTAAGGCAGAAGATCCTCCCCCTGCCCCGCAGAAGCGGGCGCGGCATCTGGCTTTCTCGCGGAGCGTGCCTTCGGAAGGCCCGAGCGCAGCTCGGCCTAAAGATGCGCAACCCGCAAATCCCAAATCTGAACCCTGATCGCGCAACGCCGATCTCTGATCCCACATCGCTTATCCCCGATCACGGAAGTCATAATGCCAGAAGCCGGTTCCGCCTCCCCTGCCCTCTCTCTCGCCGCCCTCGGTGAAACAGTGGATCTTCTGGGCGTCGTTGTCGCCAAAATGTCGGAGAAGCTGGATCAGCACGGGGAAACCCTCGCGGTGGTCCGAAAGACCACGCTGGAAAGTCGGGACGCCGCACTGGGAGCTAAGGCCTATGCTGATCCGCAGCGCTATGGTCGCCATATCGGCAACGAGATCGACAAGGCACTGTCCATCCCCCTCGACCGGCTGGAAGCCTTGCACTCCGGCTTCGCTGCCGATCAGCAGGACGCCAGCCGCAGCCTGGATGAACTGGTCCGGCAGGAAGAGCAAACCCTTCAGCGCCTGCGCGACGATCTGGCAAGGGCGGGACGCTGGAAACGATGGATCCCCTTCATAGCCTTTTTCGGGTTGGTCCTGGCGCTCGGCTTCAGCATCGCCCTACCCCGCTTCATAGCAGGTAACGGCACCGCCTGCGCTGTCCTTGGCGGTGAATGGCTGCGCGGGCCTGAGAGCGGCAAAGAGGCCTGCGTGTTCTATGCTGGGTGAACAGGGAACGCCTCTGATCGAGAGTTATCCACAGGCTAAGGTGTTAAATATGGGTTAGATTCAGTGTTACGCCTCTTCGAGAGCCGTCTTTTTCCATCCTAATCAATCATTTATGGACATGATTGGTAACTGAAAACACGAATCTTGGTAACTGAAATCCTTGTTTTGGTAACTGAAAACACGAATCTTGACATCGGTATCTGAAAACACGAATGTCGACCTATGGTAACTGAAAACACGAACTCTTTGACCCCCCTGCTCCCTGATCGGCACCCGCAGCACGATCTGTTCATCTGCGATGTCGCTGATGCCGTCCTCAAGGACGTGATGCAGCACATGGAGCATCCTTTTTACTCTCTGTCCAAGAAGCCGGAGACTTCCGTAAAGCGTTACCGCAACGGTCCCCACTGGCTAGAAATTACGCCTAGCGTCAAAGGTTTGGCCACAATCTACGACAAGGACATTCTGATCTACTGCATCAGTCAGATCATGGCGAAGCTGAAGCAAGGGGAAGCGGTTTCGTCGCGAGTGCGGATCAACTCGCATGAGCTGCTGATCTTTACCAACCGGGGTACCAGCGGTCGCGAGTATCAGGCCCTCCTCGATGCGCTCGACCGGCTTGAAGGCACGAGGATCAGGACGAACATCGTGACCGGTGACGAAGAGCAGATCGACGGATTCGGCCTCATCGACGCGTCTTCGATCAGACGGAAGCACGGTTTGGACGGTCGCCTCTTGTGGTGTGAGGTCAAGCTTTCGGACTGGGTATTCAACGCGATCAAGAACGAAGAAGTCCTGACACTGCATCGGGACTACTTCAGGCTCAGAAAGCCGATCGAGCGGCGTGTATACGAGATCGCCCGTAAGCATTGCGGGCAACAGAAAACGTGGCGGATTTCGCTGGCAAAGCTTTTGACGAAAACTGGGTCACAAAGCCCGGAGAAACGCTTCCGACAGATGATCAAGTTGTTGGCCAGACATGACCACCTGCCGGACTATCAGGTCACATTCGATGAAGAGGCCGATATGGTCATCTTCACCAACCGCGGAACGATGGCACTGGTCGGCCCTGCTGATGGCAATGTCCCCTCTTTGAAGGGAGATACTTACGAGCGTGCCCGTCAAGCTGCGCCTGGTTGGGATGTCTACCACCTGGAGAGGGAGTGGCGAGAATGGATTATCGAGCCGCCGCGTGACGCCGATGGGGCGTTCATCGGTTTCTGCCGGAAGTGGTTTGAGCGCCGCGGGCGACCATAACCGGATACAAATCCGGTTATGGATTTGTATCCGGTAACACAAATAATCCCGGTATTGAAAATAAATCCATAACCGGATAAACACCTGTATCACTTGCGGAGACGACAGATGCCGGTAATAGTCATGGCAAGCCCCAAGGGGGGCGTGGGGAAATCCACATGCGCTGTCTTGCTGGCGTCCGAGTTTGCTCGCATGGGCGCAGATGTGACCGTCTTGGACTGCGACCCAAATAAATCGCTGTCCCGTTGGGCCGCCCACGGCACCCCTCGCGGCGTACGATTGCTGCGCGACATTGGGCGGTCCGAGATTGTTCCGGCCATCCGCAGCGCGGATGGCGACGGGCAGATTGTGATCGTGGACCTCGAAGGCGTTGCATCACAGCTTGTCAGCCGGGCGATTTCTCAAGCCGATTTGGTAATCGTTCCGATGCAGCCGACAGCCTTGGATGCGGAGATAGGGTCTGAGGCGCTAGCGCTTGTGCGGGAAGAAGAAGATGCACTTGGCAGGAAAATTCGCCATGCCGTTGTCCTCACAAAGACAAGTGCTGCTGTAAAGAGCAGGGTCCAGAAGGAACTCGAAGAGCAGCTTCGAGGGGCAGGGGTGGACATCATCGAGCCGTCCTTGGTCGCCAGGGCGGCCTTCTCCGAACTTTTCGCCGTCGGAGGGGATCTGGCGGCAATGATGGCTGACACTCAAATGGTGACGGGCGGCAAGGTTGACAAAGCCCTAGAGAATGCGCGGGCGTTTGCGGAGGCTGTGTATGAGCGTCTCAAATAGGCTTTCAGGGCTTGCAGCCAGGCCCAAGGCGGCCTCACCCGACGATCTGCGGCTGGCAGATGAGGTTGGCGAAGCTCGCGGCTTCTTGGATCGCACGCCGAGAAAGAAGCCGGGCCGAAAGGCAAGCCCTCGCACTTACCAGCTTCATCCTAAGGTATTCCCCGAGACCGGCGAGGCAATTGCCGCAGAGGCTGAGCGTCTTGGTATTACCCAAGGCCAGCTTATCGAGCGGATGTGGGACGACTACAAGTCCAGAACGCAGTAACTGCTGCCGGTTGCGCTGCCTAACATTTACGACCCCGCTGCGTCACCCCACGGATTGACCACTTGAAGGCCCATCGCCTCGAAGGGGCTTGTGTCGCGCGTCGCTATAGAAAAGCCACTTGCTGCGACGCTGGCGGCGATCATCCCGTCCTGAAATCCGACGGCACGGCCATTGCGGCGCGCAACCGCCATGCGATCGGCGAAAGCCTGGGCGGTGGCGGCCGTGAAGGAAAGAATGCGCCCCTTAAACACCTGGTCCAGCATCCGGTCCAGCCGCTCCGACAGATCGACCTTGGACCGGCCTTCATCCAGCCTGGCTATGCCAAAACGCAGTTCGGCAAGGCTGACCGCAGTCAGGTAGAGTGTCTGGATATCCTGGCCATTCAGCCACGCAATGACGGCCGGGCTCGGCGCCGGGCGCATGGTTTCTGAAACGACATTCGTATCGAGGACGATCATTCAAAGCTCATGGGGCTGTGCGGAGTCTTGTCCCGCTCGAAGGTTACCCCAGAGACATCCGCCCCCCGCCAGATACCACACAGAAGGTCTCCCACCTTTGGGCGGGTATCTGGAAGAACGGCATGGGCGATGATGTCGCGGGCTTCGGCCTCGGTGCTTCGACCATGCTCGGTTGCCCGAGCCTTCAGGGCACGGTGGACTTCATCAGACAACTGGCGAACGATGATCTGTGGCATGTGCTGCTCCATCTCAAGCTAAATGATATCATATGCATTCAGCGATATCATTTCAAGGCTGTGCTTCGGGCGTACCTATGCCCGCCGGATCGTCTTCGCGCTGACCCGGAAGATCTGCGCGATCTCGGGCAGGGGGCGCAGGTCCTCGTCACGCATCCGGCGCACCTCGATCTTCTGAGCAGCGGATAGGGCAGGGGGCCTGCCTCCGACACGGCCCCGCTTGCGGGCAGCCTCCAGCCCTTCCTTTGTCCTCTCCGAAATCCGTTCGCGTTCAAACTGAGCAATGGATGCGAACACATGGAACACTAACCGACCGGCGGGCGTAGTGGTGTCGATGTCCTCGGCCAGCGACCGGAAACCCGCCCCCTGCGCCTGGATGGTATCCACGATGTCGAGAAGATCACGCAAGGAACGGGCGAGGCGGTCGTACTTGGTGACGGTGATCACATCGCCCTGGCGCAGCTGATCGAGCAAGCGGTCCAGCTCCGGCCTGCTGCGCGCCGTGCCGGTGATCTTGTCAGCGAAGATCTTCTCGGCACCCGCCGCTTTCAGGGCGTCGAGCTGGCCATCCAGACTCTGGTCTTCTGTGCTGACGCGGGCGTATCCGATGATCATGCCGCACTGTGCCAAAAACCTACCAAAACCACAAAGGTTTTGTCACGGGTTTTTGTCCAGCCTAAGCCCTTGATACGGGGTAGGGCAGGGCGGTCGGGACAGAAACGACTGTATTTGTCCCACATACCATGACCGGGGTCTTTGCACCGACCGTCAGCAATGCAGACAGAGGGGAGAGCGGCCCAAACAGGCAGCTTCTAGTTGTTGGGGGTATAGCAAACCGCCTGCAGCTTGTTGCCATCTGGATCGCGAACATATGCGGCGTAGTAATTGTCGCCGTAGTGAGGCCTGGGTCCCGGCTTTCCGGCGCAGCTTCCACCTAGGCGAAGAGCGGCCTCGTGAAAAGCGTGAACTGCCTCCTTCGTGTCCGCAACAAAGGCGATGTGGGTGCCGTTCCCCCACGTCGCAGGGCGGCCATCCTCAGGCGGATAAAGGTAAATCGTCGGCATCCCACCCTTTTCATAGGCAGGCGGCTTGCCAGCAGGCTTTGGGAGCCGCTCAAAACCTAGACCGCCAAGAACTTCGTCATAGAAACGTCCGGCGCGTTCAGTATCGTTGGTGCCGAGCGTGATGTGGCTAATGATGGACATCGGAACCTCTCTGTGGTGCAGGGTGAGAATAAAACATGAACATCTGTCTGCCAATTGTTTTCGAGCAATGAATGCAAAGAGCTCTGAACGATAGTCGTTCTGACCAGAACTTTGGCGCTTCCGTCCCAGGCGCAGCCGACCCGACGGGTATCAGTGACCTCTCTTCCTAGCGTCTCGCACTATCCGTTCGACCGAAAAGCAGATGAGATTTGCTCTGCCACGATGCGAACCGCAGGCGAATTCTGCACGTCAGGATGCATCACCAGCCACGCGGCGCGGGCGGGTGGCGCCGATGCGTTGGCCCTCAAAAGGGTTCGGGATTGACCGGCAGTCCTGTCTGGCAGAAGGGCGATCCCCAGACCCGCCTCGGCGGCGGCCTTCTGCACGTGGGGGTCAATGGACATCAGGCTGAACGGCCGCCCGGCCGCAAACGTGGCCAGCCATTTCTGGGCAGACGTGTGGGCCAGTTCCGGCCCCGCAGCGATGAACCGCCAGGCGGCCTCCGGCTGCCCGATGTGACCGGCGGTTCCGTAAAGCCCGTAAGTGATTTCCCCCAGCTTTCGGGCAATACTTTGCGGCGATTGCGGCTCTGTCAGGCGGATCGCAATATCCGCCTCGCCCTGCTCCAACGAGGTGATGCGGCTGTCTGCGATAAGGTCCAGCCGCAGGTCCGGGTGGGCCTCCAGCACCCTCGCCAGCACCGGCATCAGCGTTTCACTTAACATGGCAGGCGGAGCACTTAGCCGGACCGTGCCGCTGATCCGGTTGGCTTGCAGTTTTGTCAGCCGTTCGATCTGTCGGGCGCGTTCGACCATGTCCATGGCCAGCTCGACGATTTGGCTGCCCTTTTCGGTAAGGGGCGTAGACCGGGCCAATCGCCGGACAAGCCCTTCGCCAATTTCTGACTCCAAGGCCGCGACCCGGCGGGAAATGGTAGCGTGATTTACCCCGAGAACCCGCGCCGCCCCGGCCAGAGACCCTTCTTGCGCCACGGCGACGAGGACATGCAGGTTGTTCCAATCCATCTGATAGATTTTGCACAGATGACTTGCAGATACAATGAGTTTTCATCAGACAAGCAGCTGATATCTTGGAGGAAAGGTGAAGGATCAGACGATGAATTCGGTATCCCGGCGACATCTCCGTTTCTGTCTGGGGGTTTGCGGGATCCTCGCGCTGCTGACCGTCGCCGCAGTCGTCTTTCAAAACGTTTACAGGCAGCCTATGGACCTTTACGAACAGCGCATCATCTCCGGCGGGATCGAAGAGGTCTGGCGCGTTGCCACGGACGTTAATCGCTGGCCTGAATGGGACCCTCATGAAGAAGCTGGCGAAATCTCTGGCCCTTTCATCGAAGGGACAAGCGCCTATTCCAAGCCACGCGGAGGACCGGGGGCGCATTGGAGGCTGACCGAGGTCACAAAAAACCGGTCCTGGTCACTGATCAACCCGATGTGGATCGGGACACTTCGGGTCGAAAACCGCTACACGCAGCTACCCGAGGGCCGGGTCCTGTGCGAGAAACACATGCAAGTTTCAGGCTGGATACTGGTAGCACTCTTCAAGCTGCATTTCGAAACGGCAACACGCAAGGACATGCAGGCCACTTGGGTCGCGCTGGAGAAGCGGCTGGCCGGATAACCGGGTCTCTATGGACTGCTTCAGTTGCAATGCATGATCAGGCCGATTGTCCGATGACCGTGTTCACCTCGTTTTCCTCACCCGACGACAAAAGGGATGTTCCGATGTACAAATGTGGTTACGCGCAAGGCATCGCGCTTGATCCGGCCCGCTTGTCCTGGGACGCCTCCGGCCCGCGACCATGCTTCTGGTCGATCTGGTATCCGTCCGAAGATGCAGGGTCTACTCACCATGTGCGCGACTGTTCCGAAGATATCTTCGACCTTGGCTCCGTACAACCAGGCCTGCGTCCACTTGCAAAACCGATGGCGCCGGTCGTCCTTCTGTCTCACGGAACGGGTGGCACGGCTGAAAGCCTCGGTTGGATCGCAAGAAGGCTGGCGGAACGTGGCAGCCTTGTGATTGCTGCCAACCATCACGGCAACACGGGATTGGAGGATTATCGCCCCGAAGGATTTCTCTGCTGGTGGGAGCGTGCAGCCGATCTGTCGCTGCTCCTGACTCATTTCGCTGGCGACGCGCAGTTCGGGCATCTGGTTTGTGATGTTCGAACCTTGACTGTCGGCTACTCCTTGGGTGCACATACATCCCTCTCCCTTCTCGGCGCCGAGACATCGATGGGCCAGTTTCAGGAGTGGGCACAGAACGATCCTTTCGCGGCCAATGGGCCAAAGGAGTTCCCGGACCTTGTGGATCACATTGACCGGCTGTTTGCGAACTCAGAAGTGTTTCGACAGTCTTGGGCGCGGCACGGGCAGTCATTCCGGGATGAGCGTATCAGCTCAGGCATTCTTCTTGCTCCGCCGCCGCCCGTCCGGGCATTGACCCCAAGGTCTGTGGCAGGAATCAGCGCGCCCCTGACTATCTTTGCAGCCGCAAACGACACAGAGGCAAACCCTGATCTATTTGCACGATGGCTGTGCAAGCAGAACCCGGATTTCGAACTTACCGTGCTGCCGGATGCAGATCACTACGCCTTTCTTGGTCCGCTGACAGAGAAGGGGGAGACAATCCTGTCCAGCCTCTTTGCGGGCAACCCCTCGGACGACCGTGAAAGACTGCATGCGGACGTCGGCAATGCCATTCTTGAACATATTAACGATTAAAGTACACGGCGCCTCACAACTCCCAGCCTAGGTGTTCAGTCCAGGCATCTCGTGGATCGGGTCGAGGATGAATCGATCCGACTCTGATGTCCAGATTTTGCAGATGTATTCGTAGGGCGTGAGGCTGCCGAGGGTCTTGAGCCGACGGGCGAAGTTGTAGGCGGCCATGAAGTCCGCTGGTCTTGCCCCCGTTTCACCGGACATTCAGGCGCCCTCCGCAAGACCCGCGTGGAAATCTGCCACAACCCGCAGCTCTCGCAAGGGCCGAACGATGCCGATCGACGCGGCATAGGTCGGATGCGCCTTGTAGCGGGCCAACTCTGCTTCGTCCGTGAACGTGCCATAAACAACGAAATCGACCGGGGCGGACAGGGTGTCGATCCCGAGGTTGCGCCCGATCTCCACGCGGCCATGGGGGATCTGAGTCAAAAGAAACAGGCCTTCGCAAAGCCGCTCTGCATCCTCGCGATTCCGGGCGGAAAAGAACACGATATGGCGCAGCATCGTCAGGCCCCCGCGCGCTGAAGCATGGCCAGGCCCCCCGCCAGCGCTAGGAAAACGCCCCCGCAAAGCCGATCCATCCGGGCGATCAGCTTTGAGCCAAAGCGTCCCGCGCACCGCTTGCCTGCGGTCGCATAGGCCAGCAGGACCACCAGATCGATCAGCGAGAAAGTCACCGCCAGAAGCAGGTATTGCGGCAGGACGGGCGCTGCGGCATCGATGAACTGGGGAAGCAATGCGGTGAAGAAGAGGTAGCCCTTTGGATTGGTCACGGCGACAAGGAAGCTGCGCGAGAAGAGACGGCGTCTTTCCGTGACATGGTCGATGGTCGCCATTGCTCCGGGGGCAGCTTTGCTGAGAAGAAGCCTTAGGCCCATATAGGCCAGATAGGCCACACCCAGCCATTTCACGGCCGAGAACAGCAGCTGCGAGGTGGACAACAGCACACCAAGACCGGCCGAGACAGCGGCGATCAAAACCAAGTCCGAAAGTACCGCGCCCGCGATCCCGAAACCGGCATCGCGCAACCCGTGGCGCGCACCGTTGGAGAAGGCCAGAAGAGAGGTCGGCCCCGGCGTGGCGACGGTCAGCAGGGCCGCAAGCGCAAAGGTCAGCAGGGCAATGCTCATGATCGTCTCCGGTTCCGGGCGGTTGGGGTAAGTGTCGCGGCCACCAGCATCAGGGAGACTCCGGCAGCGATCATTCTGATCAGGTTGGCCGACTGCCAGCGCGTGGAATAGGCCTGCCAGATCGTGGCGGCCTCCGGCGCTTGGGCATCGACTGCGGCAAGTTCCTGGTTCAAGGGAACATTGATGATGGCAGTGACCCCAAAGACTCCGGCCATATGCAGAACAAGTGCGAGGCCCAGCACCACGGCGGCTACCCTTGCCCGCAGAACCGCCATCACGACCACCGACAGTGCCAGAGCAAAAGGCGTTCCGAAGTAGACCGTGCCGAAAAGCGGATTGCGGACAGAGGCGTTCATCGCCTGCATGGCCTCGATGGCAGTTGCCGGGTCGATCATGTCCAGGCCGCGCAGGGTCGAGCTCTGCCAGGCAAAGAAAAAGCCGAAACAGGCGCCGCTGAAGCCGACTGAAATCAGCAGCAGCAGGATGAACAATACCGGCGCCCGGAGCGGCGCAAACGACCTCATCATGCCGACCGCTGTCCCTGCCGGAACAGCACCCCAGCGAAAACTGCTATGACGGCAACCTGTGCCGCTAGGACGGCGGGCCAGATCAGAGGAAACTGCGGGTCCAGATACTTCTGGGGGCCAAAGGACAGAAGGGCCATCAGCGCGGCAAGAAGGCTGAGCGCCCTGCCCATCCGGCCTGCCACGGGGCCGACAATCAGCGCTGCGGCTGCGGTCGCAAGCGCTACGGCCAGGAACGGCGCTATCGCGAAAAGCGGAATCGTCGCGGGCGGATGCGGTGGCACCCGGGCGTAAAGCGCTCCCAGCATGACCAACTGAAGGATGATCAGCACGCTCAGCGCGGCGGAGATCGAACGGGATTCGGACAAGATGGACCCTCCGGGTTCGGACAGCGGTAAGTGTAATTTATATTACGGTTGCGATTATCCGTAACTATAATTACTGACCTTGTCAACGCGACCACTCTGGAACGAAGGTACATGCGGCAGGAAACACGGAAAGCGCGGCGGAAAGAGATCCAGCAGGCTGCGCTGGCGCTGCTTGTCCAGCATGGTTATGCAGCGACAACGATGGCCTCCGTGGCCAAGGCAGCCGGAGCCTCGCTTGAAACGCTCTACAAATGGTATGGCGACAAGCCTGGCCTGTTCCGCGCGATGGTGCAGGCCAATATCGAGGAACTACGTGACGAGCTGGTCATGTCGGCCGCCGCATTCCGAGACCCGCTTGCCGCCGTACAGGAGTTCGGCCCCCAACTGATCGCGGTTCTCACCAGCGAGGAAGTTGTTGCCCTGAACCGGGCCGCGGCGGCCGACCCTAGCGGCGATCTCGGCCGGATCATTGCCGAGGCTGGGCGCGGCTCTATTGCGCCGCAGTTGACCGATCTGTTCTCGCGGGTAATTGAAGGTGAGGATCCAGCGCAAGTGACCGAGGTTTACCTAGGGCTACTGCTGGGTGATCTGCAAATCCGCCGCGTGATTGCCCGGATGCCGCCCCCTGACACAGCCGAAGCCCGCCAGCGGGCCGACAGAGCGTTGGAAATGCTCCGTCGCCTGTTTCCAGTTTACCCCTCAAAGCTCCCAGCCTAGATCTCTGTCACGCTCCCGTTTCCGTTCGGCCTCCAACTCCTGCTCGCGCTCTTTCTGGCGGGCCTTTTCCCGCTCCTGGTCTTCCGACTTGGCTTTGCCCAACACGTCGGCAAGCCTGCCGCGTATGTCGCGAGCGCCCTGCCCCGGCGCGTGATCATGCTCCTCGCCCAGATCACGCCCGGCAATCCGTGCGAGGCGCTGCTTGATCTCATCCTGATCCAGTTCCTTCGCCTGCCGCCCTGCGGCGGCGCGCAAAGCCGCCAACCCGGCGCTGACGTGGCCCTGCCCCTCGTCCCGGGCCTCAGCCCAGGCATCGCGCGCCAGCTCCAACCGCTCGCGCATTTCCGCGAACAGAACCTTGGCCTGGCGAACCGCATGGACCCGCGCGCCCCGCTGGGTCAGAGGCTCATAGTCGTGCCCCTCGGCCTCGGCGACCAGCTGCGCGCGGCGCTCGATGGCATTGGCGGCGGGGCCAAGCTTCAACTCCGGCTCGCGGTCCAGCTCCTCGGCCTTCAGCACGTCGCCCAAGGACAGCGCCTCCTCGCGTTGAACCTCCAGGGACCGATGATCGACGCGCACCTCCTGCCCCGCGAGTTCAAGGGCATGGTTCTGCAGCTCGGCCCAGTAGCCGCGCATGGTCTCGATCTCCGGCCCGCCGGTGCTGGCGGCATCGAGAACGCGGGTTTTGTCGGTCAGCCCCTCGGCGGACAAGACGCGGGTGGTGGTCAGGATGTGGGCGTGGTGGTTGCGCTGATCGCCCTCACGATGCGGGGCATGGATCGCCACGTCGGCCGCCACGCCATAGCGCTCGACGAGCTGCTGCGCGAACGCCCGCGCAATCTCGATCCGCGCGGCGTCCGATATCTCGGACGGCAAGGCCAGCTCCCATTCGCGGGCGGTCACCGAATTGGACCTGGTCTCGCGGGCCTCGGCGGCGTTCCACAACGCAGCGCGGTCCTGCGCCCAGGACGGCGCATCGGCGGGGGCGAGAATGAAGCAGGCCTCGACCCCGCGCTTGGCGGTGTAGTCGTGCATGCGTCCTTCCCGGTCGCAGGCGATGACAGAGGCCGACCGATAGGCCGCCGCCGCCGTGGCGGACCGCCCGGCGCTGCGTTTGATCGTCTTGACCGAGAGGTGGTAGCTGGCCATGGCCGCGCCCTACCGAACCGGGGACGGGCAAAGGCAGGCAGGCCCCCGGATAGGCAAACAGGCGGACATGCAAGCAGACAAGCGGCCTGCAAGCCATCCCGGCAAGCAGGCCACCGCGCAAGCGGGCAGACATGCAGCCAAGCCGACAGGCGGGCGGTCATGCTGCCAGACATGCGCGCGACCATCGCCAGGATGGCCCGCCGTTTGCCGGACAAGCACAGCGCGGCAAACCCGATCCGGCAGCCGGGCCCGCTCTCGGGACAGGTGGAACCGGATCGCCCGCTGTCGCTGATGGCCTCGCGGAACCGCCCCGCTCTCGGGGCCAGTTCCAAAGGGGGCGGCAAAGACAGCGGGGCGTGATCCAAGCCGCGCAAGGCTTGGCCAAGATGGGTTCGGGAAGGCGGGACGCGCTTCCTGATCCGTTGCAGCAGGCAACGGACTGGGGACGCCGTCGGCGGGGGGCCATGCCC
>Ga0056905_1000688_pt1 | contig 14821 bp, 17 predicted proteins | sample EBPBio242008_DNA_FD_55044 | JGI IMG/M metagenome (GOLD analysis project Ga0056905, IMG submission 55044) | Wastewater treatment Type I Accumulibacter community from EBPR Bioreactor in Madison, WI, USA - Reactor 1_4/24/2008_ DNA | ecosystem: Engineered > Bioreactor > EBPR > Anaerobic-Aerobic >...
TGTTGATTACCGCTGAGATTTGACCCGGCGTTTTCGTTGAGAAGTGACCCGGGTTGAATGTGTTTCCCGCGTTGTTTGCGGGTGGTCAAGCGATAGCTTTTTCCTTTCGGGTTTTCGGGGTTGCGGCGCTGGCCTTGAAGCGGAAGCTGTCGTTTCCGGTCTCCAGGATATGGCAGTGGTGCGTGAGCCGATCGAGCAGCGCAGTCGTCATCTTCGCATCGCCGAACACGCCCGCCCATTCTGCAAAGCTGAGGTTTGTGGTGATGATGACGCTGGTCTGCTCGTAAAGCTTGGAGAGCAGATGGAACAGCAGCGCTCCCCCGGATGGGCTGAAGGGCAGATACCCGAGTTCGTCGAGGATGATGAGATCAAGGCGGATGAGGCGTTCGGCCAGTTGCCCGGCTTTGTTTGCGGCCTTCTCCTGCTCGAGGGCATTCACGAGATCGACGGTGGAGAAGAACCGCACCTTCTTGCGATGATGCTCGACAGCCTGGATGCCGAGGGCGGTGGCTATATGGGTTTTACCGGTTCCCGGGCCGCCGATCAGGACGACATTATCGGCACCGTCGATGAAGGTGCCGGCGTGAAGCTGACGCACCATGGCCTCATTGATCTCGCTCGCGGCGAAGTCGAAGCCTGCCAGATCCTTGTAAGCGGGGAAGCGTGCGGCCTTGATCTGGTAGGCAATCGAACGAACCTCGCGTTCTGCCATCTCGGCCTTGAGCAATTGGGAGAGGATCGGAACGGCGGAGGTGAAGGCAGGCGCTCCCTGCTCGATGAGCTCGCCGACCGCTTGGGCCATTCCATACATCTTGAGGCCGCGCAGCATGACGACAATGGCGGCGCTGGCGGGATCATGACGCATGGCGCAGTCCCTTTCCGCGCAGGGTGTCATAGCGCTCGACATCGGCCCTTGGCTCGCGCGTCAGGCTCAGGGCCTGTGGCGCGTTGATCGGAGGAACCGTGGGCGCCTTGCCGTCCACCAACCGATGGAGGAGGTTCAGGATATGAGTCTTGGTGGGAACGCCCGCCTCAAGCGCCATCTCGACCGCGCGCCAAAGGGCTGCCGGAAGGGAGGATGATCCTGAAATATCCCTTTCGCATGGCGCTGAATCCGATCATTTCGACCATGGGCACATTGTTGCCCGCTCTGGTCTCTGGTGCGACCATTGTCGCTATCGTCCTTGGCCTGCCTACCATCGGTCCGCTGCTGCTGCGTGCCATCGTCGCGCAGGATACCTTTCTTGCAGCAAGTTGCCTGATGATGCTGGGCATCATGACGGTCATCGGCGTCTTCCTTTCGGACCTGCTGCTGATGTGGCTCGACCCCCGCGTGCGCATGGAGCGCGGCAGATGACCGCCCTCGCAACCTCCATGGCGCCTGCTGGCATGTTGTCCCAACGCCAGTTGATTTGGCGCCGCTTCTGCCGGCACAGGGTTGCGTTGGCGAGCCTCTGGTTCATCGGGATTCTGTACGTTGTGGTCCTCCTGGCAGAAATTTTCGCGCCCTATGATCCTTTCGCCCGCAACCCGACCGGGCTGCTGTCGCCGCCAACCGCCGTCCACATCTTCGATGACGACTGGCAGCTACACAGACCTTTCGTCTACGGTCGCAAGGTCGAACTTGATCGACAGACGTTCCAACGTCACTTCGTTGAAGACCGCAGCCAGCGCTACCCGATCCGGTTCATGATCCGCGGTGCCCCATACGACCTGTTGGGTATCGTTCCGCTGGACATTCATGCCTTTGGTGTCGACGCGCCGGGGGCGATCTTCATCGCCGGCACCGATTCCCTTGGCCGCGATTTGTTCAGCCGCATGCTGTTCGGTGCGCGTACGTCGCTGTTCGTCGGGCTTTTAGGGCTGGGCATCGGCTTTGTGCTGGGCCTCATTTTCGGCGGCCTCTCTGGTTATTACGGCGGTGCCATCGATACGCTGATCCAGCGCTTCACCGAGTTTCTGCAATCCCTGCCTACGCTGCCGCTGTGGATGGCCTTGGCAGCACTCGTACCCAAGGAATGGACGCCGACGCAGGTCTACTTCGGCATCTCCTCGGTTCTGGCGATCATCGGTTGGACCGGGCTGGCGCGCGTTGTTCGCGGCAAGCTCTTGTCCCTGCGCGAGGAGGATTACGTGATGGCCGCGAAAGTCAACGGCGTTTCAGAATGGGCGATCATCACGCGTCATCTGCTGCCGGGATTTGCGAGCTACCTGATCGTGCATCTGACGCTGGCCGTTCCGCAGATGATCCTCGGTGAGGTATCGCTGAGCTTTCTGGGCTTGGGCTTGCGCCCGCCGGCGGTCAGCCTCGGAACGCTGCTGCTCGATGCTCAGAACATCCAGACGGTGACGTTGAGCCCTTGGCTGCTGTACCCTGGCGCGTTCGTCATCCTTATCGTTGTTGCATTCAATTTTCTGGGGGACGGGCTGCGTGATGCTGTCGATCCCTATCGGCAAAGCTGATGGCTTGCGCTCCACTCATCGAGGTGCGGAATCTCCGCGTCGCACTGCCGCTGGAAAACGGCGTGCTGATGGCGACCGATGGGGTCAGCTTTTCCATCGCCGAGGGAGAAACGCTGGGGCTGGTCGGCGAATCCGGCTGTGGCAAGACGATGACTGCCCAGTCGATCATGCGCATCGCGCCGCGTTTTGCTCATACCACTGGCCAGATCCTGCTTCACGAGGCGGGCGGGACGACCGATATCGTCGCGCTTGATCCGCGCGGTCCAGCGATCCGCAAGATACGAGGCGGGGTCTGCGCGATGATCTTTCAGGAGCCGATGAGTTCCTTTTCGCCACTTCACACCATCGGCAACCAGATCGAGGAAGCGATCCTGCTGCACAGGACGCAAGACCGGGCCGAAGCGCGGAGCATCGCCATCGACATGTTGGGGCGGGTCGGGATTCCGCGCCCGGCGGAAACGATTGACAAATATCCGCACCACCTGTCCGGCGGTATGCGTCAGCGCGCGATGATTGCGATGGCGTTATCCTCGCAGCCTCGGCTGCTGATCGCCGACGAACCAACCACCGCTCTGGATGTCACGGTTCAGGCCCAGGTGCTGCGGCTGATGCGCGAACTTCAGGATGAGTTCGGCATGGCGATCCTCTACATTTCGCATGATCTCGGCGTTATTGCGCATATGGCGGACCGTGTGGCTGTGATGTATCTCGGCTCCATCATCGAGACGACGGACGTTCGGCGCCTGTTTTCCGCTCCGCGGCATCCCTATACGCAAGCGCTGATGCGGGCGATTCCGCGCATTGGCAAGCGTTCGGGCGAGCGACTGGAGGCGATCGCCGGCAATGTGCCCATCCCGATCAACAAGCCGCGCGCCTGCGGCTTTGCGAACCGCTGTCCGGCAGTGATGCCGGGCGTGTGCGACGTGCGACGTCCGGCGCTGGAAGTGGTCGCACCCGAACACCGCGCTGCATGCTTCCTCTATCCAGAGGTCGTGGAGGCCGCCGATGTCTGAGACCGAACTGCCGGTATTGTCCGTGCGGGCACTCCAGAAGCACTTCCCTGTCGAACGCGGTATCATTCGCCGCACTGTCGGCGCGGTTAAGGCTGTCGACGACGTTTCATTCGACATTGCGCCGGGGGAAATTCTGGCGCTGGTGGGTGAATCCGGGTCGGGCAAGACCACGCTCGGCCGCTGTATCGTGCGTGCGATCGATCCCACCGGTGGAGAAGCAACGCTGACCCGCCGCGACGGCACCAGTGTCGATCTGGTTCGGACGCCGCAGCGCGGCCTCAGATCGATCCGTTCCGACATGAACATGATCTTCCAGGATCCATTCTCGTCGCTGTCCCCGCGAATGCCGGTGATCGACATCATCGGCGAGCCATTGCGGGCGCAGGGGATTGCGCGGCGCGAGATCCACGCCAGAGTGCGCGAGATGGCCGCTCTGGTGGGGTTGAATCTTGATTACCTCACGCGCTACCCCAATGCGTTCTCCGGCGGACAGCGCCAGCGCATCTGCATTGCGCGCGCGCTGATCACAAATCCGCGCTTCATCGTGGCCGACGAACCGGTTTCGGCGCTCGACGTCTCGATCCAGGCCCAGATCCTGAACCTGTTGCAGGACATGCGCGAACGGCTGAACCTCAGCTATCTGTTCATCACGCACGATCTCTCGGTTGTTGAACACATGGCTGACAGGGTGGCGGTGATGTACATCGGCCGCATCGTTGAACTTGCCCCCAAATCCCGCCTCTACGCGACGCCGCGCCATCCCTATACCGAGGCGCTGCTGTCAGCTGTCCTGCGGCCCGATCCCGAGGCAAGAGATCAGCCAATTCTGCTGACCGGCGAGAGTGCCAGTCCGGCTGCACCACCCCAGGGCTGTCACTTTCACCCGCGTTGCAGGTACGCGCAGGACATTTGCCGCACCGTTGCGCCGCAACTCACCGAAGTTGCGCCTGGGCACGCAAGCGCCTGTCATCTGTCGAAGGAGCTTGCGCTCAGAGGTGTTGGCACGGCATGATTGGCCGGGATTCGACCAAGAGAGCGGGGAGGCGGAAAATTATCAAGAGCCTGAGCAAGGCGATCCGCATCATGGAATTGTTCTCCGCGACCGAACCACGCTTGTCGATTGCCGAAATCAGCCGCCGCATCAACGTGCCCAAGAGCACAGCGCACTCGATTCTTCAGGCGCTGCTGGCCGAAGGCTTCATCGAACGGTGCAGCGGCCATGACTACGCATTGGGAACGGCGGTCGTGGCCTTCACGCAGAAGGTCCGCGTCAATGTCGAGGTGCGTGATCGTGCCGCTCCACATGTGCGGGCGCTTGCCGACGCATGTGGAGAGTCTGTCTATCTCGTTGTCCGTGAAGGCGCGTATGTTCTTTACATCTACGCTGTCGAGTCGTCGCGCCGTTTGATTGCCCGCACCGCGATCGGTGATCGCGCGCGTATGCACTGTACCGGGGTTGGCAAGGCGATTCTCGGCTATCTCGACGAGACGGATATTCGTGTGGTGGCCGCCGAAGCGGGTTTGCGCGCTGCGACCCCTCACACGATGACGGATATCGATGCCGTGCTCGCCGAGGCCGAGCAGACACGTCGGCGGGGCTATTCATTCGACCGACAGGAAAACGAGGTCGGCAATTTCTGCATTGGTGCGGCGATCCTCGACGCGCGTGGCCGGCCGATCGGTGCGTGCAGCGTTGCTGGAACGGACAGCGAGATCATTGGCAAGCGCGCTGATCAGATCGCCACCGCACTGACAGCTGCCTGCCTCGACATTTCCCGCCTGATCGGTTGGGTGCCGCCTTCGGTCGCATCGAAGATAGCGCTGGGCCGCTGACCGTTGTGCATCACCCGCCTGCGGCGAGCGCCGAGGCGGTGATATCCTGACAAAGCCGGTGGGTGGCGAGGGCATCTTCATAGGTGCAGAATACGCCATGCCGGTTGCCGCATGCCGCCGCAGCCAGGAATGCGAGGTTCTGTGTGCGGTAGGGATTGGCGCGGGTGACGTGGCGTGTCACGCCAGCGGCATCCGAGATCGTCGTTTCCGCGAGCGAGATGCGGATGTCGATGCCTTCGGCCACGATCTCCAGTTCGACCGGCCCAGGGCGCGTCAAGATGTTGACCGCCGAGAAAACGCCAAGAGCACCATCCTGAAAGCGCAGCACGGCAGCAGCGACCGGAAGAACATCTGCTGTCGGGTTGTCAATCCTGGGAAATGCGGTCCCGGTCGCGTACAGCATCGTGGCTTCGCCGGCGGTATGACGGGCGAGGTCGACGAGATGACAGGCCTGCTCATTGAACTGGCCACCGCTTTGCTGCTGCCGGCTCCACCATGAGGCGCGCGGCAGGCCGACATGGAACCGACCGGAAATGAGGCGCGGTTTCCGCCCTGCCAGCGCGGCGCGCACAACAGGCAATGTGTCAAGCGCACGCCAATGGTAGCCAACGGCAACGACAAGATTGGCGTTTGCGAGCCTGTCCGCGACTGTCTCCGCCATCATGCGATCCGCCGAGAGGGGCTTTTCAATGAGGAACGGAATGCCATCGGCGATGAGGCGATCCTCGATCACGCCATGGCGATGAGGCGGAATGGCAATGATCACGGCATCCGGACGACCATCGCGAACAAAGGCATCGAGATCGGAAAACCCCTGACCGCCGAACTCACGGGCAAATGTTTCGGCCTTCTCCGCCGAGGTGGCAAGGAACACGAACTCGAGCGGCTCTCCGGCGAGGGATTCAACATGCCGCCGCGCAATCCCTCCCGTTCCGATTACTCCCAGGCGCATGCCTTGTGTCTCCGGATTTCAATGGGCAGGGCACAGGTTTTGACCAAGCAAACCCTGGTGCAAACGATAGCCTTTCCGCGGTCGAACCAGCAAGCCGGTCAGCGAAGAAGTGCGGGGCAGGGGCCCGCTCGGCAAAAGTGCCATCGGCAGCAAAGGACGCCTTCAGCCTGAAATTGCCCGAAAACGGTTGGCACCAAGGGCCCGCATGGCGGTGTGCGCATAAAACGCGGTGCGCTCGCCTCTGCCAAGGCCGAGATGCGTCACGATTTCATCCAGGCCCTCAATCCAACGCCCCATGCCGCCAACAAGATCGCAAACCGGCCAGTTTGTTGCGAACATCAGGCGTTCTGCGGTGAAATTATCGAATAGAAACGCAACGATGGGTTGAAGGTCCCGCGGCGTCCAGTCGATCCCCTTGCGTTCGGCAAGGCCGGAGACCTTTGTGAGGACATTGGAGCGCTGGGCGAGCCTGCGCATGTCCGCGCGCCATTCCGGCTGATCGGGTGCCCTCAAATCGGGCTGACCGGCATGGTCGACGATGAACAGACCTTCGTCCACGACATTGGCGAGATCCGCGATGAGCGGGAGGTGCTCCGGCATCGCCAGGAGCTCGATGGCGCATTTGTCGCGGGCCAGTGCGCGGACGTTGGCGACACAGCGCGGTTCAAGCACGCGCGCGGCCTCTGGCATACGGTTCAGCATGATGCGGATACCAGCGAAGCGTTGACTCATTGTGGCGCGCGCCTTTTCGCTGCCGAAATCCTCCGAGTCCAGGTCGAGCCATCCCATCACCGCCGGCAGGCGCTCATGTCTTTCCGCCGTCTCCAGACAAAATCGGCTGTGACCAAGCGATGGTGCCGACTGGATGATGGCTGCGGTACCAATACCATACTGCGTCATCAGCGGCAGCAGACGGTCAGGCATGGCGTCGCCCGCGAGCGACGGTTCGCGGGCCAGAATGAGGATGTCGTCCTGACGGCGAGAGGGACACCACAGATGAGCGTGCGCATCGACAATCATGAGGACTGTCCGATGCGGGTCATTGCAGACCAGGCATTGTCGCTGATCGGAACGGACAGCGCATCAAGATTGGCATCGATTTGCGCTGGTTCCGCAACGCCCAGCAGCACCGACGCAACTGCCGGATGGCGCAGTGGAAACTGCAAGGCCGCCGTCGTCTGACTGATCCCGGACATGGCGCAGACCTTGCGCACCGCAAGAATACGGTCGCGCATGGCGGGTTCCAGTGGTCGGTAGTCGAAAGTCGCGCGGTCGAGATCCTGGGCCGCAAGCGCGCCTGAGTTGAGGATCCCCCCAAGGATCACGGCAATGCCGCGTTCGGCCGCGCGCGGCAGCAACTCTGCCTCAGCGGAGCGGTCGAGCAGCGTATAGCGTCCGGCGATGAGCAGCGCGTCGAGTTCGACGCGGCGGATCAGTTCCAGTGCTGGCGCCACAGTATTCAGGCCAGCGCCAACCGCGCCCACGACGCCTTCGTCCTGGAGACGCTTCAAGGCGGGAATCGTGCCGGCCAGGGCCTCTTCGACATGCGCATCGCAATCGTGGACATGCACGATGTCGAGGTGATCGACGCCGAGGCGCTGGAGGCTCTCGTCCACAGCGCGCAATGTGCGGTCATAGGCATAATCAAAGCAATCGCCACTGCCGCCATCGATCGGGGGCAAGTCGCCCTCTGCACGGTAGCGTCCCAGTTTGGTCGCGATGATCAGTTCCGAGCGCGGGACGCCGGCAAGTGCCTTGCCAAGGCGGCTTTCGGATTGCCCGCCGCCGTAAAGTGCGGCGGTATCGAAAAGGCGTATTCCGCGCGCAAGGGCGCGGTGGACAATCGACATGGCATCGGCTTCCGATAACCCGAGGCGCGTGGCGCCGAGTGTCGCACAGCCCAGCCCGATACGCGGCAACCGGAGGCGGGGCCCGCTCACTGCCGCACCATACCCCAGCGCACCACCGTGCGCCGTTCCAACGGGCGGAAAATCAGCTGGTCCATTGCAAGCCACAGGCAGCCGATGCACAAAATGCCCAGAACGATCGTGGACGACTGGTACCATTGCACCGCCTCCATCGTCATGTAGCCAAGGCCATTGGAGCCGGCGATCATCTCCGCGCCGACCAGCGCATGCCAGCCGCGCGCCATGGCAATGCGCAGGCCGAGCAAGATGTTCACGAAGGCGCCGGGCAGGATCAACTCGGAATACAGGGCCCAGCCCCGACCGCCATGGCTCCGCACGGCTCTGTGCAGTACTTTTGGAATGCTCTCGACGCCGGCCACCGTGTTGTAAAGCGTCGAGAAGAAGATGGTGTTGGCGATCACGAAGACGACCGACCCCATGCCGATGCCGAACCAGATGACCGCCAGCGGCACCCAGGCAACCCCGGCAATTGATTGCAGGAACGTCAGAACCGGGCGCAGAAAATCGGACGCACTGCGATTGAGTGCGATCGCAATGCCGATCGGGACAGCGAGCGCATTGCCGATCAGGAACGCCAGGAAAAGCCGGCCGAGACTGTCGAGGATATTGTCCTGAAGCTGCCCGTTCGCGGTCAGTTCGACGGCCTTGTCCCACACGGCACCGATTGTCGGAAACATATACTCCGGCATGCCAGTCAGCGACGGTAATGTTCGCCACATCAGGATGAGCAGGAGGAACGGGAGCACCGCGAGCAGATCGACGCGGAACCGGCCCAGTCTGAAGAACCCGGCGCTCATTCCCGATCCTCCGCGCGCGTGGCAAGGCCCCAGCGGTCTACCGTCAGGGCTTCAAGTGGCCGAATGTAGATGCGCTCGATGAAGAGCCAGAGCAGGCCCATGACAATCATCCCGACGATGGTGCGATCGGTCTGCTGGTTGGATGCGCCCTCGAAGATCAGATACCCCACGCCGGACTTTGCTGCGATCATCTCCGAGAAGATCAGCCCTCGGAAAGCAAACCCCGCTCCCAGCCTCAGGCCGGTGAAGATGCTCGGAAGCGCGGCGGGCAGGATCACCTCCTGGATCAACTGGAGGCGGGTTGCGCCCAGCGAATAAGCCGCGTTGATCAGCACTTGTGGCACCGACCGGACACCCAGAATCGTATTGTAGAGAACAGGGAAGAAAACGATGTAGCTCAGGGCAACGAGAATGACTTTCAGCCCGTAGCCCCACCAGAGGACGAACAGCGGAATCCACGCAACCTCGACAATGGCGAAGAAGAAATTGATGATGGGCGACAACATTCGCGAGGCGCCCGCGCTGAAGCCGATCAGCAACCCGAACAGGATGCCGAGCGTAACGCCGATTGATACACCGGCCAGGTAGCGCCCGAGACTGTCGCCGATATAGGCCGGCAGGATGCCCGTTTTGACAAGATGAATGGCCGCGCGCGCAACCGCGGCGGGGGACGGGTAGAAATACTCCGATACGCCGATGAGCGGAATCGACGTCTGCCAGAGTGCCAGGATGCCGAGCAGGCCCAATACGCCCTTCCAGGCTCGCGGCGAAACGAGGCTGCGCAATGATGCAATGCCGCTATTCCGATCGTTGATTGCGGCCGTTTTCATGACTTCGCCGGCGTCCAGGGCCGCAACGCTTCGACCCAGTAGTTGCGCGCGATTGACCGGGCGCTCTCGGTCGGAATGTCGGCAACGTAGAAGCTATGTCCCCTGATCTCCACCACACGCCCAGCATTCTGCATCATCTCGATATGAAAGCGTTCCGGCGCGACTTTCAGGACAATCTCTGCCGAGAGACGTCCGTCGGGCCGGATTGTAGCCGCAACAGGTTCGAATTTCGCAGCGCCGGTCCGGTATGACCACAGCTGGAAGGCTGCGTAGAGGATGACCATGGTGATTGTGGTCAAAATGGTCGGATGACGGAAAAATCGCTGCATCGGCAATCCCTCAGGCGGCTTCCAGGCCGCGCACCAAGGCCAGTGTCCGGTCCCGGATTGCCACGAACTGCGGATTGGCGTTGATCGTTGCCCAGTGCCGCTGGTCGCGGGGAATGGGCACATCGACGACCGCGCGGACCTTTCCGGGCCCTGGCGTTAGCACGATGATGCGGTCGCCCAGAAAAACCGCTTCCTCGACGCTGTGGGTGATGAACAGGACGGTCAGGCGGTTCTCGTCCCAGATCCTGACGAGTTCCTCCTGAAGCGTCAGGCGCGTTTGTGCGTCGACGGCCGCGAAGGGCTCGTCCATGAGCATGACTTCCGGCTTGTTGGCCAAAGTGCGTGCGACTGCCGCCCGCTGCTTCATGCCGCCTGAAAGCTCATGCGGATATTTCTCAGCCGCATGCGTGAGGTTGGTTATGTCTAGAAAGCGCATGGCAACGGCATCGCGCTCTGCCTTTGCCACGCCGCGCAGCTTCAGCCCGAGCCCGACATTCTCGAGCACGGTCTTCCATGGCAACAGTGCATACTCCTGAAAGACCACGCCGCGATCTGCGCCGGGCTCAAGGATGGGCCGCCCATCCATTGAGACCGTTCCGCCCCTGGGCTTGAGGAAACCGGCGATTGCGGAAAGCAAGGTGGACTTGCCGCACCCCGATGGACCGACAACGCAAAGAAATTCGTTTTCCTTCACGTCAAGCGTCAGCCCATCGGTCGCGATGTGGCGAATGCCGCGATTTTCATCGACATACTCCATCCTGAGATCGACGACACTGATCTTGGTTTTCGCAGACATGGCCGCCTCACCCGCCCTTGCCGCCGTCACTTGAGCTGTTGCTCCTTGGGAATCGGCTTGAGGTCAGAGAAGTATTCCGGGTTCTTGGCCATGACGGCGTTCATGAACTTTGGTTCGATCGCCTTGGTCACATCGACGCCGGCCTTGACGCGCCCATCGGCGGCGAGCATCGGCAACGCTTTTGCAGCGTACATCTCCGGCGTCAGCTTCGACATTCTGCCGTCGTAATGCGAACGGCGGATCGCCTGTTTCATGACGTCGAGGTCTACACCCTGGATCCAGCGCATATTGATCTGGGCGGCTTCGTCGAAGTGTTGCCTGACCCATTGCTGGCTCTCGGCGAAGGCTGCCATGAAGCGTTGCAGGGCTTCCGAATGCGCCGCAATCGCCTTGCGGGTCGACAGCACGACGCCGGGGTCGTAGCAGGTCTTGCAGCCGCCGGCGACCACACGCACCGCGCCGGCAACCTTCGCGGCTGCGTTGCTGGCGACTGGTTCCCAGATCACGACAGCATCGACATCGCCGTTATTGAGCCCCGAAACCAGATCCGGGGGGCGGACATTGAGGAGTTGCACATCCGTGCTCTTGAGCCCCGCCTGGGCCAGGTGGCCGAGCAGGAACGTCTCGGCGCCGGTGCCACGCGGAAGTCCGATCTTCTTGCCCTTCAATGCGGCTACATTTCCTTCAGGAATCCCCGACGCCTTGCTCGCGACGATCGACACGTTGTCGGCATAGGAATCCCGCGTTGCGTCGCCATGCAGATGGCCGATCAGCACCAACGGAAAACCGTTGGAAATGCCCGACAGGAACGGGGTCGAGCCCAGTACGGCAACGTCCTGATTGCCGGCAAGCAGGCCGTTGATCATCTCAACGCCTGTCGGGAAAACGGTTACCTTGGCGTCAAGGCCATGCTTTGCGAAGATGCCCCGTTCGACACCGGCGAAAATCGGCGCATGGTCCGTGGCGGCCGCAGCGCCGATCCGGATCGGCAGAGGGGACTGTGCCTGCACGGCACCCATCGTCAGCGCCAGTAGCGCGCCTGCAATCAAACCCCGTCGTGTGCGCATAGTTTTCCTCCCTGATATCGTTCGGTTGCCGGATGACGTTCGTCGCTGTCTCCGCTGATTGAAGAGAATCCGACGGTGCGGATCAGATGGCAGCGCACCATGGCGGGGGCTGCCCTTCACTGGATTTCGACATCCAGCAACTCTGGTCAGGCGCGGCTGTCATGCGCCCTCATCAAGGCCGAGCCCGCGGGCGCGCGCAGTCATCAGGTGCTTTTCCAGACTGCCAACGGCCGCGTCAGCATCGCCAGACCGGATTGCACGGATGATTGCCAGATGTTCTTCCATCGCGGGGCCGATCCGCTCTGCGGTGAAACGTCCCTGGAGGCGAATGAGGCGGATCTTGTCCTGATTGCGGCGATGCGTTTCAGACACCAGCTTGTTGTCGAGCGAGTCGACGAGGCTCACATGCAGCAATTCATCGACGCGAAGCGCTTCGTCGAGCAGTGCTTCGGTGATCTCTCCTTCCGAAGCCCGCAGAATTCGCAGCGTTTCACGCTCTATATGTTCGACGATCCGCGCCGAACCGAAACGGATGAAATGGCGAACCGCCGCCGCTTCGATGATCATGCGCAAGCCGAACGCATTGCGTATCAGCTCGACATTCACATCGGTAATCTGGATGCCGCGCTGCGGAATGACCTTGATCAGAGCTTCCTGTTCAAGCATGCGCACCGCGTCTCGGATCGAGGCAATCGGCATGTCGAGCGTCACGGTCAACTCGCGCTGACTCAGAAACTGCCCCGGCGCGAATTCGCGCTGGAAGAGCCTGTCCTTGAAACGATCGTAGGCCTCATTCCTCATCATGCACGCCGCTCCATTTGAAATTTTATCGATATATAACTAACATGTCAGTGCACTGTTGCGCATTTTTCCGTGAATGACAATGATCAATTTTCCTGAATTTATGTGATAAAAATCCGCCGTTATGGCGATATCTGGGTTATTTTTCTTTCAGTCCATTTTAAAATCATATTGACATGTCAGATCGAGATGAGGTCCAACTGCTCAAACATGATTTCACGTTGGTCGGGACGGGCGGAGGCGTTCGGGGTCTTTCCGGCGGGTTTTCGGAAAAGGGTCTGAGACAAGGAGGATTGCACGGCAATGTCGGTTCCGCACATGCAAGATTGCACATCCCGAAGGTGTCCAGCCCATGGGTGACCCGCCGGCAAACCTCTTGTTCCTGTTTTCCGACCAACATGCCCAGCGCGTGGCCGGTTGCTATGGTGACGCGGTCGTTGAAACACCCAACCTCGACCGACTGGCGGCGCGCGGCGTGACGTTTGACAACGCTTACACACCATCGCCAATTTGCGTGCCAGCACGGATGTCGATGCTGACCGGTCGCTATCCTTACGAGCAGGAGTGCTGGACCAACGATGACATTCTCTCGTCCGAGTTTCCGACCTGGCCGCAGGCGTTGGGCGCTGCCGGACTTCATGCCGCGCTGATCGGACGAATGCATGCCATGGGGGCAGATCAGCTTCGCGGCTATGCCGAACGGGAGATCGGCGACCACAGCCCGAACTGGCCGGGCGTGCCGCGTCACGACCTTGGCCCGCTGGCCAAAGCGAATGATCCGCACCGCGAAAGCATCGAGCGGTCGGGGGTAGGGCGAAGTGCCTACCAGATCCTCGATGAGGCAACGGCCGGGGCCGCCGTGCGTTGGCTAGACCGCTGGGCCGAAGGAAACCGAACAGCGGGCAAGGCCAGACGCTTTGCACTCACAGTCGGCTTCATGCTGCCACATGCGCCCTATGTCGCAGAGGCGGACGATTACGGACGCTTTGCCGGTCGCGTGCCGGCGCCGCTCTTGCCAGTCCCGGAGACGGAACATCCATGGCTCGGATGGTGGCGGGAAAATCGGAGCGCGGGCGAGATTTCCGCCGCCTCTGCCCAGCGGGCACGCATCGCCTATTATGGGCTTGTCTCGCGGCTGGACGCTCTGATCGGGACGGTAATCGATGCGCTTGAGCGTAACAATCTGGCTGAGAACACCCTGATCGTCTACGCGTCCGACCACGGCGAGCAAATCGGCGAGCGAGGGCTTTGGTGGAAGCATACGTTTTACGATCAATCGTCCAAGGTGCCGTTGATCATGTCCTGGCCGGGTCACTTCAAGGCTGGAACCCGCTCGTCGGCGGTCGTCAGTCTGCACGATGCTGCCGCGACGATGCTGGATGCGATGGGTGCGCCGGCGCTTCCCGGAAGTCATGGGCGCAGCCTGGCCGGGATCGCCTCTGGCAAGACGGCGACATGGGATGATCTGATCTTTGGCGAGTATTGCACGGACGCAGTGCCGGATTGGACCGGCGGCATGGCGGTGCAGCAGCGCATGGTGCGCAAAGGGCGCTGGAAATACATCGAATATAATGGATTTGCGCCGCAGCTGTTCGATCTCGACAATGATCCTGACGAGGTGAATGACCTTGCCGCAAGTTCCGATCATCAGGCACTTCGTGCAGAGCTCGCGGCATTGGTCCGTCAGGGATGGAACCCCGACGCTGTTGCCGAGCGGATGAGGGCACGGCGCATCAACAAGGATTTTCAAGCCACTTGGGCGCGGCAGGCGCACCCCACGGATCAAATCCGCTTCGAGATACCGCCCGAAATGAACGTGCTGGAACAGCCGGGACCCAAGGAGCCCGCGCAAGGGCCAGTCCGGCTTGATGTGAAGCAGCTGCCTCCCGGCAGCGAACCGGCCTAGGCTCAGGACTCATTGCTCACAACCAGAATGCGACTGTTGCCACGATGCAGATGGCGGAGAAGAAGGCGTGGGCGCAGCGGTCGTAGCGAGTGGCTATACGCCGCCA
>Ga0056905_1000751_pt1 | contig 13780 bp, 10 predicted proteins | sample EBPBio242008_DNA_FD_55044 | JGI IMG/M metagenome (GOLD analysis project Ga0056905, IMG submission 55044) | Wastewater treatment Type I Accumulibacter community from EBPR Bioreactor in Madison, WI, USA - Reactor 1_4/24/2008_ DNA | ecosystem: Engineered > Bioreactor > EBPR > Anaerobic-Aerobic >...
TGAGGCGCTCGCCCGTCTCGGCGTCAACGAACGTCGTCGGGCGGTCGTCCACGTCCAGCCGCGCCTCGGTGGCGGCGTCGAGCACATGGAACACCACGACCTCGTGCCCGCGCGTGCGCAACAGCCGAAGCGCCCGGTGCAGATCCGACGCCTCGCCGACGTTCTCGTACAGGTCGGACACCACGGTCACCAGCGACCGGCGGGTGAGGCGCTCGGCGATGTCGGTGAGGCTCTGCGCGGCGGCAGTGCGGGCAGGCGCGGAGGGCGCTTCCTGAACGGCGTCGAGCGCGGAAAGCAGCGGCGCGAGGTGGGCGCGGCTGGCGCGGGGCGGCACGAGCGTCTGCACGCCGTCGTTGAACGTGACGAGGCCCGTGGCGTCGCGCTGGCGCACGAGCAGCGTGTGGAGCGCGGCGCAGAGCAGCGCACCGTAGGCCAGTTTGGTCGTCGGCCCGGCCCCGGCGTAGCGCATCGAGCCGGAGGTGTCGAGCAGCGCGAGGTGGCGCAGATTCGTCTCCTCCTCAAATCGCTTGACGAAAAGCCGGTCGGTCTTGGCGAGCACCTTCCAGTCGACGTGCCGCAGCGGGTCGCCGGGGTTGTAGGCGCGGTGCTCGGCAAACTCGACGGAGTAGCCGTGGTACGGGCTGCGGTGCTGCCCGGCGAGGAAGCCCTCCACCACCGTCCGTGCCCGCCATTCGAGCGTGCCGAGGCGGGCGAGGGCTTCGGGGGAGAGCCGCGTGGTCGTATCTTGCACGGACGGGTGGAGCGAGAGCGGAGCAGCGCCGTCGAGATGCCGGACGCCGTTCGTGGGGAATGAACGTCTCGGCGCTTTGATTCGTCCTCGATTCCGATGCCCGACGCTTCCGCTTCCGACCGCGAAAAGGCGCTGCTGATGGACGCGGCGCACCTCGGGCGCACGCTCGACCGGATGGCCCGCCAACTGCTCGAACGCTTCGCCCCCGAGGAAATCGGCGCGGGCGTGCCGGTGGGGCTGGTCGGGATGCAACGCCGAGGCGTGCCGCTGGCCCGGCGCTTGGCAGAGCGGATGGCCGCCGCCGAAGGCCTCGACGTGCCCGTCGGGACGCTCGACGCCAGCCTCTACCGCGACGACGTGCGCCACCGCCTCGCCGCGATGCTGCCCACCGATCTGCCGTTTGACGTGACCGACCGCCACCTCGTGCTCGTCGACGATGTGCTCTACACCGGACGATCCGCCCGCGCCGCCCTCGACGCGCTCTTGGCCTACGGGCGTCCCGCCTCGGTGGCGCTGGCGGTGCTGGTGGATCGGGGCCTGCGCGAACTGCCGATTGCCGCCGACTACGTTGGCCTCGCCGTCCCGACGCTGCCCGGCGAGCGCGTGCGTGTCCGCCTGTCCGAACTGGACGACCGCGAGGGCGTCTGGCTCACCGAAACCGCCAACGCCGAAAGGCCCAAGACCCCATAACGACGCGAAGACGTCCGATGAGAACCGTGCCGTCCGACCATACGCCGCTACAACCGATCCAACGCTGCCGTGCTTCCGCCGAACGCATGCCCCCGATGTCCAAACCCGATGCTTTGCAGCGAGAACACCGGCCCTAATCCTCCAAACTCCGAGCGCCGTGGCTGAAACGCAGAGCTTCGTACCCGAAACGCAAGGCTTCGTACCCGAAACGCAAGGCTTCGTACCCGAAACGCAGAGCTTCGCAGCCGAAACGCAAGGCTTCGTATCCGAAACGCAGAGCTTCGTAGATGCAACGCAGGGCTTCGTAGTCAGAACGTAGAGACCCGTAGCCGAAACGCAAGCCTTCGTAGATAGAACGTAAGTGCTCATCACCCGAACACTAAGATCGGTAGTCCCTCAGCACCAGCCTCCCGCCTGCCTCTCCCTCGTATGCGTCACCTGCTTGGCCTCAAAGACTTCGCCCGCACCGACTACGACGACCTCCTCGGCGTGGCGCGGCAGATGCGCGAGGTGCTGGAACGCCCGGTCAAGAAGGTGCCGACGTTGCAGGGCGTGACGGTGGTGAACCTCTTCTTCGAATCCAGCACGCGCACGCGCCTGTCGTTCGAGCTGGCCGAAAAACGCCTCTCCGCCGACACCGTCTCGTTCACCGCCGCCGGATCGTCGGTGTCCAAGGGCGAAACCCTCCGCGACACCGCCCGCAACCTCGAAGCGATGAAGGTGGACGTGGCGGTGGTGCGCCACAGCAGCCCCGGCGTGCCGCACTATCTGGCCCGCTGCCTCAACGCGCAGATCGTCAACGCGGGCGACGGGGCCAACGAGCACCCGACGCAGGGCCTGCTCGATCTGCTCACGATCAGCGACCTGTTTCCCGAGCGCGGCGGCGATCTGACCGGACTGAACGTGTCCATTCTCGGCGACGTGACGCACAGCCGCGTGGCCCGCTCCAACATCTACGCGCTCACGACGATGGGCGCGAACGTGACCGTCTGCGGCCCGCCCACGCTGCTCCCGCGCGGCATTGAGACGCTTGGCGTGAAGGTGACGCACCGGTTGGACGAGGCGCTCGACGGCTGCGATGTGGCGATGGCGCTTCGCCTGCAACTCGAACGGCAGGGCGCGGGCCTCTTCCCGACGCTCCGCGAGTACCACCAGCGCTTCGGCGTCAAGGCCGAGCACCTCGACCGGCATCCGAACCTGCGCATCCTCCACCCCGGCCCCATCAACCGAGGCGTCGAGCTGGCGAGCGAGGTGGCCGACCACGAGAACGCCGTGATTCTGGATCAGGTCACCAACGGCGTGGCCGTGCGGATGGCGGTGCTGTACACGCTTCGGGCGGGGCAGGGCGGCTGATCCGCGTCTGGGAGGGCGGCACAATCCGGGCGCGGTGGAGACGTCCCAGTGGGACGTCTCTACGGGCGTTGGTTTCGTCGCCTGCGCAAACGAATCCGCCCCGGCGATGATGCGGCGGGTGTCGCCCGTTATCTTGAACGATCCAACTCCGTGCCCGATGACGCGCCTCGCCGCCGCCGCCCTTGCCCTGACGCTGCTCACTCCCGCCTGCGCCGACGCGCAGCGCCCGCCGCGCCGGGCCGCCGCCGCGCCCGTGCCGTCGGTGTTGCAGACCCGCGTGGATTCGCTCGTGGGCGCGTCGATCCGCAGCCGCGTCTTTCCCGCCGCCGCCGTCGCCATCGGACGGGCCGGGCAGGCCGCGCCGGTCGTCTTGAAGGCCTACGGCACGTTCACCTACGTCAGCCCCGAGCGCGTCACGGTGGACACGCCGTTCGACATGGCCTCGCTCACCAAGGTCATCGCCACCACGACCGTCGCCGCGCGGTTCATGGATCGCGGCCTGCTCGACCTCGACGCGCCGCTCGCCCGCTACCTGCCCGCGCTCGACACCATCCCGGCCAAACGCGGCATCACCGTCCGGCAGGTGATGACCCACAGCGCGGGCCTGCGCCCGTTCATCCCGTTCTACCTGCGCGGCATCGTCACCCGCGACGGCATCCTCAAGGCCATCCTCGACGACAGCCTCGTCTACACGCCCGGCACGACGTCGCGGTATTCGGACTTTGGCTACATCTTGCTGGGCTTGGCGCTCGAACACATTGGCGGCGCGCCGCTCGACGAACTGGCCCGGCGCGAGGTGTTTGTGCCGCTGGGGATGACGCACTCCACGTTCCGGCCCGTCGGCGCGATGCCCGACGCCGCCACGGTCGTCCCGACGGAGTTCGACTCGATCTACCGCCGCCGCCTCGTGCAGGGTGAAGTGCACGACGAGACGGCGTGGACGCTCGGCGGCGTCTCCGGCCACGCCGGGCTGTTCTCGACGGCCCGCGACGCCGGGAAGTTCGCCGCCATGCTGCTCGCGGGCGGACGCCTTCCCGACGGCACCGTCTACCTCCGCCCCGAAACGATGCGCCTGCTCTCGACGCGGGAAGGCTCGGTGTCGGGTTCGACGCGCGCCATCGGGTGGGACACGAAGTCCGACACGGGCTACTCGTCCGGTGGCACCAAGACCAGCCGCAGCGCCTTCGGCCACACCGGCTTCACCGGCACGAGCCTGTGGGTCGATCCGGCACAGGGGTTCTACGTCGTCTTGCTCACCAACCGCGTCTACCCGACCCGCGACAACAGCCGCATCGGCCCCGTGCGCAGCCAGATCGCCGACCTCGCCAGCGACGCCTTTCGGCGGTGACGGTGGATCGTGGGGCGTTGTTTGTTGTCGGAGAGCCAAAGGGGCGCTCTGACGATTCTCCACTACCCGCTCTCCATTACCCAACTTATGCCCACCTATGTGTACCGCCGTGAAGACGGCACGATGTTCGAAGTCCAGCAGCGCATCACCGAAGACGCGCTCACCCACGACCCCGACACCGGGCAGGCCGTGACCCGCGTGCCCGTGCGCGGCGCAGGCTTCGTGCTCAAAGGCACGGGCTTCTACCAAACCGACTACAAGCCGCAACCGAAGGAGTCGGCGGCCGCTTCGCCGTCGCCCGCAACGTCCGGGACGAACGAAGGTGCACCCGCAGGCACCAACGCCGCAGGCGGCACGACCACCATAACCGACACGCCATCGGGCGACTGAGGCGGCGAGCGTTCCGCGGCCGAGGCAGATCGGGGCGTTCGTCTACACCATCGTGCCGATCCCGGTGGCCGCGGGCGTGCTTTACCCGTTCACCGGTCGTCTGCTCTCGCCGGTGCTGGGTGCCGCCGCGATGGGCCTGTCGAGCGTGTTCGTGCTCGGCAACAGCCTGCGCCTCAAACGGGCGTGAGCAAGTCCGCAGATACGGGAGGCTTGTAGCAAACCGCCCGTCGTTTATTTCTGCAGCCTGTTGCATCTCTTTCGCCTCGTGCACGATCTTCGCAGACGCGTGACCCGGTGAAGCGTAAGGTAAGTGCTATACCGTACACCTCAAGCCAGCTCAATTCACCCCAAACCCAAGCATATTGTCTTGGAGTACAGTGTGCCACAAGTCAACATTTAGATCAAGAGGTCAATTTGCAACACTTCGACTCCAACTGCGTCTTCTGCCGAGAGCTACGTGGCCAACGAGACACCAATTTTGCGGTTAGATACCCCGAGCTGACTTCCAGAATCATTGCCCGAACATCATCGCTTGTTGCATTTCCTTGCATAGGACAGATTGCGCCCGGCCATTTTCTAGTAGTCCCAAGGCGACACTATCGCACTTTCAGCGAAGCATCAAGGTTTATTCCAGATCTCTTTGAGGAATTTGTGAGTATATTAACACATGTTAATTACCTATTTAATTACAACCCCGTTTCAAGCTTAATTTTTGAACATGGTGCACTTGCACCTTCAGATGGAGGCTGCGGGATCTATCACGCCCATATACATATAGTACCAGAATCCGGTCACATTGACTTGAGCAGTCATATTCCATTCAATAGTACAGACATTTTCACTTCTGTTGAGAAAATATGGTCTAGCATTGATTCTGGACGATCATATCTAGCATATGGCTCTTGTGGCCTCGGATATCATGCCTTGAATCTGGATAAGGAATTACCTAGTCAGTATTTACGCAAGATTGTTGCAGGTATTTTAGGCAACGATAATTGGGATTGGCGCAAACACGGAAGAGAGGCTGGATTGCTCGAGTCGATCATTAATATTGCATCTTAACCCAACATACCATGTCCCCCAACGCTGTACGCTTTGATTTTCGCTTCTCCTCAAATTCAGAAGAGAATAATAAAGAGAAACACGTACGTCAAGAATTGATCCTAGATTTTGCCAAAAGCCATGCGGGAGAAACAAATATAAGTGGGATTGATCTTTATCCCGTGGCACGTGCAGGTAAGAGTGGTAGCGAAGTTTTTTATCTCGACCTATCGATATCTGGCATTGGTTTTCCAGAGCGATTCATAGCTAAGTTTCAACCACGCGACTTCACCGAACGCGAACAAAATAGTGCAAGATTGGCACAAATTGCAAAATTGTGCACCAGAATATTCTCACTGAATCATCCAATAAAAAATATAGGGTTAATTATATACGATATTGCCACAGCCAGAGATCATATTGAATTTCGCGGATATTTCTTAGATCCCAAAAACAGCGATGATTTTTGCGCTGAAGGTTTGAGGTCGATATTCCAACTTGTTGGAAGGCACCCAAACCCAGAGGCGCCCACAAAACCTCTGATTTCAGATTACGAGTGGTACCTCGACCGACGAACACAACCACTACAGAGAATACAAGCATTAGCAAATATGCCTAATAAAAATCCTAGTTTTCGCGAGATTGGTGAATCAATTCTGAAATATTATAAACAAATCGAGAATATGTATAATTTTAATGTACATCCTTATTTGGTTCACGGCGATCTGCATGCTAGAAATCTTCTGATTAGCAGACAAAATCCTGCGCGAGCGGAGTTGATCGACTTTGGGTGGGTTCACTTTGGTCATCCCGTGAAGGACTTTGTCTTGATGGAATCCACCTTGAAGTACATGCTCCTCCCCGAATTTCTTCCTGTTGCCCGAGGCACATCGAGCGATCCTCTCTTGCCCACTGCAGGTACCATTGAAGATTTTGAGTTATTTCTATGGTCAAGCGGGCTACTTTTGCCAAGCGTGGAAGAATTTCATAGATCTTTTTTATCCCATCGTGCTCTTCCGAAGCACCAAGAACAATCTCTCCTTCGCGTGTATCGCTGTCTACAGGAAGTGCGAGCCGCAGCCGCGGAAGTCCTTCAAGAGTACTGTATTAAGCACGGAAATGGCGCGGATGAACGTTTGCATTATTTTTCAGGTGCATTCCTTATGACTTTTAGTCTTATTGGGATTCAAGAACTTGAGCAGTTCTGGGCACTGATCGGTCTAAATGCCCTTGGATCGCAATTATAAGCATTATGATTCGGCATCTATCTGAACTAGGTGAAATTCAGCTTCTTTCAGAAGTTATATTTCAACACGTAAATTTTTCATCGAATGATATCAGTGACGATTGTGCGCATCTCGATACCGGAAACGGTTCGCTTCTTTGGTCAATTGATCCCTGCCCAACTCCAGTGGCCCAATGGCTTAATATATCCTCACCAGAAATACTGGGTTGGTACACCGCAGTGATTAATCTATCTGACATTGCCTCATGTGGAGGTACTCCGATCGGAATGCTCGTTTCAATCGAATTACCAAACGATACCGAAGTAGATTTTGTTCGACGCTACTATGATGGCCTATGCCGAGCCTTATCCAAATACGACGTTTCTCTCTTTGGCGGAAACCTCAAGGCTTCTCAACGTTTTTCCGCGACTGGCACCATACTTGGCCGAGAAGGAATGCGAAGAATTACTAGACAGATATCTGCTGACGATTGTGACGTATTCCTGCTCGGACAGGGCGGGATGTTCTGGGCGGGCGTGGCAGCGCATGTTTATGACCGAATAGACACCTTGCGTCCAGAGGAGTCGGCAAAACTCAATCAATCTATTCTTTATCCTGAACCACATATAGAAATTGGTTGCATAATTAGCCAGATGCCTTTTGAGGTTGCATGCATGGACTGCTCCGATGGCCCATCAAATGCACTTTACCAACTATCATTGGCAAACAAATTGAACCTGATTATACCTGACCAACCAGAATGGACAATTCCTGAATATGCAAAATCAATACTTGTCGAACTTGACATTAAAATAGAAAATGCATGTTTCAATTTTGGAGATTGGCAATTGGCATGTTTAGTGGCTCACGAAAACGTCGATTATTTCCTGCGCATGCTGGGTCATTCAGTACCAGTGACTTGGGTTGGTCGTGCGCGTCGTGGAACAGGCGATGTCATAACGAGCTACGGGAGGCGATTTTCCACGCAAAGCTTGAACGAAAACTTCCGTGCAGGCTACAATTCCGTTAAATCTATCGCAGAGCTTGTTGATCGCTACCTGAAGACGCCAGTTTTTCGCTGAGGCGAATAGTCAGCTTCGGGATGCTCTACGGTAGGAATCGAGGATGCCGCTGTAGCCGTTGAGGATGCGATATTTTAGCCTGCCTCGCTACGGAAGGCAGGTTACTCGAAGGTTAAAGCAGCCGTCCGTACTTGAGGCACTTTTCCAGCCAGCGCTTTTTGAGTTCGAGCTGGGGCAGGCTCAGTTCGGCTTGGCTGGCGCCGATGCGCTCTTTCGCGCGGGCGTGGATGGCGCGGATGCTCGGCGCGGACGCGCTCGCCACGAGGGCCTTGGACAGTTCGTTCGCCAACTCCGCGCAGTCCTTCCGAAGCTGCTTCTCGCGGGCGTTCACGTCGAGGGCGGCCGGACGCGTCGGCATCTCCCGGAGCGCAAGCTGCTGGCCTTTGGCCGTCGTTTCGAGCGCGAGGGCGTGGCGCTGGCTCCGGTGGTGCTCCACATGCGCAAGCTCCCAGCGGCTCCGCTCCGGCGCGGCCCCCGGCCCGGTGGCGGCGCGCTCCACCTGCCGCTTGGCCTTCACGCCGAGCTGCTCCTCCCGTGTGATCCAGTCCAGCACCGTCACCACGTCGGTGTCGTTCGCAGCATAAAGGTCGCACGTGTTGGCCTCCTCGGGCCAGCCGTCGTAGTAGCGCATCCCGCGAAACACCTGCTGGAGGGTCTTGGAGACGGCGCGGACGAGGTCGGCCTTGACGATCACGGAGATGGGCTTGATGTCGGTGCCCTCGCCGATCATGTCGACCTGCACCATCACGTCGAGCCGTCCCTCGCGGTAGTCGTCGAGGCGGGTGGCGACCTCCCCACTTGGCAAATCCTGCCCGATCCGCGCCGAGCGGTACTGCGGGAAGAACCGGGCGATGTAGTCGAGCACGGCGGCGGCGTGCGCGTTCGACATCGCAATGACGAGCAGTTGATGGTCGCGGAACGTGCCGGGCGGCCGTCCGTGCGCCCGCATCGTCGCGTGGAGGGCGCGGCGTTTTTCGTCGAAGCGCTCGAACGCGGGCGTGAGCAGCGTGTCGAGGTAGACGTCGTGGAAGCGCAGCATCCGCCGGGCGAGGAAGACGTCCACCTCCGTGCTCGTCGGCGCGGCCTCGCGCAGCCCCGATAGGCTCATCTCCACGACCTCGCCCGTGTCTTGCCGCACCATCTTGAGCCGGTAATCGACGACGTGCGCCTCGACGTGTTTGAGGATGCCGCCCTCGGCGTGGGCGTCCTTCAGCCCGACCTCGTGGAGCGCGACGTAGAAGTGTTCGACCCGCGCGTTCGGCCCCGTGCCTTCGACCTGCGTCTCGAACGGAACGCCGAAGAGCGTCTTGTTGTCGGAGCGCATCGGCGTGCCCGAGAGCGCCACGGAGCACGAAAACGGCAGGTCCGCGATCTTCCTTGCCCATGTGCCGTCGTCGGAGAGGTGGTGGACCTCGTCGAAGACGAACATCGCCCCGCCGACCTTCTGGGCCTCCTCGCAGTACTTGAGCAGCGCCCGGTGGCCCGCGTCCCCGGCGGCGTACTGGTAGGTGGTGACGAGGATGTCGGTCTTCAGGTTCTTGAGGAAGACGCGGTCCGAGTCGGTGGCGCAGAACGTCATCGGCGGCGCGCCGAGGCCCCGGAAGAGCCGTTCGAGCGCCGCGCCGTCGGCGTACTGGTCGCGCAGGTTGCCGCGCGGGACGAACACGACGAGCCGCTGGGCGAAGCCGTGGGCGCGGGCCACGAGAAACGCCGCGAGCGCGGTGATGGTCTTGCCGTAGCCCGGCACGAACACGCCGAGGTGGTTGGCCTCGCCGCGTGCGAAGGCGTTGGAGAGCGCGTGCAGGAACGCCGCTTGCCCGGCGCGAAACGCAAAGCCGCCGGAGAGCCGGATGCCGGGAAGAGAAGCGGGGGGGGAATCCAAGGAAGCCGTCGTCATCGCCGCCGAACCTACGGCATGCGCCGTGACAGCCGCCCGTCACCCGACGAGGTTTCACGCGGAGTTGCCCGGCGGAGGGTTTCGCCGAATCCGGGCGGGGCGAGCGGAACCGGAGGCGCGGGCCGGGTCTTGGCGTAACCCGTACGTTACTGCTCGCACGGATGCTCGGCTCGGTCGGTTCGCTCGCCCTACTTGTTTCGTTGGTCGCCTGTTTGGGGGCCGTCGTGGCCTACGCCCAAGCATCCCGCGCCGAGGTGGCCTCGGTGGACGCGTCCGGATGGAAACGCCTCGGGTCTTGGGGCTGGACGGTGAGCGGCGCGGCGGCGATCGCGGCGATGGCGCTGCTGTTTTACCTGCTGCTTACCCACCAGTACCAGTACGCGTACGTCTACCAGTACTCGTCCAACGACCTGAAGCTCGGCTACCTCGTCTCGACGCTCTGGGCGGGGCAGGAGGGTTCGTTCCTGCTCTGGATCGTGCTGAACGTGTTCTTGGGATGGAGCGTGCTCAAGTGGGCACCCGCGTCGTGGCGCGCCCCGGTGATGGCGGTGGTGGCGCTGTGCCAAGCGTTTCTCGTCTCGATGATTGTGGGCGTGAAGTTCGGCGGCAACGTGCACATCGGCTCGTCGCCGTTCGACACGCTGGCGGCGCGGTTTCCGCAAGCGCCGATGCTGCAGGTGCCGGGGTTTGTGCCGCCCGACGGGCAGGGCCTCAACGATCTGCTGCAAAACCCGTGGATGGTGATCCACCCGCCGACGCTCTTCACCGGCTTTGCGGCGATGCTCGCGCCGTTCGCGTTTGCCGTGGCCGCGCTGTGGCAACGGCGCTACACCGAATGGATCCGCCCGGCGCTCCCGTGGATGCTGATGGCGGTGCTGATCCTCGGCATCGGCATCACGCTGGGCGGCTACTGGGCGTATGTGACGCTCAGCTTCGGCGGCTACTGGGCGTGGGATCCGGTCGAAAACTCGTCGTTCGTGCCGTGGCTCGTCGGTGTGGCAGGCCTCCACGCGATGCTCGTCTACAAGAAGTCGGGCGCGGCCAGCAAAAGCGCGCTCGTTCTGGCCATCCTCGCGTTTATGACGGTCGTCTACTCGACCTTCCTCACCCGCAGCGGCATCCTCGGCGACCTCTCGGTGCACTCGTTCGTCGACCTCGGCTTGTCGGGGCAGCTGCTGATCTGGATTCTGACGATGACGGGCGTCGCCGCCTATTTGCTGGCGGTGCGGTGGAAGGAGATTCCGCGCCCGGAGCACGAAGCGCCGCCGCTCTCCCGCGAGTTTCTGACGTTCACCGGGGCGATGCTCCTCGTGGCGCTGGCCTCGGCGATCCTGCTGGGCACGTCGGCTCCGATCTTCGGCCGGATCTTCCGCGACGATCCGGCGGGCGTGCCGATGGCGTTCTACAACCAGTGGTCGCTGCCGCTGACCATCGCCTTTACGATGCTCGTGGCCGTGGGACAACTGCTGTGGTGGAACCGGATGACGGTGGAGCAGCTCAACCGGGTCGTGTTTCGTCCGCTGCTCTTGGCGGTGGTGAGCACGCTGGCGGTGATGTTCTTGACGCCGTTCGTGGAGCGCAGCGTGCGGCCTGCGGCGGCGTCGGGGATGGTCGAGGCGGGGCTGGGGGCGTTCTGGGGGCAGCACGGGATGGGCCTCGGGCTGCTGCTGCTCGTGCTGATGGCGTTCTTCGCGCTCTACGGCAACGCGCAGGTGGCGTGGCGCATCGGGCGGGGCAACCCCAAACTCGTCGGCGGAGCGCTGGCGCACGTCGGCCTCGCCATCACGCTGCTCGGCATCGTGGCGTCGTCGGGGTTCTCGCGGGCGCTGGGCGGTGGCGGCGGCGTGGAGATGGCGGTGCTCGGCGGCACGAGCCGCGACAACTTCGTGCTCACCAAGGGCGAGACGCGCGAGATCGGCGGCTACACGTTCACCTACACCGGCGCGACAACCGGCATGGACGGACACCCGGCCTTCCAACTGGACGCCAAGACGCCCGGCGGCAACGCCTTCACCGTCCGCCCGGTGGCCTACCAAAACAAAAACGGCCAGTGGATCCAGCACCCGGACGTGCAGCCGTTCTTCTCCCGCGACCTCTTCACCGCCGTCTCGCCTGCCGGGATGTTTGAGACGCCCGACGATTCGCTCGCCCGGCGCGGCGAACTCGAACTGCGGCGCGGCACGGGCACGACGCTCGGCGACAACGAGTACAAGGTTGCCTTCGTCGCCTTCGAAACGAATGTGCCGCTGGACTCTGTGCGCGGCGTCCCGACCGACAGCGTCGAAGTGGCCGTGGCGGCGCGGCTGGACGTGACGAACGTGGCGACGGGCCAGACGCGCACGCTTCGCCCCATCTACCTCGTCACCAAGGGCGGCGCACAGCGGTTCGTGCCCGCGCCCGCGCCGGACTGGGGCGTGGCCTTCGCCTTCACCGGGATGAACGTCGCCACCGAATCGGCCAAACTGCTCGTCGAGGGCGTCGAGGTGATGCCGAAGGACTGGATCGTGGTGCAGGCCATCGAAAAGCCGCTGATCTCGCTCGTCTGGATCGGCATCGCGCTGCTGACGCTCGGCTTCCTCGTGGCGTTCGTGCGCCGCATCGGCGAAGTCTCCGGGCGCAAGACGCTGGCGACGACGTGAGGCGCTGGGAGCAGAAAGTGGGCGATTGAGGGTTGTCAGAACACCCACATGCGCTCCGGCAATTCCCAATCAGGTCGCCATGACACCGAGGTTGTCCGAACGCCTGGCCGCGCGCTCGGACAACCCTCCACGCCCATCCGTCAATACGCGTAGAAGCCCTGTCCGGACTTCCGGCCGAGGCGTCCGGCGGTCACCATCTGCTTGAGCAGCGGGCACGGGCGGTACTTCGGGTCGCCGAACTCGGTGTGGAGCACGTTCAGGATCGAGAGGCACACGTCGAGGCCGATAAAGTCCGCCAGCTGAAGCGGCCCCATCGGATGCGCCATGCCGAGCCGCATCACCTCGTCCACGGCCTCGGGCGTCGCCACGCCTTCGTGGACGCAGAACACCGCCTCGTTGATCATCGGCATCAGCACCCGGTTGGAGACGAAGCCTGGCGCGTCGTTGACCTCCACCGGCGTCTTGCCCAGTTCCTCCGACAGTGCCTTGACCGTCGCGTACGTTTCGTCGGACGTGGCGAGGCCGCGCACCACCTCCACGAGTTTCATCACCGGGACGGGGTTGAAGAAGTGCATCCCGATGACCTGGGCCGGGCGCTTCGTCTGCGCCGCAATCCACGTGATCGAGATCGACGATGTGTTGGACGCGAGGATGCAGGCGGCGGGCGCGTGGGCGTCCAGCGTCTTGAAGATCTCGGCCTTGACTTCGGTGCGCTCCGACACGGCTTCCACGACGAGTTCGGCCTGTTGAACGGAGGCGACGAGGTCGGTGGAGGCGGCGAGGCGGGCGAGGGTGGCGGCCTTGTCGTCGTCCGAGAGCGTGCCTTTGGCGACTTGGCGGTCGAGGTTTTTGGCGACGGTGGCGAGGCCGCGTTCGAGCGCGGCTTCGTTGAGATCGACGAGCGTGACGTCGTGGCCGTGTTGGGCAAACACGTGGGCAATGCCGTTGCCCATGGTGCCCGCGCCGAGAACGGTAACGCGCATAAGAAGGATCGGGTTGAAGGTTGGAAGCGGTTCCGGATTGCAGCCGAATCCAACCTCCGCCCGTCCCGCCGGTTGCCATTGTCGCCGCCCCAACCGGGAATCAGCCGCCGAGAGCGTCGGGGTGCCGGCTCACGTCGAGGAAGAACGCGTCCTTGACCGTGTTGGCGTCTTCGTTGACGATCACCACGCGGGGCGTGTGCTGCCGGGCCTCGTCGAGCGACATCTCGGCGTAGGCGATGACGATCACCTGATCGCCGACGGTGGCGAGGCGCGCCGCCGGGCCGTTCATCTTGATCACGCCCGAGCCGCCCTCGCCGGGGATGGTGTAGGTTTCGAGGCGGGCACCGTTTTGGACGTTCACCACCTGCACCTTCTCGTAC
>Ga0056905_1000775_pt1 | contig 13355 bp, 8 predicted proteins | sample EBPBio242008_DNA_FD_55044 | JGI IMG/M metagenome (GOLD analysis project Ga0056905, IMG submission 55044) | Wastewater treatment Type I Accumulibacter community from EBPR Bioreactor in Madison, WI, USA - Reactor 1_4/24/2008_ DNA | ecosystem: Engineered > Bioreactor > EBPR > Anaerobic-Aerobic >...
GATCTGGACCACCACGCCGTGGACGCTGCCGGCCTCGCTGGCCATCTCGGTCGGTGCGGACCTCGAGTACGCGCTGGTCGAAGGCCCCGCGCACGACGGCAAGCGTCGCTGGCTGGTGCTGGCCGATGCGCTGGCCGCGCGCGCACTGCAACGCTACGGCGTCACCGACCTCGTCGTGCACGGCCGGGTGAAGGGCAGTGCGCTGGAAGGCGCGCTGTTCGCACATCCGTTCTACGACACCCGCGACATCCCTGTACTGCTCGGCGACCACGTGTCGGCCGAAGACGGTACCGGCGCCGTGCACACCGCGCCCGGCCATGGCCAGGAAGACTACGTCGTCAGCAAGCAGTATGGCCTGCTCGACAGGTACACCGCGGCGCAGCTCAATCCGGTCGACGGCCGTGGCGTGTACCTGCCGTCCACGCCGGCCGCGCATGGCGTCGAACTGGCCGGCCTGCACATCTGGAAGGCCAACGACACCATCGTCGACGTGCTGAAGCAGAGCGGCGCGCTGCTCGCTTTCAGCAAGCTCGAACACAGCTACCCGCACTGCTGGCGCCACAAGACGCCCATCGCGTTCCGCGCCACGCCGCAGTGGTTCATCTCGATGGAACAGGCCCACCTGCGCGCCGATGCGCTCGAGGCCATCAAGCACGTCGGCTGGTTTCCGCAGTGGGGCGAAGCCCGCATCGCCGGCATGGTCGATGGCCGCCCAGACTGGACGATCTCCCGCCAACGCACCTGGGGCGTGCCGATCGCGCTGTTCGTGCACCGCGAAACCGGCGAGCCGCACCCGCGCAGCGTCGAGCTGATGCGCGCCGTCGCCGATCGCGTGGAGCAGGGCGGCGTGGACGTCTGGTACACGCTGGACGCCACCGAACTGCTGGGCGACGAAGCGAAGGATTACGACAGGATCACCGACATCCTCGATGTCTGGTTCGATTCCGGCGTGACGCACGAGGCCGTGCTGCTGGAGCGCGGCATCCCCAAGCCGGCCGACCTCTACCTGGAAGGCTCCGACCAGCATCGCGGCTGGTTCCAGTCGTCGCTGCTGACGGGCGTGGCGATCGACAAGGCCGCGCCGTACCGGCAGTGCCTCACCCACGGCTTCACGGTGGACGAGCACGGCCGCAAGATGTCGAAGTCGCTGGGCAACGGCATCGAGCCGCAGGACATCATGAAGACGCTGGGCGCGGACATCCTGCGCCTGTGGATCGCCAGCGCCGACTACAGCAACGAAATGTCGCTGTCGCAGGAAATCCTGAAGCGCAACGCCGATGCCTACCGCCGGTTGCGCAACACGGCGCGCTTCCTGCTCAGCAACCTCAACGGTTTCGACCCCGTGCGCGACCTGCTGGCGCCGGCCGACATGGTCGCGCTTGACCGCTGGATCGTGCACCGCGCCTACGAGGTGCAGGAGAAGATCAAGGCGGCCTACGACCGGTACGACTTCGCCGAGATCGTGCAGGCGCTGCTGAACTTCTGCAGCGTCGACCTCGGTTCGTTGTACCTGGACGTGACCAAGGACCGCTTGTACACGATGCGCGAGGACTCGCGCGGCCGTCGCAGCGCGCAGAGCGCGATGTTCCATATCGCCGAAGCGTTCGTGCGCTGGATCGCGCCGGTGCTCAGTTTCACCGCGGATGAAATGTGGGGCTACTTGCCGGGCGAGCGCACGGGCAACGTGCTGTTCGCCACGTGGTACGACGGCCTGGCGCCGCTGCCGGAAGGCGCCGCGCTCAACGCCGCCGATTTCGATCAGTTGCTGGCGCTGCGCGAGCAGGTCGCCAAGGTGCTGGAACCGATGCGCGCCAACGGCCTGATCGGTGCCGCGCTGGAAGCCGAGATCGCCGTGTCGGTGAATGCCGCCACGGCGGCCAAGTGGCAGCCGCTGGCCGAAGAACTGCGTTTCTTCTTCATCAGCGGCGACGTCACGGTGTCCGAAGTCAGTGCCGACGAGATCTTCGTGCTCGCCACGCCGACCACCAAGACCAAGTGCGTGCGCTGCTGGCACCACCGTGCCGATGTCGGCCAGCATGCCGCGCATCCGGAACTGTGCGGCCGTTGCGTCGAGAATATCGACGGCGCGGGTGAGGATCGCCGCTGGTTCTGACCTTCTCTTGCAGGAGGGGCTTTAGCCCCGACGCGTTTACCGGGAAGCATCGGGGCTAAAGCCCCTCCTACAGGTTTTTCCAACGGGAATGCAATGACCAAACACCCCAAACCCAATGCGCTGATCTGGCTGCTGCTGTCGGTCATCGTCATCGTGCTGGACCAGTGGACCAAGGCCTGGGTGCTGGCGTCGCTGCCGGAATACACCGCCATCCCGGTGATCGAGGGCTTCTGGAACTGGTACCGCACCTACAACACCGGCGCGGCCTTCAGCTTCCTGGCCGACGCGGGCGGTTGGCAGTTGTGGTTCTTCACGGTGCTGGCCGTCGGCATCAGCGGCCTGTTGGGCTTCTGGCTGTCGCGTACCGCGCGAAGCGACTGGCGCCAGGCGCTGCCGTACGCGTTGGTGATCGGCGGCGCGCTCGGCAACGTCATCGACCGGCAGATCCACGGCCACGTGATCGACTTCATCCAGTGGCACTGGCGGGAGCACTACTGGCCGGCGTTCAACATCGCCGACTGCGCGGTGGTCGGCGGGGCCGTCGGCATTGCGTTGTTCGGGCTGTTCGACGGCAAGAAGAAGGCCGCGTAGGGCGGGCCTTGGCGCGCCGTGTCGGTGCGTCATCGAGCGGCGGGCCAAGGCCCGCCCTACGTAGGCATCGCGGCGGTTTGCCCTCACCCCGTTCCACATCCGATGCCATCACCGCGCCCGGGCGTACCGCCAACCTTGCAAGCCGTCATCCCGGCGAAAGCCGGGACCCAGTGCCTTTTGCTGCTCCAGCCGGTCTCCCGCACCACGTCGCTGGGTCCCGGCTTTCGCCGGGATGACGGCCAAGGGCGGCCCGTCGCTGATTCATCCCTCTGACGTCCCACCTCCGGTAAAATCGCTCCCATGGACGTCCTTCTCGCCAATCCCCGTGGTTTCTGCGCCGGTGTCGACCGCGCCATCGAGATCGTCAAGCGCGCCATCGAGACGCTCGGTGCGCCGATCTACGTGCGGCATGAAGTCGTGCACAACCGCTTCGTGGTCGACGACCTGAAGGAGCGGGGCGCGGTGTTCGTGGAAGAACTCGATGAAGTGCCGGACGGGGCCACCGTGATCTTCAGCGCGCATGGCGTGTCGAAGGCGGTGCGCAACGAAGCCGAACGGCGTGCGCTGAAGGTATTCGACGCCACGTGTCCGCTGGTCACCAAGGTGCATTTCGAAGTGGCCCGCCACTGCCGCGCAGGGCGCGACGTGGTGCTAATCGGCCACGCGGGCCATCCGGAAGTGGAAGGCACGATGGGTCAGTGGAGCCGCGAGGGCGGGGTAGGGAACATCTACCTGGTCGAAGATATCGACGGCGTGGCGACGCTGGACGTGAGCCAGCCCGGGAACCTGTTCTACACCACCCAGACCACACTGTCGGTCGACGACACTGTCGGCATCATCCAGGCCTTGCAGGTGCGCTTCCCCGCCATCCTCGGTCCGAAGCACGACGACATCTGCTATGCCACGCAGAACCGTCAGGACGCCGTGCGCGACCTCGCCAAGCAGTGCGACCTGGTGCTGGTGGTCGGTTCGCCGAACAGCTCCAACTCCAACCGCCTGCGCGAACTGGCCGAGCGCGATGGCGTGGAGTCGTACCTGATCGACGGCGCGCACGAGATCAACCCGCGCTGGATCGAAGGCAAGCAGCGCGTCGGCGTCACCGCCGGCGCTTCCGCGCCCGACGTGCTGATCGACGGCGTCATCCAGCGCCTGCGCGACCTCGGCGCCGGCGGCATCAGCGAACTCGACGGCGAGCCGGAGAACATGGTCTTCGCCCTGCCGAAGGAACTGCGGCTGCAACTGGTCAGTTGAGCCGGCGCATCACATCGCGTTGAATCGCTTTTGCTTGCCGAAGCACCTGGTTGTGGCTGCCTCGGCCTTGAACTCGTCCGTATGCGCTCCTTACTTGTGGTCACCTCGGTGATTGCCGTGAATGTACGGTGTGGAGATGGCCAGTGGAGATGAGGCGATTCACAGCGACGTTTTCGCCGTCCTGGCTTACCCGGATGATTGGATGGATCCGGAATCCGCCCCCTCTTGGTTCAATCGCACGGATTGCGGCCCAGGTACAGCAAGGTGCTGTTCCCGCATCAGCAGGAATGCCGGCAATGCCAGTGATGGGCCGACCAGCATGCACAGTGCGGGAATCCATAGGCGGCGCATAGTCAGCCTTCGGCCCTCTACGGCGATGAAGACCAGTACCGCGATCCCGGACACCAGCACGTCAGCCCAAGCGAACGCTGATATCGGGGTTGCTATTGCCTGTTGCAGCAACAGCGGCACGTTGACCCCGTTGGCAGACAGCCATGGGATGAACTTGGACAAGGGCAGGGCAGCACCAAGAAGGCAAAGACCGAGGTAGATCAACTGCATATAGGCTCCTGAAGCTTGGTTCGCCCACGATGGACGAACGAGTCGGCCGAAAGGGTAAAGCCTGTCAGGCCCCATTGGCAGATACCCGATCCTTGACTACGCTCCCTGCTGACGAACGCTGGGGATAATGCCGATGTTCTGGATTGCGACTGCAAGGCTCGGTTTGTGCGCTGTCGGTCTGGCGCTTGGCACAGGTGTAGCCCTGTGCGCGTCGGCTCAGGAGTACCGTGACACTGCCGTGCCGAACGCCCAGATCCCCAACGTCCTGCGCGACGTGGCCCAGTGGCACGACTTCCAGCACCCGGACTGCAAGTACAAGCAGCCGCTGGGTTCGGTACGCGCCGAAGGCGAAGAGGGGGATGAGGAGCACTGGACCATCGTGGGGTGCGATGGACGACAGTTCACTTATCGCGTGTCCGTGATCTCGCAGCATCGTGGTGGTGTCACGGTCTTGGTCGGTAACGTAGGTGGCGAACCCGTCAAGCAAAAGCCGAAGATGGACAAGGGCCTGCGCGAGCAATGCGAAGCCATCGCCAAGGAACTCGCGTCAATGGGTGACGATATCGACAAGGTGCCGGACGACAAGATCATCCGCTACGACCAGTTGTACGCTGATAACGCAGCATGTCAGGGCGAGGCGAAAGCAGCAGGCGACCGTTAGAGCGCAACCAGCGAACACCTGAGTCGTTCCGTCTTGCTCGATGCGCCCGAGTCGATGGAAGTGCAGGGGTGCGCCAAGGAGCGATTGGTGCGCTTTGGGGCGTATCCCAGTACGGGGTGATAGCGGACTTCAGCCCGCCTGCGGGACCAGGATGCATCGGCCCCGGCTTAAGGGATGTCACCTAAGACGGGCAGAGGCGTTGGTGGGGCACGGTAATGCTTGATCCGTAAGGGGACAGGGGACTTATCCAACTGTAGGGACGACGCATCACAGATGCGCCGCTCCCCGGACTGACCCCAATGCGGGTGATCCGCATTACGGGGCATGGAAGTCCTAGAACGGCGCTTGGAACGCTGCCGCGAGCGAGCCGAAGTGGAGGATAGGATGGACACACTCCGTACGGGGGAGGGGGCAAACCCGCGCCAACTCACCCGCAGACTCTACGACTGACACTTCCGTACCGGACTAGCAGCCTATCGTCGGAGCCCGCACAAAGTGATGCTCGGAGCTGGCCGAAATACCTCCCCTTGGCCGTTGCGGGTCTTGATGGAGATGCGTCCCACGTCTGTCACCCGCGTTACATCCCATCAACGCACTTACAACCGACGGCATAAGGAGATTGCACGTGAACGATCTGGTCGCTGAGTTAGGGGGGCTGCCGGCCCGCGAAGATGAGGAGGCATGCATCGTCTTCCTACGCAAGCAAGTATCCACGTACCCTGACACCTATAGCTGGCTCCAGCCGATCCTTGAGTCCACGTTGGACGAGGAAACGCGCGAATTCCTGATCTCGGAACCACCAAGAGTCGGTAACCACACCCCCAATACGCTTTATGAGCAGTTGGACTCAGCGTCACGGCTTCTGGAGGTCTGCCTTGTGCAAAGGCAGAGCATACATTCCCTAGAGACCACGGCTATTCTCAGCGCCCTCGACATTGAGCATGCGCTGAAGACCAACGGTTTCAACGCTGAGATCGAACGTCAACGCATCCGCTACTTCGCTAGCCAGGGAAAGGGAAACGAACCTGCCGCGATGGACCCCGCCGAGACAGCCTTGAATCAGCGAACGGCCGAGATAGAAGCGTCCTTGAGGAATAAACTTGTTCTTCATGGCAAGGATGGCAGCGCCTTGAACTACGGGCAGCGCGTCAAGCTGCACCGCTACATGTACAAAGAGAACGTGCGCGCTTGCTATGAGCGCCTGGACGCTATCCGTAAAGGCATGTCGATCTTCTATTACGCAAAGCTTCCCAAGCTTCCCAAACCTGCCACCACCAAGAATCACGTTCTCGCGATGGTTAAGTGGATGCGTATCGCGATGGACATCGTGGATCGGGCAAAACCCTACGAGCGGATCATTACGAAGACGATTCTGGTGAGTAATAGCGCACCGGATGCGGGTGCTGATTTCAAATCCGAACTCGGGATGGACAAGACGATTAGATTCCGCTTTGGATTCTATCCCGGCTCGCTCGTTGACATAGGGGTTGCGACGGAGACCATGATGGTGCTGCAAGATATCAGTGCAGCGTGGTTGCTAGAAGACAACTGGTCTGAGGTGAAGGCGCTGGCGTCAGAAGCGTCAGCTCAGCCCACTGACCAGACCAAGCAAGGCAACATAAACGTACATCGTCTGGCAGATGATCTTGTCAATGTAGCTAGACCTCGCTTGTTGTCCGACATCTTGTTGATACCACCGAGACAGAACATCTTCTTAGACGATCTTCCCCCACCCGAAAAGTCTTGGCAGCCAGTAGAGCTTTGGATGTGGGATGTGTCGACATGGAGTACCGGTACGCCTTTACTCGATTCTCGCCAGAATCTGGGTAGCTCACTAGCAAACTGCTCGCCCGTAGGTGTTTGGGAACTAAGCGTCCCGATCGAAGTCCGTGTCGGCTCGTCCACTCTTCCTCGGTCCCAACTGTCTGCGTTGGCACCTAAGGTACCCGGCGGCGCTAGCAAGAAGACGGTCCTGTCGGACTTGATGGTGACATTTAGCGTGCTGGTTAATGCCCGTATGGCCCCTGACGAGCGTCTTGTCGCTGCCTTTGAGGAGGCTGGCCAGTGATCCGCATGAAGAGACCCTCACAACATTTAGAAGGCTATCCGAGCATCGCGGACACATTAGTCATCCCTAAAGGGCGAGCAGGCACCTGCTCGGACGCTGATCCGTTGGGGCGCGGGAGCCAACAGTCCGAGATTCGAAGTAGTACCGGGCACTCGCAAACAGAGTGGCAGCGCTCCGCAGAGCTTGAGGCCACGTTTCTACGCTCGAACGAAGCCTTAGGTGCAGTATTCCTTGGCCCCTTCTCTGCGGCCTTCGGCGTGCTGGGGCCTCGGCTGCTCTTGAGGTCCGGCAACATGGGGCTGCGAATTATCGGTATGTCGTTAGGACTCTACGACTCTTCTCACGGGAAGATCGACGAGCCTGCCTTCTGGCACTACGTGAACCCGCCAACCCGCCCCGCCTCTGCGCTTGGCGACTATGGTGATCTGGCCAAAGACTTAGAACTGGCGCGCGAGTTTATGGAGCATGGGAGAAAGACGCGCGCACAAGACTCAGACCATTGGAAGGAGATAGATGCGGCGGCAGAGAAGCGAGACCACGATCGCCACAGGGGTAAGCCCGATACCGAGATAGCTTGATCGTCCCAACTTGGCTCGACAGCAGTGAACGCCTCCTAGTTGACGTGCAGTTGATTGCAAAGCGAAGAATCGAAGGTCATCAATGCCTCTCGATTCCGCGTCATCGATACGGTCCGCGCTTCAGGTGCCCAAGTCGATCCTCCGCCCGAATGTGACGGGCGTCAAGTGCGTTCAGGTTTTGGTAAATGCGTTTAGCGGCAAGTGGGGTGCCGGCTACTCATTCAACGCGATGCAGGAATTGCGCAGTCCGCCAGCAGGAGTGGAAGTCCTAGAACGGTGTTAAGAACGCTAGCCCGAGTGCGCCGAAGTGGAGTACAGGGTGGATGAACTCCATACAGGCTTCTCGCCCCATAGGAGTCAGAAGCGACGTACATACGCTTACCTCAGTTCCTGACTTCCCAGGGCGGATCAGCTAGGAGTAGCTTCGCCGACATGGGGTGTCCCGCCGGGGTGGCGGACGCATGGACTCTGGCCTGCAAGGGGCCGGAAGGGAGCGAATCAGTGAACAGGAAGCTTCAAGCAACAGGTATCGTTGTTGTTTCGCTGCTCTTGGCATTCAGTTCTGACGTAGATGCTAAGAAGCCAAAGCCGCGCGAAGAAGATAAGAAGCCGGCTACGGATCTAGAGCGCGTCGTCGTCGTCGGCGTGCGGGGTCCTGGCCGGGGCTCCTTTCCAGGAATAGGCGGGATAGGAGGTATTGGTGGCCGAGTAGTGCGCGTTCCCACACCTACGGTAGTTATCGACAACCGTAACGCGCAGGGCGATTGTGATGAGGGTGAGGGAAATCCCATCATTCCAGCCACAGGCAACAAGATCGAACCCGAGACTGATTTCTCCTCTGCAGGCGAGGCTGGCCTTTACCTGTCCAGGACGTACAACCACTACTGGAAGGGCGTCGGGCTGTTCGGAAAGCACTGGATTTCCAACTTCGACTACAAACTTACCTTCGGTACGACAGCAATTAACGGCTGCTATCCGCGCGCAGGTGGAGGAGCTTGTGGCATTGGGACGAATACCATCATCTACGCTTGGCGGCCGGACGGGCGCACCATCAAATATGTGTTGAATACCGGTGATGGCGTCTTCTATGAAGACAAGCCGAGCCCCATCTCAAAGATCGTAAAGCAGCCTGATGGCTCGTTCCTACTCTATGGCGAAACCAATGATCGCGAGTACTACTCATCGGCAGGGTACGTCAGCGAGGTAAATAATCGTTACAACATCGGTTGGAAGTTCACCTATACGGGAGGCACATATCCTTACCGGGTCACGCACACATCTGGGCGTTACGTCGAGTTCACCTGGACGAGTGGGCAGCTGACCGCTGTGAGGGATCCGGCGGGCACCTACTATGGCTACTCATATAACGCCAATCTGTTCGGGTCTGGCCTTCATCGCCTCGCAGCACGAGCCCAGACATCAACCCCCGCATTGACGACCACATATCACTATGAAGTCTCGGGTGATCCTACGGCGCTCACGGGAAAATCGTTCAATGGAGTGCGCTATTCCAAGTTCACTTATAACGCGAGTGGCTACGCCACGAGTAGCGAACACAACGGACTGGAGAAGCACACGTTCTCATACAGCTCTGGTCCTAATGGGCTGTTCACAACCGTGCATACCAATCCCTTGGGAAAGGTGACGACCTACACTTACAAGAATGGCCGGCCTATTACAGTGTCTGGCCATGCAAGCCTTCATTGCGATGCGGCTAGTACGCTCACTGAGTATGACGCAAACGGATATCCGACGATGACGTCGGATTTCAATGGTGTCAACACCGCCTTCAGCTACAGCGCTAAAGGTCAGCTGACGCAGAAAATTGAGGCCTACGGTACGCCGCTGGCGAGGACTACCCAGTACGAGTGGCATCCCACAGAAAACGCCATAGTGAGCGTTACCGTGCTTGGCGTCTCGCGAACCGACTATGCATACGCTGGTAGCGGTAGATTGTGGCGTGTCGCGGTAACAAACCTGTCCTCAATCGGTGTGCCGAACCAGGTTAGAGAGACGTACTACAGCTACACCGAGTATGGCGGCACATCCGGTGGTGTAAGTGTTGCGGGGATGATCGCCAGCATAACGATTGACGGGCCTCTTGCTGGCTCTGCAGATGCCACCATTACCAAGTACGACAGTCTTGGGAATCTTCTATCCGTAGAGAACAGCCTCGGACACAAGACGTCATACTCGTTGCATAACGGTCTCGGTCAGCCTGGGCGCATCACCGGTGCTAATGGTGAACTTCGTGACTACTTTTATCACGCTCGCAGCTACATCGTGAGGGAGCGAACCTATCCGGACGGAAGTACGCCTGCAGATACCACTTACAACTACAACGCCAATGGAACGGTTGCTTCCATCGTCAGGCCCGATGGCACGACCATGAACTATCAGTACGACTTTGGTCTCCGGCCAACGGTGCAGTACATGAATTCAAGTGGTGTGCTTGCTGGCGGGGCAACTCAGGAGCGTCGAGAGTACGCATTCAATGCGGCAAGCGACATCGTAGCGGTGAGTGATTGGGCTGTGGAGCCAACGGCTCAACTGATGTTTGAGTGTCATGGGCCACTCGGCGCGCCGCCTGAGCAATGCATGGAGCCGTTTTGGTACGAAGAAACGGTTGAAGCGCCTGTCCTTAAGCGTGCTCTGTACGCTGATTACGACGAGCTGAGTCGCCCACGGGCTAGGCGCGGAAGCTACGGGTACAACCAGCGGCTGGCGTATGACTACAACGGTAACGTAATAACGGTCAAAGACTCGCAAGGGCGAAACACCGTACTCGCCTATGATGCACTTGGAAGGGTGATTTCGTCGAAAGATCCGCTTAACCAAACTACGTACTTTGAGTACGACGTGGGCGATCAGCTCACCAAGGTGACCGACCCGCGCGGAAAGATCACGACCTATGCCTATGACGGATTTGGTCAGCTATGGGCCCAGTACAGTCCGGATACAGGCTCAACCACATATCAGTACAACGCCTACGGTCAGCTAGCCACCGTAACCCGCAACAATGGAAGCGCAATTTCTTACAGCTACGATGGGTTCGGTCGAGTAACGTGGTACGGCAATGCAGGAGAAGGGCGTGGCTTTGGCTACGACTGGTGCACGAATGGTAAGGGTCGGCTCTGCAACGTTGAGGCAAATGGCAGCACCGTTCATTTCGCCTATCAGCCTGATGGTCGATTGAGTGTCCGTAGGGAACTTACTACCGCGTTCGGCGTACAGAGCGACTATTGGACCCATTACTACTACGACGCCGTTGGTAGGCTCAATGCCATCACGTATCCAAATGGCATAGCGGTCGGCTACGGATACGCAAGCGGAAAGCCTCTGACGATGACGGTGAACATCGGTGGCAATGTGTCGCTCATCGTTTCGGACAGCAAGTATCGACCGTTCGGGCCAGCAGTAGAGACGACGCTCGGCAATGGACTGAAGCGGAATAGGCCGCGTGACTTAGATGGTCGCCTGACCGCCAATGCGGTTCTCAACGGTGGCGCCGCCTTGCAGAGCATTGCTTACGGGTATGACGCTGATAGTCAGATTTCGCAGCTGACCAACTCAGTGAGTCCGACTCTGAGTCAAAGCTATGGTTACGATGCGATCTTTCGACTTACTGGCGTGACTTCCGGAGCCGGCAATCAAGGTTTTGCGTACGATGCAAATGGAAATCGTACCTCGGCTTCAGGCTCAACCTTTGGGGCTGGAGCATATTCGATTGAAGGAAGCAGTAATCGAGTGTCCTACGTCAGCGGTACGTCCCCAAGCAGGCCCATTGAGTACCAGTACGACACTTTGGGGAATCTTACTTGGACGCATGACCATGGGCGGTACATCGCCAGCTACGGATACGGCACATACCTCAACATGACGTCGGCATCGCATTTCAATGGCAGTACTACGGAAAGCATTGGATACGGGTACAACGCCTTCAATGAACGCGTCTCGAAGGCTGCGCCGAGCCACGGCCACTATCGGTATGTGTATGGCCCCGGCAGTCGCCTGATGAGTGAGCACCGGGACGAGAACGATCTTTGGACCAACTACCTTTGGTTCGGTGGCGAGCTTGTTGGCATTACGCGTGGCAGCCAGGTTTATTGGGTACATGGTGACCATCTGGGTCGTCCCGAGATCATGACCAACAGTGCCAAGGCGGTGGTGTGGCGTGCCAGCAACTACGCGTTTGATCGCACCGTAACGCTGGACGGTATCGGTGGCCTGAACGTCGGCTTCCCGGGGCAGTACTACGATCAAGAAACGGGGCTCTGGTACAACGTCAACCGGTACTACGATGCGCGGCTCGGGCGGTATACGCAGTCGGATCCGATTGGGTTAGCTGGTGGGTTGAATACGTATGGCTATGTGGGTGGGAATCCTGTAAGCCTGATTGATCCGTTGGGCTTGGCACCTGTATCAGGCGCTATGGCTGATTGTTTGTCACAGATATTTGGTCAGTCTGTTTCAGGTGTTAATGTAAGGAATAAGACTGTAGTTAATAACGACTTCGTGACAACGCGAAGAAACTCAATTCGCCTCCCGCCTTCTTTGTCGGTCGATGATTTTTTTGCCGATCACAATTTGGTTCTGCACGAGTACTATCATGTGCTGCGGCAGTGGAATACGGGTGAATTGTCTCGCACGGCTTATGCAGCAGAGTTCATGCGAAATGGATCGGCCGATGGGAACCGCTTCGAGGATGCTGCCGATTCATTTGCCAACAGCCATGCTGAGGCGCTCAAAGAATGCCTGAAGAAAGCAGAGGAATGCGAAAAGTGAGGATTGTGATGTCAATTGTTGTGGGGGCGCTAACGGCGACCGGATGCACGACTTTCGGCGGAGACATGATCATTCGGGTGTCTGGATCGGTGCCGATATCAGGATCGGCGGGAGATCCAGGAGAGCAATGCGAGCTTGGCATGGTCTCCGCACAGACGGGTGAGCGATCATCAAGAAGGGATGTCAGTGCTGACTTTTCTACGACCATGATGGTCGTTGCTGGCCCACAGGCCAGGCGCTACTACTTCGTTGCCGAGTGTGGGGATGGCCGTGAGTTCCGATCGGATACGATTACTGTCAGTAGTCGCAGTTCTTACAGTAGGAGCTTTGATCTGGGGACACTTGTAGAGAACGTTCCGTAATCCAGGCGCTATAGACGGTTGTCCAATCGCTCCGTTGAAATGAAGAAGCCCCGCAAATGTGGGGCTTCTTCTTTGCCGTTGTCTATCAGCCTGTTCTTCGAACAGTATGGCGTCTTGCCTGAGCGCCGGCCCCCTTGATCAGGTGCCGTGTAGTGTTGCGTTTTTCCTCGAGCCGCTTGCTCGCAGATAGCAGTTGTTGCGGGTCGTCGGCGAAGGGCCTTCTGGCTTGGATCGAACAACAGCAGATCGGTAGTGAGAAGCTCCCCTCAGTAGTCATTCCCAACTGGAGTTACCAGCATTCTGTGGACAAGGTCTAGCATCCATGCGATCAGCAGGAGGCAATCACCATGTCTTCAAAGAAGCTTCCAAGCCGGACGCGGCGGGC
>Ga0056905_1000781_pt1 | contig 13286 bp, 11 predicted proteins | sample EBPBio242008_DNA_FD_55044 | JGI IMG/M metagenome (GOLD analysis project Ga0056905, IMG submission 55044) | Wastewater treatment Type I Accumulibacter community from EBPR Bioreactor in Madison, WI, USA - Reactor 1_4/24/2008_ DNA | ecosystem: Engineered > Bioreactor > EBPR > Anaerobic-Aerobic >...
TCCTCGACCTCCAGGCCGATGGCGGTCAGGGTCGCGGCCAGTTCGTCGCGGTTGGCGGAGGTCGGCACGTGACCGCGCAGCCAGTTCTCGGAGAATTTCATGCGAACTGCCTCAGGAAGCGCACGTCGTTGTCGAAGAACGCACGCAGGTCGTTGACGCCGTAGCGCANCATCGCGAAGCGCTCCACGCCCAGGCCGAAGGCGAAGCCGGTGTAGCGCTCCGGGTCGATGCCGCAGTTGCGCAGCACGTTCGGGTGGACCATGCCGCAGCCCAGCACCTCCAGCCAGCGCACGCTGCCGTCAGGCTGCTGCCAAGCGATGTCCACCTCGGCGCCCGGTTCCACGAACGGGAAGTAGCTGGGTCGGAAGCGCATCTGGAAGTCGCGCTCGAAGAACGCGCGCACGAACTCGGCCAGGGTGCCCTTGAGGTCGGCGAAGGTGGAATGCTCGTCCACCAGCAGGCCCTCGACCTGGTGGAACATCGGCGAATGGGTCTGGTCCGAGTCGCTGCGGTAGACCTTGCCGGCGGCGATCATCCGCAGCGGCGGCGCATGATCGTCCATGTAGCGCACCTGCACGCCGGAGGTGTGCGTGCGCAGCAGTCGGGCCACGCCACTGGCGTCGGGCGGGAAATAGAANGTGTCGTGCATCGCCCGCGCCGGGTGGTGCGGCGGGAAGTTGAGCGCCTCGAAGTTGTGCCAGTCGTCCTCGATCTCCGGGCCGTCGGCCAGCTCGTAGCCCAGTCGGCCGAAGATTTCGGCGATCCGTTCCAGGGTGCGCGAAACCGGATGGATGCCGCCGCGCTGCGCCTCCCGGCCCGGCAGGGTGACGTCGATCGACTCGCCGGCCAGGCGCGCGTCGAGCGCGACCTCGTCCAGCAGCGCCTTGCGCNCGGCCAGCGCCGCGCCCACCGCGTCGCGGGCGCGGTTGATCGCCTCGCCCACCGCCTTGCGCTGCTCGGGCGCCAGCGCCCCCAGCTGCTTGAGCTGGGCGGTGATGCTGCCCTGCTTGCCGAGCAGGGCCACGCGCAGCGCGTCCAGCGCCTCGGGATCCTGCGCTGCCGCGATGTCGGCGAGCGCGCGCGCCGACAGGGATTCGATGTCGCTCATGGCTNCTTCCGGCCCTTGGAAAAGCTGGGAATACTGGAAAAAACAATGGGGAAGGACTCGCGCCCTTCCCCACGTTTCGGGCGGCGAGCCGCCCGGTACCTCGTTTACGGTGGAGAGACGGCGCTCAGGCCGCCAGGGCGCCCTTGGCCTTCTCGGCCAGCGCCGTAAACCCGGCCGCGTCGTGCACGGCGATGTCCGCCAGCACCTTGCGGTCGAGGGTGATGCCGGCCTTGAGCAGGCCGTTCATGAAGCGGCTGTAGCTCATGCCGTTGCTGCGGGCGGCCGCGTTGATGCGGGTGATCCACAGCGAGCGGAAGTTGCGCTTCTTCTGCTTGCGGCCGATGTAGGCGTACTGCTGCGCCTTGATGACCGCCTGCTTGGCGGCGCGGAAGACCTTGCGGCGGGCGTTGTAGTAGCCCTTGGCGAGGTTCAGGANCTTCTTGTGACGGCGGCGCGCCTGGACGCCACGCTTGACTCGTGCCATTNNTCAGTCCTCCTCAGAGATAGGGCAGCATGCGGTTCAGACGGCCCGCGTCCTCGGCACGAACGATGTTCGTCTGCCGCAGGTTGCGCTTCCGCTTGGTCGCCTTCTTGGTGAGGATGTGGCTACGGTTGGCGTGGCCGGCCTTGTACTTGCCGGAGGCGGTCTTGCGGAAACGCTTGGCCGCCGCCCGGTTGGTCTTGATCTTGGGCATTGCTGAGTCCTTGAGAAATCTGTCACTGGCGCGGGCGGCGGCCGGAACCGCACTTTCCATCCTGCCCACACCGGTCGGTAAGCCTTTGATTCCAATGGGGAAAAAAGGCGGGTCCTGTTGCCGCTATGGCAACCCCCGGCGAACCGGAGCCGCGCATTATGGCAGGCACCGGATTCCGTTGCAAATCAGCAGGTTCCAGGTGCGGGAAGCCCCGGCCCCGGCGGCGTGCCGCGGTGGCATGAGGACATGAGGGATCGCGCCGGCGTGCGGGCGACCGCCCCTCCCGGGACTCCAGAAAGCCAAAGGGCGCCCTCCGGCGCCCTTTGCTGCAGATGGCCGATCGCGCGGCCCACTGCTTACTTCTTCTTCGGCGCGATCATCATCACCATCTGCCGGCCTTCCAGGCGCGGGCGCGACTCGATGACGATGTCCTCGCCCAGGTCGGTCTCGATCCGCGNGGCCATCTGCCGGCCCAGTTCCTGGTGGCTCATCTCGCGGCCACGGAAACGGATGTTGACCTTGATCTTGTCGCCGTCGACCAGGAACTCGCGCATCTTGCGCAGCTTGATCTGGTAGTCGCCCTCGTCCGTGACCGGACGGAACTTCACTTCCTTGATCTCGACCTGCTTGGTCTTCTTCTTGGCCTCGTTGGCCTTCTTCTGCAGTTCGAACTTGAACTTGCCGAAGTCCATGACCTTGCAGACCGGCGGATCGGCATTGGGCTGGATCTCGACCAGGTCCAGACCCTCGTCCTCGGCCATGCGCAAGGCTTCGTCGCGCGACAGGACGCCGACCATCTCGCCATCGGACCCGATCACGCGCACGCGCGGGACGCGGATCTCCAGGTTCTTTCGGTTTTGCTTCTCGGGGGTGCTGATATTGCAGTCTCCGGGGGTGGTAGGGCGGCGCACCGGCACGGGGCCGGCGGCGCCATTGTTGGCTACATCCGCTGCGAACGCAGCATCTCGGCGAACGCGGACACCGACATTGTGCCCAAATCTTCCCCGGAACGCGTGCGCACCGCCACGGNACCGTTCTCCTTCTCGCGGTCCCCGACCACCAGCAGGTACGGCACCCGCTGCAGCGTGTGCTCGCGGATCTTAAAGCCGATCTTCTCGTTGCGCAAATCGGCCTCGACCCTGAATCCTTGATTTGAAAGGGTTTTTTCAACCTCGGCTACATGGTCGGCCTGGGCGTCGGTGATGTTCATGACCACCGCCTGGACCGGGGCCAGCCAGGCCGGGAAGGCCCCGGCATGGTGCTCGATCAGGATCCCGATGAACCGCTCCATGGAGCCGACGATGGCCCGGTGCAGCATCACCGGGTGCCGGCGCTGGCTGTTCTCGTCCACGTACTCGGCGCCCAGCCGGCCGGGCATCATGAAATCGACCTGCATGGTGCCCAGCTGCCAAGTGCGGCCGATGGCGTCCTTGAGGTGGTACTCGATCTTGGGGCCGTAGAAGGCGCCCTCGCCCGGCAGTTCCTGCCACTCCACCCCGGAGGCGCGCAGGGCCGAGCGCAGGGCGTCTTCGGCCTTGTCCCAGGTGGCGTCGTCGCCCAGGCGGGCGTCCGGGCGCAGCGCGATCTTGATCTGGATGTCCTCGAAGCCGAAGTCGGCGTAGACCTTCAGCGCCTGCCCGTGGAAGGCGCGGACCTCGGCCTCGACCTGCGCCTCGGTGCAGAATACGTGGCCGTCGTCCTGGGTGAAGCCGCGCACGCGCAGGATGCCGTGCAGCGCGCCGGACGGCTCGTTGCGGTGGCAGGCGCCGAACTCGCCGTAGCGGATCGGCAGGTCGCGGTAGCTGTGCAGGCCNTGGTTGAACACCTGGATGTGGCCCGGGCAGTTCATCGGCTTGAGCGCGTAGGTGCGCTTCTCCGACTCGGTGAAGAACATGTTGTCCTGGTAGTTGTCCCAATGGCCGGACTTCTGCCACAGCGACACGTCCAGGATCTGCGGGCAGCGCACCTCGCCGTAGCCGGTGTCGCNGTACACCTTGCGCATGTACTGCTCGACCACCTGCCATACCGACCAGCCCTTCGGGTGCCAGAACACCAGGCCCGGGGCCTCTTCCTGCAGGTGGAACAGGTTCTGCTGCTTGCCGATCCGGCGATGGTCGCGCTTCTCGGCCTCTTCGATGCGCTGGATGTAGGCCTTGAGTTGCTTGTCGTCGGCCCAGGCGGTGCCGTAGATGCGCTGCAACTGCTCGTTCTTCGCGTCCCCGCGCCAGTAGGCGCCGGAGATGCGGGTCAGCTTGAACGCCTTGAGGAAGCGCGTGTTGGGCACGTGCGGGCCGCGGCACATGTCCACGTATTCCTGGTGATGGTACAGGCCCATCGCTCCGATCGACGGGTCCATGTCCTCGACCAGGCGCAGCTTGTAGTCCTCGCCGCGGGCCTTGAACACCTCGATCACCTCGGCGCGCGGGGTCATCTTCTTGACCACGTCGTAGTCCTGCGCGACCAGTTCGTGCATGCGCTGCTCGATCGCGGCCAGGTCGTCCGGGGTGAACGGACGCTCGTTCCAGATGTCGTAGTAGAACCCCTCGGCGATCACCGGGCCGATCACCATCTTCGCGTCCGGGTACAGCTGCTTGACCGCGTGGCCGACCAGGTGCGCGCAGGAGTGGCGGATGATCTCCACGCCCTCCTCGTCCCTGGGGGTGATGATGCGCAGGCTGGCGTCGTGGTCGATGAGGTCGCAGGCGTCGACCANGCGGCCGTCGACCTGGCCGGCCACGGTGGCCTTGGCCAGCCCGGCGCCGATCGACTGGGCGACCTGCAGGACCGAAACGGGAGCGTCGAATTCGCGGCGGGAACCATCGGGAAGGGTGATCGTGATCATGGGCAAGGCTTCAGGTTTCAAGGCGGCCGGCCAAAGCCGGCGCTATGCATTGGGGTGTCCGGCCATGGATGGCCGGGCTCTGCCCATGGACGGGCATAAAAAAAGCACCACGAGGGCGCCTGCGGTGTCGCGGGGGCCTCGGCGGCGTTCAGCGGTGGGCGCGGGTAGTGCTCATGTCGCACGCTGGGCCGGCGTTGCCGCGGGCCATCCTGTCTACTGGCGCGCCGGCCCGGTGCCGGCGGCGATGACCCGATTCTAGCCCAGCGGGGCGGTGGCGCAAACCCGGCGGCGGGCCGTGGCATGATGCCGGGAGCAGGACGCCATCCGGCCCGGAGGGGGGCCGCATGACTATCAAGGGCAAGGCCACTTCGCTCGACATCGCCCACCTGGCCGGGGTCTCCCAGCCGACGGTGTCGCGCGCCCTGCGCGGCAGCCCCTCGGTCAACGAGGAGACCCGGCAGAAGATCCTGACCATCGCCCGCGAACTGAACTACAAGGTCGACAAGAACGCGTCCAACCTGCGTTGCCAGCAGTCCGGCACCCTGGCCCTGCTGTTCTTCGAGGATCCGACCCCGGACGACTCGCTGATCAATCCGTTCTTCCACTCGATGCTCGGCTCGATCACCCGTGCCTGCGCGCTGCGCGGCTTTGACCTGCTGGTGTCCTTCCAGCAGCTGTCGGCCGACTGGCACGCCGACTTCGAGGACAGCCACAAGGCCGACGGCCTGATCCTGCTCGGCTACGGCGACTACCTGGAATCGGAGTCCAAGCTGCAGCAACTGGTCGCCCAGCGCACCCATTTCGTGCGCTGGGGCGCGGCCCTGCCCGGCGAACCGGGCGTGTCGATCGGCTGCGACAACTTCCAGGGCGGGCACGACATGACCGCGCACCTGCTGGCCCGGGGACGGCGGCGGATCGCCTTCCTCGGCCACGCCTCGGACCACTATCCGGAATTCTTCGAGCGCTATCGCGGCCATGCCGAGGCGTTGCATGCGGCCGGACTGGAACCGGACCCGGCGCTGCAGGCCGACGCGATCACCACCGAGCAGGCCGGCTACGAAGCCGCCGCCGGGCTGCTCGCGGCGGGCGCGCACTTCGACGCGGTGTTCGGCGCCAGCGACCTGATCGCGTTGGGTGCGATGAAGGCACTGCGCGAGCGCGGCCTGCGGATGCCGGTGGACGTGGCGGTGGCCGGCTTCGACGACATCGCCATGGCCGGCCTGGTGCAGCCGGCGCTGTCCACCGTGCAGCAGGACACCAAGCAGGCCGGCGAAGTGCTGGTGGACAGCCTGATCCGGCTGATCCAGGGCGAGAAGGTGGAGAGCCGGACCCTGCCGGTACGCCTGGCGCTGCGCGGCTCCAGCATGGCCGGGTGAGGCGCCGGCGGCGCGGCGAACCACGCGTGCGCCCCGCCCGCCGCGGTTCCGGTACATACGTATTCATGCCGTTGGCAGTGGCGGCACCGCTTGCGCTCCGCAATAGTGGGGAAACGATGCGGACGACTCGGCCTGGGAGGGCGCGATGCGGGACCGGATGCGCGGCGCCGTCGCCGCACGCCATGCCAACCACTGCGTCCTCGTCCGTGCAGTACGGCCATGGCTCGCCGGACTGCTGCTGGTCACAGCCTGGGCAAGTGCCGCGCAGTCCGCCGCGCTGTCGGCGGATGCCTGCGACGGTAGTTTCCAGACCGTGCTGGCCGCCGATCCCGGGCCAACGACCGAAGCCCGGGCGTTGTGGCTGGACCGGCGCACGATCCGCTGGCCCGGCAGCGATGCCACGCAGCGCCATGTCCTCTACCACGCCGCACGCGGCGGCATCCGCGCCCGTGCCGGCAGCCCGGTGCAGGGCGCCGACGGCGCCGTGGCATTGCAGCCCGCCGCGCCCCTCGCCCCCGCATTGCGCAAGCGCTTCGCCCATGTCGCGGCCGGCGCGACGCTGAGCCTCGAACTCGACGACCGCCGCCTGCGCGAGCTGCTGCGGCAGTCGCTGCTGCTGGTGCGCGAGGATGCCGGGGGGCGCGTGCTGGAAGCCACCGCCCTGCAGCACGCCGGTGCCCTGGACGACCTGTACGCCGCCGCGGCCGAAGCGCCGGGACTGGGCGTGCGGCCCTCCGCTGCCGGCACCCGCTTCGGCGTCTGGGCGCCCACCGCGCAGGCGGTCCATGTCTGCCTCTACGACGACGACCATGGCCACGCCCGGGCGATCGCGCCGCTGCGCCCGGACCCGGCCACCGGTCTGTGGTCGGCGTCGCTTCCGGGCGACCTTGGGGGGCGTTATTACGATTATCTGGTCGACGTGCACGCACCCGGCACCGGCCTGGTCCGCAACCGGGTCACCGACCCGTATTCGGTGGGGCTGGGCGTCGACTCGAAGCGCAGCTACATCGCCGACCTGGACGATCCGGCGCTGAAGCCCGAGGGCTGGGATGCGGCGCCGCGCCCTGCACCGCTGCGCGCGCAGACCGACATGTCGATCTACGAACTGCACGTGCGCGACTTCTCGTCCGGCGACCCGACGGTGGCCGCCGCGCACCGCGGCAAGTACCTGGCCTTCACCGACGCTGGCGGCGCGGGCATGGCCCACCTGCGGGCCCTGGCCCGGGCCGGGCTGACCGATGTGCACCTGCTGCCGGTGTTCGACTTCGCCAGCGTCCCCGAATCCGGCTGCGTCGTTCCCGAAGTTCCCGACGCCGCACCCGACAGCCCGCTGCAGCAGGCCGCGGTGATGGCCCATGCCGCGCGGGACTGCTTCAACTGGGGCTACGACCCGTTCCACTTCAACGTGCCCGAGGGCAGCTACGCCAGCGACGCGGCCGACGGCGCCGCGCGCATCCGCGAGTTCCGGGCGATGGTGATGGCGCTGCATGCGCTGGGCCTGCGGGTGGGCATGGACGTGGTCTACAACCACACCCACGCCTCTGGCCAGGACGAGCACTCGGTGCTGGACCGGATCGTGCCCGGCTACTACCAGCGCCTGGACGCGGACGGGAAGGTGGAGCACAGCACCTGCTGCGCGAACACCGCCACCGAGCACGCGATGATGGCGCGGCTGATGATCGATTCGGTCGAGCTCTGGGTACGCCACTACCGGATCGACTCGTTCCGCTTCGACCTGATGGGCCACCAGCCGCGCGCGGCGATGGAGGCGCTGCAACGGCGGGTGGACGCCGCCGCCGGACGCCGGGTGGAACTGGTCGGCGAGGGCTGGAATTTCGGCGAAGTGGCCGACGGCCGGCGCTTCGTCCAGGCCTCGCAGCTGGCACTGGGCGGCAGCGGGATCGGCACCTTCAGCGACCGCGCCCGCGATGCGTTGCGCGGCGGCAGCGCCGGCGACACCGGGGCGGACAAAGTCCGACGCCAGGGCTGGCTCAACGGACTGGGATTCGCGCCCAACGAGTTGGCCGATCCGGCGGCGGGGCGCGAGGCATTGCCGCGCACCGCCGACTTGGTCCGCGTCGGCCTGGCCGGCACCCTGCGCGACTACGTGCTGGAAACCGCCGACGGCAGCCGCACGCCACTGCACGAGATCGACTACGCCGGCCAGCCCGCCGGCTACGCCAGCGCGCCGGGCGAGGTGGTCAACTACGTCGAGAACCACGACAACGAGACCCTGTACGACCTCAATGCGTTCCGCCTGCCGCGCGCCACGTCGGCCCGCGACCGGGCGCGGGTGCAGGTGCTGGGCATGGCCGCCGTGGCCTTCAGCCAGGGCGTGGCCTATTTCCATGCCGGGATCGACACGCTGCGCTCCAAGTCGATGGATCGCAACAGCTACGACTCCGGCGACTGGTTCAACCGCCTGGACTGGAGCTACCGCGACAATTTCTTCGGCACCGGCCTGCCGCCGGCCGGCGACAACCGGGACAACTGGCCGTGGATCGGCTCGCGCCTGGCCGATCCGTCGATCCGTCCGGCACCGGCGGACATCGCTTTCGCCCGCGACGCACTGCGCGACCTGCTGCGGATCCGCGCCAGTTCCACCTTGTTCCGGCTGGACACCGCGGAGGACGTGCTGGCCCGCCTGACCTTCCCCAATACCGGTCCCGGGCAGAACCCGCGGGTGATCGCCGGCCACCTGGACGGCACCGGCCATCCCGGCGCAGGCTTCCGCGAGGTGCTGTACCTGCTCAACGCCTCCCCGCGCACGGAGGTGCTGGATCTGCCGGGCGAGCGCAACAAGGGCTACGTGCTGCACCCGGTGCACCGGGCACCGGGCGCGGCCGACACCCGGCCGCGGGAGCAGGCCCGGTTCGATTCCCGCCGCGGCCGCTTCAGGGTGCCGCCACGCACCGCCATCGTCTACGTCCTGGAATGAGAGCATCGCCATGACCCATCCGCGTCCCGTCCGCCCCGCGCCTCGCCGCCGGCATCTGCTCCCGGCGCTGTTCGCGCTGCTGATCGCTGCCGCGCCCGCGGCGGCGAAGGAACTCGCGCGGGCGTCCTCGCCCGGCGGCGTGCTGACCGTGGTCCTGGAATCGCAGCACGAAGGCCGCCTGGCCTACCGGGTCGAGCGCCGCGGCGAGGCGGTGATCGCGCCTTCGCGGCTGGGCTTCCTGCTCGGCGACGGGCGCCTGGAGCGCAACCTGGAACTGGCCGGCCAGTCCGCCTCCAGCTTCGATGAGACCTGGGAGCAGCCCTGGGGCGAGCGCCGCTTCGTCCGCAACCACTACAACGAACTGCGGGCCGGCTTCGCCGAGCGGCCCGCCGGCGGCCGCAGCGTGGGCCGCCGCTTCGACGTGGTGTTCCGCGTCTACGACGACGGCATCGGCTTCCGCTACGAGTTCCCCCGCCAGGCAGCGATGGACGAAGTCCGGATCCGGCAGGAGCTGACCGAGTTCAAGGTGGCCGGGCCGGCCACCGCCTGGTGGATCCCGGCGTTCGAATGGAACCGCGAGGAATACCTGTATTCGCGCACCCCGCTGTCCCAGGTCGCGGTGGCCCAGACCCCGATCACCCTGCGTACCGACCGCGGCCTGCACCTGTCGATCCACGAGGCCGCGCTGGTGGACTATGCCGGCATGAACCTGGCCCAGGGCGACGGTGGCGTGCTGCGCGCCGCGCTCACCCCCGGCGACGACCACGGCACCGCGGTGGTGCGCACCACCCCGTTCGCCACGCCCTGGCGCACGGTCCAGATCGGCGACCGCGCCGGCGACCTGGCCGAGTCGAACCTGATCCTCAACCTCAACGAGCCCAATCGGCTCGGCGACGTGAGCTGGTTCCGGCCAGCCAAGTACGTGGGCGTGTGGTGGTCGCTGCACCTGGACACGGAGACCTGGTCCACCGGCCCGCGCCATGGCGCCACCACCGCGAACACCAAGCGCTACATCGATTTCGCCGCCGCCAACGGCTTCCGCGGCGTGCTGGTGGAAGGCTGGAATCCGGGCTGGGACGGCGACTGGTTCGGCAACGGCTGGCGCTTCGACTTCACCCGTCCGGTCCCCGATTTCGACCTCGAAGCGCTGGCCGCCTACGGCGCGACCCAGGGCGTGCACCTGATCGGCCACCACGAGACCGCCTGTGCGGTCAGCCACTACGAGCGGCAGTTGCCGGCGGCACTGGACCTGTACGCGCGCAACGGGGTGGACGTGGTCAAGACCGGCTATGTCTGCGATGCCGGCGACATCCAGCGCCAGGATCGCGAAGGCGGCCCGGTGGTGCGCGAGTGGCACGAGGGCCAGTGGATGAGCCGCCACCACCAGCGCGTGGTCGAGGAAGCCGCCAAACGCCACATCGCGGTCAACGCGCACGAGCCGATCAAGGACACCGGCCTGCGCCGCACGTATCCGAACTGGATCTCGCGCGAGGGCGCGCGCGGCATGGAGTTCAACGCCTGGGGCCAGCCGCCCAATCCACCCGAGCACGAGGCCAACCTGGTGTTCACCCGGATGCTGGCCGGACCGATGGACTTCACNCCCGGGATCGTCAGCCTCAAGGGCCGCGGCGGGCAGCAGATCGAAAGCACCCTGGCCAAGCANCTGGCGCTGTATGTGGTGATCTACAGCCCGATCCAGATGGCGGCCGACCTGCCCGAGCACTATGCCGAGCACCCGGACGCGTTCCAGTTCATCCGCGACGTGGCGGTGGACTGGGACCAGAGCCGGGTGCTGGATGGCGAGGTCGGCGACTACGTGGTGTTCGCACGCAAGGCCCGTGGCGGCGAGGAATGGTTCCTGGGCGCGGTCACCGACGAGGCCGCGCGGCGGTTGCGGCTGCCGCTGTCGTTCCTGGAGCCCGGCCGCCGCTATCGCGCCGAGATCTACCGCGACGGCGAACACGCGCACTGGCAGACCGCGCCGTTCGATTTCGTGCGGGAAACCCGCGAGGTTCGCAGCACCGACACCCTGCCGCTGGTGTTGGCTGCCGGCGGCGGACAGGCGATCCGCTTCGTGCCGCTGTAGCGACTCCGAGGCGGGCGACGGCGCCCGCCTTGCGGCCCGGTCCGCCGCGCCGGCAGGCAACGGGGACGTTCCAGGCGGGCGAATACGGCGGCGGCCAGCGAAATTTCCGCGGTTTTCTGCCGTTTCCCCCTTGGCGAAGGCCCGCGCATGCCCTACATTCGCGTTGCCGACACCGTCGGTGCCCCAAATAAACCATCCATTCGAACGGAACAGGAAAGTTATGGCGAAGACCACCAAGAAGCCGGCCGCCAAGAAGGCTGCGCCGAAAGCGGCGAAGAAGGCCGCCCCGAAGAAGGCCGCCGCTCCGGCTGCCGCCAAGCCGCTGAAGGAAGTGCTGGGCAAGTCCGCCCTGGTCAAGCACCTGGCTGAAGCCAGCGCTGTGGCCGCCAAGGACGTCAAGGCCGTGCTTGCCGCGCTGGAAGGCGCCGTATCCGGCGCGATCAGCAAGAAGGGTGCTGGCAGCTTCACCCTGCCGGGCCTGTTCAAGGTCACCGCGGTCAAGGTGCCGGCCAAGGCCAAGCGCAAGGGCATCAACCCGTTCACCAAGGAAGAGCAGTGGTTCGCCGCCAAGCCCGCCTCGGTGAAGGTGAAGGTGCGTCCGCTGAAGAAGCTGAAGGACGCCGCGGCCTGATCCGCGCGACTTCCCGGGTTTCTCGCGGGGCGGCAGCGATGCCGCCCCGTTTCTTTTTGCGGATGGCCCGTCGCGGTCGTCCGGGAGAGCACGGCGGCCGCGATGCTGGCACCATGGCCGGACTTACCGGGAGGATTCCGATGCAAACCCATGTCCGCCTGCTGTCCCTGCTCGTGCTTGTGGCCGGTACGGCATTCGCCGCCGCTGCCGTGATCGCCGCCCCGGAAATCAGTGGCCGACGGCTGTCGATCGACGCGGCCGATGCGCAGGGGTTCCTCGACGGCCGCTTTCCGCACCGGCAGGGCGCGCTCGGCGGGCTGGTCGAGGTGACGGTCGACAAACCGCGGCTGGCGATCCCGCCGGGCAACCGCGTGCTCCTGTCCATGGATCTGGGCGTGGCCACCGCCGGTGGCGATGCCGTGCCGCTGGGCACGCTCACCCTCAGCAGCGGGCTGCGCTTCGACGCGGGCCAGGGCGCGTTCTTCCTCGACCAGCCGCGGATCGACCGCTTCAGGCAGACCGGCACCGGCGAGGACCTGAGTCCCGGCAGCCGCGACCTGCTCAACGCCTGGCTGTCCAGCTATGCGGCCAACCAGCCGGTGTACCGGATCGAACCGGAACTGGCCTCCGCGCTGGGCGGCGTGCAGGTCGAATCGGCCGCGGTGGAGAACGGGCGGCTGGTGGTGACGTTCAATCGCGACATCGGCGGCGCCCTGCGCTGACCGGCAGCCGGCCGCGTGGGCGGATGCCGCGCGCGGCCGGATCAGTCCTTGGGCTGCAGCATCGTCCCGGTGCACTTGGACGAGCCGCAGCGGCAGGCCCAGATCTTCTTCAGTCGCGCCGTGTGCCGCTCGGCCAGAACGATGCCGTAGTTGTAGGTCAGTTCCTCGCCCGGTGCGATCCTGCGGATCGCCTCGATGAACACCCGGTCCTTCTTGCGGTTCTTCCCGTCGTGTTCGTCGAGCACCGCCTCGCAGTTGGGATCGCAGCTGTGGTTGATCCAGCGCGCCTTGTTGCCCTTGTGGTTGGCATCGATGACATAGTCGTCGTTGAGCGTGAACAGGAAGGTGTGCCCGGACTCCACGTCGCCCTCGTCGTCCGCGTCCACTTCGGCATGGGTGCGCCGCTTGCCCTTGTATTCGACGATGCGCTCACCCTTGCGGATGGCGACCAGGGCGAACACGCCGTTGCCATGGATGTCGGACTGGCGGGCTTCGATCTTGCGGGGCATTGGCGTTCCGGCGACGAGGGGAAGGCCGATTCTCGCCCATGCCGCGCCGCAACCCAAGCCCGCGGCCGGTACGCGTCCGGCCGACCGGGGCGGCAGGCAAGGGATCCGTGGCGGACGTGGGCCGCTGGTGCCCTGGTACGAACTGCGCGCAATGTCCGAGGAGGACCAGCGCGCCCTCTACCATTTCGTCCGCGCCCTGGGACCGGCAGGGGAGCGCGCTCCCGAAGCGCTGGCTCCCGGGCAGGTGCCGGACAGACCACGCCTGGCCATGGTCCTGCCGCCGCCGGGCGCCGCGAACGCGGGCTGAAGCTCGGCCGGGGCATGCTTGGCCGCGCGGGGGTAAAAGCGTACAATTTCGGTACGTTTTAACGCCCCCCCC
>Ga0056905_1000831_pt1 | contig 12617 bp, 12 predicted proteins | sample EBPBio242008_DNA_FD_55044 | JGI IMG/M metagenome (GOLD analysis project Ga0056905, IMG submission 55044) | Wastewater treatment Type I Accumulibacter community from EBPR Bioreactor in Madison, WI, USA - Reactor 1_4/24/2008_ DNA | ecosystem: Engineered > Bioreactor > EBPR > Anaerobic-Aerobic >...
CCGGCCCGTGCGACGACGGCTCATCGGGCGGCTGCGGTTCGTCACCCTTTTTTCTTGGTTCACCCGACGTCGGCGGCTCCATCGGCTCGCCATCCCATTCAGGATCGTTGAACAAGTCATAAGCCTTCACGAAGTCGTAGATCGTGAAATAATCTTTGCCGTCGAACAGCCGTGTGCCGCGTCCAATGATCTGCTTGAACTCGATCATGTTAGTCACCGGCCGCATCAGCACAATGTTGCGGATGTTGCGCGCATCCACGCCGGTAGACAGCTTTTGCGACGTCGTCAGGATCGTCGGCACTGTCTTGTCATTGTCCTGGAACACCCGCAGCCATTGTTCGCCCATCGCCCCGTCATTGGCGGTGACGCGGACACAGTAATTGGGGTCGGTGCTGGTCTTGGCCTGATTGATCAAATCGCGGACAGTAGCGGCGTGTTTTTGTGTCGCACAGAACACCAATGTCTTTTCGCGCTGATTGATCCGGTCCATGAAGATTTTGACGCGGTATCGCTCGCGTGCCTCCATCTCGATGATGCGATTGAAATCACCCTCGGTATAGCGTTTGCCCTCAGCAATCTCACCTGCCTCAACCACATCGTCGGGGGTATAGACATAGTCGTCGATGGTGGTGCCCAGTTCGACCACCTTGAACGGGGTCAGATAGCCGTCATTTATTCCCTCTTTCAGCGAATAGGTGTAAACCGGCTCGCCGAAATAGGCATATGTATCGACATTGTCCTTGCGCCTGGGCGTGGCGGTCAGGCCGATCTGCACAGCCGCCTCGAAATAGTCGAGAATCCCCCGCCATTCGCTGCCGTCCTTGGCCCCGGCTCGGTGACATTCGTCGATCATGATGCAATCGAAGAAGTCGGGCGGATAGTCCTGATAGTTGAAAGCCGGTTCCTCTTCCTTTCCGCCGTCGGTCAGCACCGACTGGAAGATCGTGAAGAAGATATTGCCATTCTTGGGCACACGTCCCTTCTTACGAATCTCGGCCGGAGTTATCCGCACCAGCGCATCGGGATCGAAGGCAGAAAAACTGTTGTAAGCTTGATCGGCGAGGATGTTGCGATCGGCCAGAAACAGGATGCGCGGGCGGCGCGTCGGTTCTGTCTCCCTCTTCCAATCACCTAGGTTCCAGCGCGCCTGAAACAGCTTCCACGCGATCTGGAAAGCGATGGCGGTCTTGCCGGTGCCGGTGGCGAGGGTCAGCAGCACCCGGTCCTTGCCCGCCGCGATAGCCGTAAGGGTCTTTTCGATGGCGTTATATTGGTAATAGCGCGGATTGAACTTCCCGCCGGTTTCATAGGGCACGGCAGCAAAGCGATCACGCCAGTCGTTCGCCTCGGAGAAAGTGGCATCCCATAGCTCTTGCGGCGTTGGCCAACGGCCCACCAGTCCTTCCCGGCCGGTCGCCATATCGATGCGATAGATCGCGGCGCCGTTGGTCGCATAGGCAAAGCGGGTTTGCAGGCGTTCGGCATAATCCTTGGCCTGTCCGACACCTTCGCCCACGTCCTTTGTCGCCGCCTTGGCTTCGACGCTAGCGAGTTTGGTGTTACGATAGACCAGGACATAGTCTGCGGCCTTGGCTGTGCTGCGCTTGCCCGACCCAGTCAACCGGCCGGGAGCGATCACTTCCCGCCGCGTTCGGCTGCCGTCAACAGTGCCCCAGCCAGCGGCAGCCAGTGCGGTGTCGATCAGTTCGGCGCGGGTTTCGGCTTCGTTCAAATGAGCTTCGCCTGTCCACCCACATATTTGGCGCTGCCGTCCGGCTCCATGTTTTTGCCTTTGATCGTGCGGATGGCGTCACGGAACTTGTGTTCGGGAATTTTCAGCTTTGCTAAATGCCAGTCGTCGCGAGCAGCCTTGACGATAGTATCATCGGTGATGGCGGCATCGTCACGGATCAAATTGTTCCATGCAGCGTGGACGGTGGCGAAGACCTCGGCATCGAGTGATACCATCGGCACGATAGGATCAATTGCTTTTTCAAGCGCCGCTGCAACAGATTTGGTTGCTGCAAATGCATCAGCCCACAGGGCGTCATAATTGGCGAGCTTCTTGAAATCATAACCATTGCCGCTGGCGCGCGGCACAAATTTGAAAAAACCCTGCGCTTCGGCCCATTCTTCAGCGCGGAGCATGTGCGGGAAGTCGTTAGGCCCCGCTGCATCTTTCGTTGGTCGACGTCCAAGATCGATTCCACCAATGCTTTCGACTAGGTGCAACGATTTTTGAGCCTTAACGCGGCCATAAGTTTGCTGCTGACCCTGCATTTGATGACGACGATATGCAAAAGCGATGATGCGCGCTGTGTCTTGCGGTGTAGTGAAATCATCATTGGCCGCTGAAGTGTTTTGCGTCGCACCCGATGCTGTCAATTTCCCCGCGAAGGCCTTTTGCAAGAGGGATTGTTTGAGTTCGGTGAGCGCGGCAAGCTTTGTAGATGCCAGCGCTTCCAAATTGGCACATTCGACATCAAAGTCATCGAGCTCTTGGGCGATTTTAATCTGAGCCTCACGGGACGAGGGTATCCAAACCTCCTCGTCATGCACAAAATTCCTGTTCAAGGTGGGCACGCCACTGCCCGATGCATACTTTGACAAGTCAAAATGTCTCAGCAGCCAAAACACGAACCGAGGATGATTGCCGTGAAAATCCTTAACGTACAGGGATGTATTTAGAGGCCAATAGGGCTCAGCAATGAAAAAGACATTGCCAATGCTGCCGCTTCGACCAGTTGTAACACCGGGACCAGCTACCCGCGATTCGGCTACTCGCGCAATAATTCCGCTTGAGCTTACGAGCGGAATGTTTCCAGCAACGCGGTCTTGGGTGGGCAAATCGAAACCCCTTTGCAATGTGGCAACATTTCCGAGACGGCTAATCATCCAGCCATCATCGCGATGGGAAAGTAATAAATCTAGATAACTATCAAATAGAGCGCGGGCGTTGGTCAGGTTTTTTTGGGCGTTCTCGGTGGCGGTGGCGATGCCTGCAAAGGCCTTGTCCAACACCGCAACGATCCGCCGCTGCTCGTCTACCGAGGTTGGATAATGAATTTTCAGTTGTTCTAAATTTGTGCGAGTGATTTGCGGCTGCGCGGCACCAGTTATCGCAAGCGTGATGTCGATCCCGCCACGAAAATAGTACTCGAGGTAGCGCAAGTCGATTGAATCGTCTTTCGGTCGAACGACCATTGCATTTCCGGTAATCCAGGAGTTTGGTTGTGAAACATTGACCGACCCGCAAGTTGCACCCCGACAGGTTATTAGGAGTTGCGGCTCAGCGTGGTTAAACTGATCGTAACGCCCAATAATCCCGTTCGCGCCAAAAACGGGATAGGCTCCATCCGGCACCATGTCCTTGCCCGAAATCGTCTTCGGTTGATACATTATGCACGTCTCAGCAAGGGTTGCTTTTGTCCACTCAGCTTTCACACTAGCGCCCTAATCTCTGCCAGTATCTCCGCGCTTGCTGCATCCAGTGCGGCAATCTCTTCCAGTATCACTTCGGGGCTGCGTAGCTTCACTTCCTCGCCCACATCGGGATTCTTCACCGAAAGGTCAAAGCTGGCTTGATCAATGGTTGCGGCATCCACGCTCCAGCTTTTGGGGCTGGTCGCGAAGCTGGCTTGCAGCTCAACAAATTCGGCCAGATCTTTGTCATTGAGCGGATTGGTCTTGCCCATGTTGCGTCCGGGATCGAGCTGGTAATAAAAGATTTCCCGCGTCGGCGCGCCCTTTTCGAAGAATAGCACCACCGTCTTCACCCCGGCGCCCTGAAACGTCCCGCCGGGCATATCAAGGATAGAGTGGAGATTACAGCTTTCGAGCAATTCCTTGCGCAGCGCGACGCTTGCATTGTCGCTGTTCGATAGGAATGTGTTCTTGATGACGATGGCGGCGGTTCCGCCCGCGCGCAGCGACTTAATGAAATGCTGGAGGAACAGAAACGCCGTTTCACCGGTCTTGATCGGGAAATTCTGCTGGATTTCCGGGCGCTCTTTGCCACCAAAGGGCGGGTTGGCCAGGATCACGTCAAAACGATCCTTCTCCTGAATATCGTTGATATTCTCACCCAGCGTGTTGGTGCGCAAGATGTTCGGCGCCTCTATGCCGTGCAGGATCATGTTCATGATCGCGATCACATAGGCGAGGCTCTTCTTCTCCTTGCCGTAGAAAGTGCGGCGCTGGAGCGTGTCATTGTCGCCGGTCGATTTGGCGAGCGGCTTCAGATAATCATAGGCTTCGCACAGAAAGCCCGCCGAACCGACCGCGCCGTCGTAAATTTTGTCGCCGATCTGCGGCTTCACCACCTTGAGCATCGCGCGGATCAGTGGGCGCGGAGTGTAATATTCGCCGCCATTGCGTCCGGCATTGCCCATGTTCTTGATCTTGGCTTCGTACAGGTGCGACAGTTCGTGCTTTTGGTCCTGGCTGCGGAACGATAGCTGGTCGATCAGTTCCAGCGCATCGCGCAACGAATAGCCGCTGTTGAACCGGTTTTTGATCTCGCCGAATATCTCCCCGATCTTATACTCGATGGTATCGGGCGCGGGCGCACGCTGCTTGAACCCTTGCAGATAGGGGAACAAGGTCTTGTCGACATAGTCAATCAGGTCCGGCCCGGTCAGCGCAGCGTTGTGGTCGAATTTGCCAGTCGCATCTTTGGGTGCAGCCCACACGCTCCAGCGATGATCGGCGTCGATGATCGGCGCATAGGGTTTGCCACGCAGCTCAGCCTCAATCTCGCGATCGCCTTCCAGCTCGTCGAGATATTTGAGGAACAAAATCCAGCTGGTCTGCTCGGTATAATCCAGCTCAGTGGTGCAGCCCGCTTCCTTGCGCAGGACGTCGTCGATATTCTTGAAGGTCTGTTCAAACATGCTCAGGGGTTAGCCTGAAATCAGCGCTGGCCGCAACAACATCGGCGCGCTGACTGACCTCAAAGCTATTTCCGCCTGATTGAAGCACTTAGCTTCAGTTTAAGAGGGTATAGCGTGGGTCGAGCCGATTTCCCTTACCAAAGTGACCCAAACAGGACCCAATCGAGAACCCACGTGGAAGGCCTTACGCCGTACGCCTCGGAGTTGCCTTGTGGAAGGGATGGTGCCGCTTACAGGACTCGAACCTGTGACCCCATCATTACGAAGGCTAGTGACGGATCAGCGGAAACGGCTGGAAACCTAAGCTTTTGCGGTCTGTTCCGGTCGTCATTGTGGCATGACCCAGTCAGTACCCAAATTCGGCGTTTTTCTGCCCCGAGGGGTTTTCCTAGCGAGAGCACTTTGGCCGGATGGATTTGCCGAGATCGTCCTCAGCCAGTCCGCCAACCAAAGCGCGTTTCGTCGGTGCCTACACCCTAATCGTGATTTCGACGTTGCTCGGATCAACCCCGAATGTCTCGGCTAACAGCCGTCGTGCCTCTGAAATCGAAAGCGGCGCATTGGTGGGGGTAACGCCATTTTCAATCGCCGTTGGTGTGATCCGAACGTCGCTGGCCTCCTCCAAAGGGAAAGTCGCGGCGGCAGGGTGGGCCAAGCCAGCACCTGCGCCCACATGGCTGGGCAAATCTTGCTGCTCGGGATCATAGAGCCCCAGCCACATCCCCCGGCCTGTTCCGATAATGTGTCCTGCCGCAATCCGTGCGTCATAGCTGCGGTTGAACCTGTCACGCATTTCGTCGCCGTCGATAAAATGCACCTTCGCGAAACGCGGGTTTTCGACATCATCCACCGAAACGGCCACGACCATATCTACCATCGAAAGTGTGACCCATTCGGTGTCGTCGTCATTCCGAGGGAAGGCGATATATGTATCCTGCGTCGTCCTAATGGTGACGACCTTGCTTTCGCTGTCCCTCACAATGCGGCGAACACTTGACTTCCCGACCTTGGGTATCCGTTCCACCTTCCATCCGTCCTGTTCCAGCGCGGCCACCCCGCAATTGAAGAGCTTGGTTTTGATCGAAACCTTATCAGGCGTTTTGAAGATATTTGTCATTTCGTCCTCGAATGATCGTTGTTCGTGATTCGGTTTTTATTCCTTCCAAAGTTTGTTTTCAAGTCTTTTCGTCTTTTCCGGTTGCTCGCCGCGCACGGCGGCCAAGGAATTCTGACGGATTTTAGCGGAATTGCGACGACAATCCCGCCCCACGCTATGCAGGGCGGGACATCGTCGCTAAATTAGGTTGCCGAAACGATCGTCCGCTGCGCGGGTCCAAGTATGGTCTATACCTGAATGAAGCACGCGGCGGGTGTGTCGGAGATCGAATCCAAGTCGACGAGCTGCGCCGAGAATTCGGGGGCTGGTGTCGATGCCTTCGTCAATGCAGGCAGCTATCATAGCCACAAGGCGGTTGTCCGCGTTCGTGGGCTTGCCGAGGGCTGATTTGAGCTGGCGTAATCTCAGAAAGATTTCGTCCACCTCGGCGGCCGGTGCATCTCCGGAGAGCGTGATAGGTTGATCGGGAATAGCGATGTCTTTGGCGGAATTCATGATTTTGATCCAAAAAAAAATAGGAGAGAAGTCCCCGCCCATGCGCGGCCGCTGGGGCTAGGCATGGACGGGGAGGGATTTGGGTGCGTCGAACGACGATACTTGCCGGGAGGCAGCGATCCGCCCAGGCAGATCCATCGTTGTCGCGCCATTGCGTCCGACCGCTAGAGTGCCGGGAGAAGGACGCCTTTCATTTTGGCTGCGCCCGCTTCGACCGCCGCGAGCAATTTGTCATTCGCGAGATGGCTATATCTTTGAGAACTAGCAATATTTTGGTGTCCGAGCACCTTCCCAATGGTATAAAGATCGATCGACGCGGCAGCCATCAGGGATGCTGCGGTATGGCGCAGATCGTGGACATGGAGCCCCTTCAGGCCCGCTGCGTCACGTGCCGTCTCCCAGCTATGTTTAAAGGACACGAAAGGCTGACGGGTCTCTGGGTTCGGGATTAGCCAGGGGCAATTGTCGAACTTCGGCAACTGGTCGATAATGGTCAACGCGGCTTGCGAGAGCGGGACATAACGATGCTTCCCGTTCTTCGATGTCGGGATGAGCCACAGCTGCCGTTCAATGTCGATATGGTTCCATTTCGCGAAGAGCAGTTCGGACTTTCGGGCGCCGCTCAGTGTAAGCAGTGCCACGATATATTTCAGCTGCGGGTTGATCGACGCTTCACATGCCCGCAGCAGGCGCCTGATCTCGTCGCGGGATAGATACCGCTCACGCGCATTGTCGATCCGCATCCGGGGAATGCCCTTCACTGGGTTGGTTTCGCTCCCGACGACATTCCACCTTCGCGCCAGCTCGAACGATCGATGAAACAGCACCCTGATCTTTTCCACGGTCGCGGGTGCCAATCCCTCGCCACCCTTCTGCGCCAGCCAGATCGCGACGTCCTTCTGATGGATTTCGGTCAGCTTCAGTTTCGACCAGCGCGGCAAGATGTGAACACGCAGGTTGATCTCGGTCGAGCTGTAACTCTTCTGGTAGCTCTTCGCGTAGGCGAGATGTTGCACCGCGAGTTCACCATAGGTCGGGATGGCGCGTCGGGCTTCCTTCTCGGCAGCGGGATCGCCTTCCAGGACGACTTGGGATCGAAGCTGGATCGCTTTCTTTCGCGCCTGCTCAAAGGTGATGTCAGCGGCGGACCCGATGCGAAGCTGTCGTTGGCGTTCGTGAGGATCTTGGTACCGGAGATAGTAGGTCTTGCCGCCGGTTGATCGAACTTCGGCGACGAACCCGGTGATGGATTGGTCGTAATAGTCGATCTTGCGTTTCCCGGCCGGGCAGGTGGCTTGGCGCACGAATGCGGCGCTCAGATTCGTTTTCGGCATAGTGTATTTCCTTGTTTTCAGATTGTTCTGGTTGATGCCGCAGGAGCGGCGCGTGCTGAGCGCGAGGGGCTGGCTTCGGCGGACCGCATTTCGGTCGCCAGCGGGGCTACAGCAGCAGTGTTGGGGGAGGCGGGAGCCACGGGAGCAGTCCCCGCCACCCTCAGTGGTCGGCATTCGGTATTGGATTTCATGGGTTTGCCCAGAGGGGGCGGCAGGGGCAGCAGCGAAAGGGATTTTTGGTGCAGCTATATTGTGAGTCTGCGGTCCATTTTTCCGATTTTTGCTACCCCTCCCACCCCCTAAGGGGTGTCAGGTCAGAATATCTCTTCGACGATCTGGCGCTTTTCGATCGGATGCCACACGTCTGCCGTGGCCTCCTTCAATGGCACTTTCCACCGATTGATGCCCTTGATCCGTTTCGATTCTCCGAAGAGTGACCGCAGCGCGGCGGCGCACTCTTTGGCCTGCATGTTCGTGGGCTGCTTGTAGCCCATGAGTTCGAGCATTTCTGTCGCGGTGACCGAAGCAACGCATTTCCCGTCCATCCCGTCCGGATCAACATACTCGGCGAGCTTTTCCGCAATCGCGTTGACCGTCTGATGGCGACGATTCAGAGATTCCAGCATCGCCTCTTCTTCCTCTGTCAGCCACCACTGCGCGCCCGCGTCGAGGTCGTTGGCGAGCTGCGCGAAGAGCTGCTGCATATCGACGCCGTGCTCATAATTGAGTTCACGCACCGGGATCACCCACCACCGACTGTTGCCGGTGGTGTCCGTCAGGAAGTTGGCGTCGTTGACGGTAGCGAGGAACACCGTACGGCGCGGGTATTCCGACTCCCGCCTGCCATAGGGACGGCGGACCCGATCGGCATCGGTGGTCAGAAACCCCTTCAGCCTCGCGATGTCCTTTCGGAACGAGCTTTCCAGCTCCCCGATTTCCACGATCCAGTTCGTGATCGCGCCTAGGATCGTGTCCTTGTTGCCAGCGTCGAGGTGATGATCGAGTTTTACCACGTCGTCGCGAAGCTTAGCATCCGTCACGAGCGATTTGACCCATGACGTTTTGCCGATGCCTTGCGCTCCCTGAAGCGTGAGCACGCCCCGACATTTGAATCCCGTCGGGACGAGCACGGCAGCGGCTGCGCTGAGCAGCCACTTCCGCATCAAGATGGTCTTCAGCGTGACCGGATAGTCGTCGGTTGCCACGACGGTGTCGAATATGGCTGGCAATCGATCGACACCGTCCCACGACTGCGACTTGATCCAATCCGCGACAGGGTTGTAGGCGTTACGGTCTGCGATTGCCTGGACCAAGTCGGAGATCAGGCCGGTTGGCATCCCGTTCTTCGAAGCGAGGCTCACGATTTTCGTTAGCGTCACATTGTCGAGATTGTCCGATGTCCCTTGGTGTTCGGGAATCGACAACTCGTCCTTCTTCTTGATGACATTATAGCGGACCGTGATGTTCGCGCTGCGAAGCAAGTGGGCTACATTTTCAATCGTCGCGGGTAGCTTGTTGTGACCGAGTGGGGGTTGGTCCGGAAAATCGGACGAGTTCATTTGCCACCATCCGCACCTGTGCCCGCCGCTAAGTCTTCATGCTGTTCCTGCGACGGGTCGTCGTCGCCATCATTCGATAAGGTATGAAGGTGTTCGACCAGTTCTTGCCAAACCACGGCAATGCGCTGGCCGAACGGAAGTTTGTTCGGCATAATTTTCTTCTTATTCACAGCCCGTCGTCCTGCGGGCATGACAAAGATCGGCCTCTCGCGGACGATGCGAAAGGTCGAACTCAGAAGCGCCAGATTGGTGGGTGAAAATGCACTCGACGCAAATGTGGCGTGTTCTAGTTCGAACTACGCCCTCAATGCACTTGCGGAGGACTACCGACGGCGACTCTACGGCCGCACGCCTGATGCCTGCAATGTGGTGAGGACGCTCGAGAACGACAAGAGGTAAATCCACGGCAATCGACGGTCAGGGCAACGGAGGCGCCTGTTCAACAAGCGCCCCCGCCGTCTCGACGGCATGAATTATTTCTGCCGGGCCTGTGTTTTCTGACCTGCTCTGGATTCGAACAAGTTCGACATCGAATCCTAAATCGGTCGCATTAGGCGAGCTCAACCATCAGTTTCCACTTTTGCTCATGCGGCACATAGCTCCACGAGAACGTTAGGTCGCGGTAGTGGAAGGAGTCCCCGAGCTGTGGATATCTTGTCGACTCGGGAAATGCGGGAGAAGGCAGCGTCCGCATTGCGTCGAATGTCGCCGCATTCTCATCGGTTTCGATTAACGCGCGATTCCTCTCGACGTCTGGTTGAACCGATTCGAGGATCGACCAGTGTTGGGGCACGGCCGCATATTTTCGAAAATAATGCTTTTCGGCGAACGGATAGGGGCCGAACACCTCATTATGGTGCTGGTCTCGGGGTTCCGGGGCGGGGTGCGCAGCGGCAAATTCGAGCAAGAACTGCTCGTCATCGTGGTAATTTTTCAACGTCGTGACTCTCTATCGTCTCAGCCGGAGCTGAAGGTGGTGCCGAGCGACGTTGGGATGCTGAGTACAGCGGAGGCCCTATCGCACGGCGATGGAATGAGTTGGGCACGGCGCAGACGGCACAAGGATGACACAAAGTGAGTCGATAAGCTCGACGCTTGAATGTCAGGAATGTACCGGCTTTCGCCGTGCCTCAACGCACACCGTGCGGAGGACTGTTCAGCAGCCTTGCTTATAGCTGAAGAACGGGCGCCCAATGCGCTCAGGTTTCGGGCTCGTCAAGACCGACGTTTTGCGAATGCCGATTTTTCTTTCCGTCCAGGACGTGAGCTGTGACGAAAACTGCCCCCGCGATCGCGAAGCAGGTAAAGGGATGAGCGTTGAACACCGCAATGACCGCGCAGTAGGTTAAAAGGCCGAAGGTCTCGCGCGGGTGAATGCAAGCCGCCCAGATCAGAGCGATAACCAGCGCCAGCAGCAGCGCAGCGATCGCTGCCTTCACGACTGCCAACGCAACACAGACGATCAACAGCATCCCAAGCGCGCGCACTACCGGTTCATCCCGGCGTCACATAACGCAAGGAGTTCCGGTAGAACCCCGTCGACGCACTCCACGAAGACAAGGAAAGCAAACCCAGAGTCGCCCACGGTGTAAATCAACTCCCACCATCCGGGATGCTGTTCGAGATAGTCCCAATCGGGCTGTAGGCGGTTGCCGTCCATCCGCGACACAAGGGGCGAAAAGCCGATCGCGTCGATGATTTGGGCTTCTTTGTCTCCGGGCTGGACAACCAAGATGTGCGTCAGGTCGGCAAGCTGGCAGGCGAAGGCATCCTGGAGGCGGCTAGCAATGAGATCGCGAAGGTCAGGTTGAAGCGGTGTGCGCAACACGGCGAGAATTGCGTCGAGGTCGGGCATGTCGATCATGGGTGAACTCCATTTCGTGAGCATAAAAAATGCGTCCGTGGGAAATCCCAGGACGCGCATCATTTTGTGGTTCTAGAGGTGGAGGCAGCGGGGCAGTTTACCCCGGCCGGTGATCGTCTTTCTTGCTCGCGTGGCGACGACACAGAAACAGCAATTCTGGATTAGTGTCCTCGTGATCTGGGATGAAGTAGACGTGGCCAAAGCCCGTATCGTCGATGATGATGGGCGCTTCGAACCATCCGTCGTGATCCTCGATCCACTCAAACGGTGGATCATTGCTGCCATCGACGGGGTTGGTGAGGAGCGCGGTCACATCATCTTCCGGCCGGACAACGTGAAAGCGGGCAAGGTCGCTGATGGGGCAGCCGTATTCTGCTAGCTGCTCGAACCGTTGGCGCAGGATGCTTTGCAGGGTCGGGTCGTCCACGTCGGACGGGGAAGTGATTATGAGCATTTAGGTGTTCTCCATATGAAAAAGGCCCCGGATTTCTCCGAGGCCGTTGAGGGTGGTGGTGGGGTGCCAGTCAGTTCGAATAGACGGTTTCCAGACAAGGCTTGATCCGACGCAGGATCTTCTCGCGGCCCCAGAAGGTCACTTTGGCATTGTCTAAGCCGTCGAGTTGAGCGGCCGCACTGACGCCCCCGATGCCATCGCCGCCATCCCAAACGAGCATGGCGCGCTCTGGACGATCAGGCTGGCGATAGACGATCGGCATGATGGGCGCATCAACCTCGATCATGCAGCGTTCGAGATCGTAAAGCTTCTTGCCCGTCACTTCCGAATAGACTGGCACTGTCTTTGTCAGACCTGCGAGGTCTGCCGCGCTAGCGGACACTGGCAATGCGACGACGGTGATCGCGATAATCTGTCTCAGGCTATTCCGCATTCCCGTTCTCCATCTTGGGGTCTGAACCGTATTCATTGTCGCCCACCGTGCCTTCGATCAGCATGAAGATGAGGATGACGATGATGCCGACGTAGGGGATGAGATTGAACAAGGCGAACCAGCCCGACTTGCCCTGATCGTGAAAGCGCCGGACCTGAACCGAGATGAAGGGAACCAGCACGCCGAGGAACCCTAGCGCCAGCAGGCCAATGCCAAGATCCGGTGACACGATCGCGCCAAAGACAAACAGCGCCGCCGCCACCAAGTTGGTGAACAGCAGGAACATCCAGAATTCCTTGCGGCTGGATCGACCTTCAAAATCTGCATAACGCCGCAGCGGCATCAACATCCATTGCAAGGCGTCATTGCTCTGTGGCGCGGGGACGGTCATGCCACTCACTGTCGCGGCGCGGCGCTGTGGCTGACCATGCAAGATGGAGGCTTTCGACTTCTCAAAATCTTCCTCGGT
>Ga0056905_1000848_pt1 | contig 12454 bp, 9 predicted proteins | sample EBPBio242008_DNA_FD_55044 | JGI IMG/M metagenome (GOLD analysis project Ga0056905, IMG submission 55044) | Wastewater treatment Type I Accumulibacter community from EBPR Bioreactor in Madison, WI, USA - Reactor 1_4/24/2008_ DNA | ecosystem: Engineered > Bioreactor > EBPR > Anaerobic-Aerobic >...
AGGGCTTGAAGCCCAATTCACCTCCATAGTTGCCCTTGCCCTGCACGTTCCAGGACAGCGTCATGCTGCCCGGCACGCTGACCTTGACGGTCTTGCTCTGGCCGCCGGCCAGGGTAGCCACGAGGCTACCATTGATTTCGACCCGTGCCTCGTCCGGGGTGGGGTTGGTGATGGCCACCTCGCCCTTCCCGTCCTTGACGCATCCGGTGACCGAAGCGGTCACCAGGTCGGCGGCACTGGCGGAACCAGCGCCGATGATCGCGAGCCCAAAGGCCACGATCATGGTGAGCAGCGCGTTCAAGCTGCGCCGCTTCTTCTGTGTGGTGGACATTTCTGTCCCCTTTCTTTGAGGCGGTTCCAGAGGTCGGAATTGACCCCCGGATTGTGCGGCAATGAACCCTGCAGTCGTTCATCGTTACACAGTCAACCAACCAAAATGATGAGCTGGCTGTGTAACGATGGGCTACATAACAAATTTGCGGACTGACATGTTAAGGTACAACCGCCGCGTCCGGGGCATACGATTTGTGCCAAAACACACCTACCGCGGCCACTCCAGGGGCAGTTGTACGCTAGATTATACTAATTTTTTTGACTTTTGTCAATTATAGTGCTCCTGCTTAATCTATTTGACATCTGTTACAATAGGTATATGAGTCTATCCATTGGTATTCACAAGACGCAACCATACCATTTGAAATAACCTTCTCGATGCCACCATTAGATAAAAGAACTAGGGGTTATACGCCCCAACAGATCAGAAAACTACAAGAAACAGTTGGTGGAGAGTGGTGAAAGTCTAACCTTCTACTAAAAGTACATACACCGTTCATCTTTTTGCTATTTGTCAAACGTAGCAACGCCACGAAAATTTTTTTCCCAGAATTCAGGTCGAACAATTCTACCCCACCACGCTCACCACTATATATTCCGTCCTAATAAATCATCCACTTCAACTGATCTGGCTGATTTTCCACAATAGTGTAGCCTTGAACTTTAGCGATTGTCTCAGACATGTGCTTATTTGTCTGGCTTGAATTACCTCGCTTAAGAATAGCTTCGGCTGACTCTAAAATCCATGACGGGTCTAAATTTCCCAATTTTATAGCAACTTGAATCATTTTTGGGGCATCTTCTTCATGCCAATCGCTGACTTGGTTTCGTGCTAACTCGTATAGATATTCAATAAACATGCTGGTAGCAATTTTTGCATACTTGGTTCTACTCTTATCACTCGTGTTATTCTTTAGCTCTCTCATGAGGTGCATACCTCTCGCAAAAAGAATATCGCTGTAACCATTCATTATCAGATCGGCTTGGCTTTTAGCCACTACCGCAACTGCTTCCAGTGCTTCTTTATTCAATACACCCCACCCATAATCCCAAAATGTAAAACCGCCCTCAAAAGACTGATTACGAATTACAGCACAACAATCGTATGCCTCTGAGATATATAGAAAGCACCGTCCATAATTGTTATCCAATTTATTATCTTGAATCGTTTGTAGTACAGATTTGAGCCGTTCTACTTGCTGTGCTTTTTCGTAATAATCGCTTGAAATGGAGTCTAGCTTTTCAATGTCTTTTTCTATGAAGAACATTCCTTTGCGTACTACCATTTTTTCGCCACACGCAGGACACTTTCTTGCTCGTGATGCACTGAAAGGGTGAACCACGCCACAATAAGGACAGGTGTTAGAGTTAGCCTTAGGTGATATTTGCTTCAATAAGCGTTCAGTAATATCTTCACCATAAGCGTATTCTTTAGACTGAGCATTGTAGAACGGTATTAGAATATCGTTATGATGCTTTATTCTTGCTTCAAAGTTAGGGTTCTTAGGCTGACTACTAAACCCATTAACATAGTTCTTTCCGTCTACTGTTACGGTCACGTCAAATGATTGAGCAGCCTGATTGTTTTGCTGCGGTGTCTTGAATAGATCGAAAAATCCCATATTTTTATCCTATCATTTACAACTTTTCTCAAGGCATCGAAAAATCTCTACCATAGCGAATGTATCAAGCTTGCAGTATTCAATAAGGTCATTTAATATCTGATCTTTCTCGTCCACTCTCTTACTATCAAGCACCGCTTCCATCCATAAACGCTGTGCAGAACCACCCTCTTGAATACCTAATTCTTTGTATGATAATTCAGGACACAGTACAGGGAGAACCGCTTTAATACTGGCACTGCCTTCACATCTGGGATCGTTATACCACTTGCTCTTAAATGGAATAATCAGGTCTACGATTCGGCCATTAACTGCTTCTAGTGCTTCCTTGAACTCTGGGAGCATTTCACCCAATTCACTATTCCTGCTCTTTTCAAATTTCTCATACCAAACTAATACAGTGCCTGCCGTGCCAATGTCTTTCAATAGCTGCTCGGTGAGTGGTCGTATGGGATTAGAATTTTCTCGATGTAGGTATTCGTGCCATTTTAATTCTGCATCAGGCGATTCAAGGACATGAATTGAATACTGGAACGGGACTTGCTGATAAGGTCTTTGCCCGTCGAAATACGGTATTAAACTCATCAGCGTTTCGTAATCTAAGAAGTATAAGGGGTACTTGAGGTCATCTAAGAATGCTCTGATCTGAGCTTTATCGATAGCTGGCTTTGTATCTTCAGGCCAAGCCTTCTTCTCTGTTGGTACTATATTTGCGTAAACTTGTAGCCAGTCATTCTTAGAATTAAGCTTAGCTAAGTCAGGAGACGGATCAGGCATCTTGCTCTGCTGGGCTACCGCTAATGCAAGGGGCATGTATTTTGCGGTTGTTTCGCCTTTTGAACGTACTTTCTCAGTAATGTCTTGAATGGCCGTGATCTCATCGGCTTTAATCTCGCCATTGCGGACATATTTATTGTTCGCATGTATGACGTAAATGTTTCTAACTTTTAGTCCCGAACCCTCTAGAACAGCCGTTTGAAATGCAAGATCAAACTCATGCTCTGGCTTGGCTTTTGTGCTGGCCTTGATCTCATATAAATCAACTTCATCATCGCCTACAAAACTGACGACATCACAAATACAAGTGTAGCTTCCCCACTCAAAACGGGGCTGAAATAAAACCTGAGCCTTACTTGATATTGCATCTTGGGTTCTCTTCGGTAGTGATAGATACTCGTTGTAGTCAGAAAATCCGAGTGAAAGCCCCTCTGGGAATAAAGATTCTGCAAGAGGTTCAAACTTATGCCCCGCATCGAACATTGCCTGTGTATTTTCATCTACGGGTGGAATTTTCTTAGGATCGTTTTTCTTTATCCAAATCCACGCTGGGTGTTTCAGAAACAGCATGTAGTCTGACTTTGAAATCACCATAGTTATTTGAACTCTACAACTCTATCCCGACGATATTTTATCGGATACTCTTTATCTTCTTGCTTAGCGTGAATATATGTATCGTCGAAATCTTTTACATCAAGTGCACGCCAATAATTTGAGCTACCAGCACGCATAGACTGATACCTGATCTGAATTTTGCCATTACGATGTTGCTGCAAATATGCGGTCAATTTTGCCTGATCAACTTCACGATTTCCTATTGTAAATTTTGGAGCTTCTTTTTTGGCTGTTTCAGATTTTTTCGTAACTAGCTTTGATTGAGTAGTGCTTACTGGTTTCTGATTCATTCCTTGAAGCTTTGAAGCTATTAAAGTTACACTTTCTTCACCATATACTGGCACTACGAAAGCATTACCTTTGCTCCATGCCTTACCAGCATTTATGCCAACTTTTGATAAAATTTGGCTTACTTTGTCGGCTTCTGATTCGCTCTTAACCCTAAATCGAGCTTCCCAACCCTTACTAGAATTATTTGGGTCCGCTTCTCGGATAGCAACCGATTGACTCTGTAGCCATGTAGTAAAGTTGTTAGGTTTTGCTGTTTGAACTGGAGCTTTCTTTTCTAGTGGTACATATTCTAGCTCTGGCATAGCTGCAATAGGCTTAGGTGCGGGTTCATCGCTGTTTTTCGCTGGAGCCTTACGCCCAAAGCGTGATGTAGGCTGAGCTGCCGCACTGGCTTTGAGAGCTTCTACAAAATCTAACGGCACTTCTACTGCTACTGGAACGTATGTAGGCTCATTAGTAACAGTCTTTTCATCACTAAGAGATTTAGCCTGCTTCATGTACTTTTGAACGTAATCAAATAACTCCTGCTTCTGCTTAGATTCTTCTTCAAGCCATTCTGAATAGATGATGCGATAGAACCGCCACCCTGCTGTTTCTAGCACAAATTGCCGCTCGTAATCATTTGCTACACGAACCTGACCGTCACCCATTTCAAAGTGCGTTGGTCCGTCACACTCGATAGCAAGCTTCTTACCAGTCTCAATACTTCTTATCACAAGGTCAATTTTGAAGCCACAACTCTCTACTTGAGTGGTGAGCGTGTACTTACTTGGGTCTAATTTACTGAATAGAAAATCATAAACATTCTCTTCAAATTTCGAGTCAAAGTGTTGCTCAGTCTTAGTTAGACGCTTTACATGACCATGCTCTTCAACGTATTCGAGATAACGCTTTATCCAAATGCCTTCAGGCCAGAGATTAGGTGCTATTGAGGTTACACAATGCACCTGCAATCTAGCACGACTAAACGCAACATTCACACGTCCCTCGTTGATCTCTTTACGAATTTCACCGCTTTCGCCTGTGAGGGCTATATAACGGGGTTTGTCCTGTGGTGATTTGATCACAAAAGAATAAATAATTATGTCACGCTCATCGCCCTGAATACCCTCGATAACCGAAATCTTAATTTCATCGTCAGTGATTACCCTGCGAAGCAATTCGGCTTGCTCATTGAAAAACGTCAGTATGGCAATAGATTTATCTGCTGTTCTTGGGTCTGATTTTATCTTGGGTAGTAGCACGTCACGGATATAAACTGCTTCGGTTACATTAGTTTTTTCCGATAATTCGGCTGCTGGATTTGGTGCAACCAAATGATTTGTGAGAACACGTCCCTCTTCTGTGGCAAGAATATCGTCATTAACCACCTGCAACCTACGTCCACGAGGTTCGTAGAAATTCTCATTTGAGAAACCAATAAGCTCTATTGGTGAACGATAGTGGTTTCGCAATACAGTTGTTTGGAAGCCAGCTAATTTTGCAATATCCATTACAGACTTTACTGAATCTTCACTTGCCTTAATCTGTAAGTCTTCAGGTATTTTGTGTTTGTTTGCAAGAGCTTGAAGACGCTCGTTTGATTTGAACGCAGTAGTTGTATCACGCATCTGAAGTGTATCGCCAAACAGGATCGTGTGCTTTGCACGATACATTGCTGGAAGTGCATACGAGATGTTGCACTGAGATGCTTCATCAATAATTACATAGTCAAAGATGTTTTGCTCTAGAGGTAATACCCTTGATGCATCATCTAAGCCCATCATCCAAATTGGGATAATTCCTGACATCGCTTCAAAATTCTCAGGATTGGATTTTAATGAATCAAAGGTCTTGTATGCTTTCTTGGATTTACTTAATTTACGCCCGATGCTTTCTAGGGAAGCCCGATACTGCTTTACTTGCTTAAACTCCTCAACCCGACGTGATAAACGATTTTTAAGATAGTCCCGAATTAGTGATTTGTATACAGCCTTCTCTCGAATAATTTCTTCGTTGATAAGGTTCGGATTTAAGACTTTGAAATTATTTAATTGAGTTGTTAATTCGTATCGTCGAGCAATATATTCAAACACGCTCTCACCATTTTGCTCTACAAGTGCTTCAATTCTTCCCATGTCTTCAGCAGCAAGCTGCGACTGAGTAAGTTGCTCACTAAGCTTTCCGAGTAGCACCTGTACTTCACTGAGTTCATTTATCTTTGCTGACAATGACCGACCAATTTCATCAGCCTTTTGGCTGTGTTCTGTAACACGTTCGTCTAACTTGTCTTTCGCACTGAAATACGCAGTAATTTCTTTAAGTTGCATAAAGCGTTTTGTCTTTGTGTCCTCTGAAAATACGATCTCACGAAGAGATTCGTACATCTCTCTGGGCAGTGCTTCAATTGCTGCATTCAACTCTTTGCTCAACTTCATGTTATTGAGCTTGCTCTTAATAAAGTTACTCTTTCGATCTGTGGCGTGTGTCTCAAAGCTTTCAAGAAGTCTGTGCATCATTTCTGCAACGTCTGCGTGCGATAGCCCTCGTAGCAACTCAGACTCATCAGAAATCCAAGTATAGCCAGTCTTCTCAGCAAACTGCTTAGCGATTGTCATGCTTTTATCAGTAGTTTGCTGCTGTGCCGCTTCCTCTTCTGACTTTTGTCTATTGAGTGTCTGGATTTCTTGTTCTATTTCGGTAATCTTTGACTGAGAGCCTTGAACGTCTTTGTAAAGCTGCTGGATTTTTTCGTACCACTCTTGAGTAATTTTAGGAGAGCTTTCACCAAATTCGTATGAATCTAAAGATTTCCACTCATTATGTAAATCGAAATATTTACGCCCACCCTCAATTGAACCGTCAAACTGAGGCTTGTATTCATGTAACTTGACTAATGCACCAGTAGGATTAGTGGGTGCGGTAGGATTATATAAAGCTTGTGCGATCCCTTTTAGTGAGTTCGCAGCACTATCACGTTCATCTTCTTCGGTATGCAGTCTCGATGATCTGTCTGGTAGGTAGCCATACAAGTACTGTATGTCGAGCGTCTTGAGCTTATCTTTAACACCTCGAACTGCTTGATCTTTTTGACTTACGAACAATACTTTTTTCCCTGTAGCGGCTAAGTGGCTCAGAATATTTGCAATCGTTTGAGATTTACCCGTTCCAGGAGGTCCTTCAACTACTGCTGCCCTATTCCCTAACTTGCCCAGTACTTGTAGCTGAGACTTATCGTATGGGAACGGAAAAAATAGTTCTTGGCCACCGTCATCTTCGGCATCTTCACTAATTGACATATCACGATCATCAACCCAAGCACTTAGCGATGTATCGAGAAGTGATTCATCGTCTGCCTGCTCAATAATTCCCAGCAAGTCCTGTGACAAGAAGTAATTAACTTTAGGTAGCAAAATTACCAGAACGCTTTCCATATCTGGCTCTGCGATTATGTCTGTAGCACCTTTTTCACGAAGCAAGTGTGTTACTTTAGACCAAAGCTCATCAACAAAGCTTGGATCGACAGGAATTGTAGTCCTCTCATCGGCTTCACTGCGTGCGATAAACTTAAAAATCTCATCTCTATCCTCTTGCGGTAAGAACTCATTGAGAAAACTAACGTGTGTGGTGATCATTGAATCATCTACCGTCAATGCATAGTGCCTTGCACCTCCTGAATCACGGAAACTTATTGTGACAGGAACAGAGAATAAGTGCTGCTCAACGTGTTAATGCCATTTTTCTCGTCTGACTCTTCGTCTAGGGTGTCATTTATGGGTTGTGCGGCAAAACTAACTCTACCGAACCTTAATGAAACCTGCTTGGTGTATGAGCTTGTTTCGTACTTTCTGTAGATGTCATCTAAGACTCGTGCGATGTCGAGCTTTTTTTGATCCTCTTCGCTTAGTTCTTTCTTTTCGGCATCTTCCTGATCATCATCTTCGTTGATTTCAAGTAGCTCTAGCTTTGGCTCAAGATTTAATGTCAGAACAAGCGAATCATAATCTATCGCATCATCTCTTTTATAGAGGGGGGTGGCGTCTAATATTTCTTGCGGTATTATTGTTTGTTTGGCTTGCCTAGAAAGTAGACTTGGAGATATTAAGTCAATGTAATCACGACAATATAATGCTAATTGTTTTAGGCTTACCATATTTATTGTGTATTATACGAAATTTATCATCTATATAACAGGGATAAATATACGCATTTTCAACCTTAATCGGTAGATTCCTCACATATCACCTAAAAACCCGTCCTAGACGCTCCTAAAGAGCTACAGACACCATTGTGAAACGAAGTGTCGTTCATCTTTTGCTGTTTGAAAATACGTTGCAACCGCTCCCAATTTTTTTTCCCAGATTTAGCCTTTTATTACGGGTAATACCACCGTAATTATCTCGTCTGTCGAAAGCTGTTGCTTTTTTCTTTTTTCTCGATTCATACTCACATAATAACAGGAGTTAGTGGCTTTCGTGTTCATCATGTGTAGTGCAGTCTTCAAGCTCAACTTCAATAGTAGCGTGCTGAATGTCATGATCTTTTCGCAACTTTGTCTTAACAGCTTCTACAATCTCACGGCTCTGGGGTAGCTGCTTCTCGTCTATAACAATATGACAGCTCAAAGCATTGTAGCCTGACCGTATTGCCCATACGTGCATATCGTCTACTTTCATAACTTTTTCAGTACTAGAAATAGCATCAGTGACGGCAGCAATATCTATATCAACGGGCGTACCTTCGAGTAATATTTGCACAGCTTCTTTTAGAATTTTCAGGGTGTTATAGAGTAGCAACGCAGCAATAATTAGTCCTACGATACTGTCTATATATTTTGCGCCCGTAAAGTAAATGATTAGCCCAGAAATCACAGCAGCCAGCGAAGAGAGTGCGTCAAATGTCATATCAATAAAAGCACTTCGCATATTTAAGTCTTTGCGATTCTTAGACAATATATAAGCGATTGATCCATTGACCACAATGCCGACTGAAGCGACGATTGCGACTATCCCCCCTTCAATTTCAGTAGGGTGCTGTAGTCTTTGAATGGCTTCAAAAATAATGAACCCTGCTACTGCAAGCATCACAGTAGCGTTCAATAAGGCAGCTAATATAGTTGCCCTGCCATAGCCAAATGTCTTACGCTCGTTCGCTTCACGTTTTGCTATTCGGTTGGCGATAAATGAAACGGTGAGCGTAAAAGTATCAGTAAGGTTATGTGTTGCGTCAGCTATTAAAGCCAGTGATCCTGTAAATACACCGAACGCAAACTCAACAACCGTATATAGGCTATTTAGTATTAGTCCAAATTTAATGCTTCCGTCTTTAGTGTCGTGTGAGTGTGCCATACTATTTGTCTTTTCCTAACTTCATTATATATCCATGTTTGATAATTACCTCTGCCAAAACTACTGCTATTAGTGCAATAACGGCAGCCCCTACAATATCTAGGGCGTGGTGAACCTGTGCCAAGACTCTGGATATACCAATACATAGAGCAAAAACAAGTAATAGAGCAGCTACCCTGCGGTTATACTTCCATAAGACTAGCCCCATGAGCACACTAGCTAATGTGTGACTTGAGGGAAACCCATTCTCTGGACTATGTGGTATTAGTGGCGGTGTTTGATTTAACATGAACGGTCTTGGATCAAAATATAGTCTACTCGCTATCTTCGCTAAGATTATCGCAGTGAAAACGGCTATTACTAATGTAAGTGCGTAATCTCTGTAACCCCGCCTAAGTAAAATTGCAGATGCGATTACGAAAATGATCGCAGATATGTAGATGAGGTATTTTGCCGTAAAAATTATAAGTGTGTCCATCTGTTACCTGCCCTTTGTTTTATAAAGAAAATAGAGAGGTACGCTTACTAACGGTAGCATCAGCAATAGACCTGGATACAATAGCGGCAAGAGCAAATGATTTGGTTCGTAATTGCCTTCAAGAAGAATTCGGGCGGTGGTAATCGTAACAATCGTGATACATACCAACATTGCCACATGACAAAGTGCGAATAACCAATCGGCCAACAAATTAGGCTTAGTTGTTTTCTTAATATAAAAAAGGTACACGTACAGAATAGCTCTGACAATAAACACAGCACCGAACGTAATAAGAGGCACAAAAATTGCGTTTGCGACATCTACTATTGCACTGCTGTAGAGCCACATAAAATAATTGAGAGCTAAAATTAGAAATGTGTGAGTGGCTTCCCATGTTGCGTGCAGATATTCTCCACCTTTATCTAGTGGCTTACCTATACGTCTAAAAGAAATGTATACCTCAACAATGAACATTGGTATGTATACCAGCAAAGGCACGATGACAAACCAGATAGCAGACATTACAGCAGTCCCTCTGCTGGTTTTATCTTGCCCTGTTTTCTGAATAGCAACCACAGTGCAATAGTGGTAACTATGAACAAGATAATAAATAGGATCGGAAATACATATCCCCAAGACCCAATCTTTCCTGAGAACGCTTCATCTGTTCGCATGTAGCCGTTCACTACAAACGGTTGTCTGCCAAATTCTGCAACCATCCAGCCTAGCTCCACAACAATAATTGCTAATGGACCAAGCGGCAGCAATGCTATCAACATTGGCCTACCGTAACGCCACGCACGATATTTTTCTTTTAACTTTTTATAATGCAGTGCCGTGAATACAACTGTCACGCTACTAATGATTCCGACAATCAAAAGCTTTGACTCAAACAGTACATTTATAAATAGCATAGGCCAAGTGTCTTTAGGAAAGTCTTGTAAACCTTTAACCTCCGTTGAAGGACTATCACCTGCTAGAAAGCTCAACATATTCGGTATTCTTATGCCTCCCTCAACTGTCCCGTCTTCGTTCCACTTTCCGCCAATGATATAGGGTGCATTAGTCTGTGTTTTTTCATTAAGTTCTATGGCAGCAAACTTGCGTGGCTGAGACTGAGCTAGATATTGGGTTTGAAAGTGCCCTAAAACTGCCGTTATAGCTACAAACAATACTGCTGTAGCAGATAGACGAAACATAATCTGCCTCACTGCTGATCTGTCTTTACCCATTGGCTTAAACTTCAATGTGTAGAACGCATAAATTCCCAACACACATAATAGTGTGGCTAGATAATAGCCAGCTACCGAATGACTAACCATAAAGAATGCCGTTTTACTTAAAAGTGCAGATAGCGGATTTTGTGTTTGCACTACTCCATCTACCACATTTAGAGTGCCTGGATTCTGCATCCACGCATTACCAAGTGTGATTGCAAAAGCAGAGCCGAATGAGCCAATAGCGACTGGCACACCTAGCAGCCAGTGTTTCCAGCCTTTTACTTTGCCCCAAGTAGAAACGTAAAATGCTAAGAAGACTGCTTCAAGCATAAAAGCGTATCCTTCCCAGCCAAAGGCAAGCCCCATTATTGGACCACCGAATTCAATCAATTTGCCCCACATCAACGACATCTGAATCGAGATGATAGTACCTGACGCAACACCTGCTACTACTAGAATTACAGTAGCGTAAGATAGTCGTTTGGCGTGCTCAAGAATGAGTGGGTCTTTTCTACGCAAGCCAAGCTGCTCAATCAGCAATATTACTAAAGGAAGACCGACACCTAGCAAGGCAAAGATAATATGAAAACCAAGACTATCAGCCATCAATGCTCGTGCTGCGTCAGTATCTATAGGCATAGTTATTTAACCACCATGCTTGTGCCTTGTGTTTCTTGATCTCCACTTTTCTCAGTATCAGGCAACTTACTGAGTATACGAATTGCTACGAAAATCATCAGGGCTAAAACCAGCAACGAACCTAGAAAAAATAGAATCTGGTGCTTGGAAGGTACTCGAATTGTACCTTTTTCTGTTTTACTCAACTACTGTTACCGATCCTTTCATATAGGGGTGTGGTGAACAATGGTAAGGGTCAGTGCTAACTCCATTAAAAGTAAAGCTGTAGCTCTCGCCCTTAGACAGCAATGGACCAGCAAACACATCTGGCTTTACCTCGTTAGGCTTCGGTGCATTATGTGGGGCGTTACTGTTATCTCCGTGATCGAGCATCACATTGTGCTGTATTGCATCTTGGTTTGTCCATGTGACTTTTGTGCCTTTCTTGATTTTGATATTCGGCTTGGTGTACTTGAAATCTTTGATGTCCACGCTAACTTCTGATTCGTTTGTCAGGTCAACGATTTCACCGATGGACTGTGCATTATCACTGTTGTGATGGCCGTCACTATTTGTTTCGTCATGTTGTGCGTTTTCTGTATTTTCTTTTTTCTCTTGTGGCTTATCTAAAGAACTAAGAAAAATAGCTCCGATTAAACCAAGTGCAAATACCAGAACGGTAACAGCCATAATTGTTTCTTTTCTATTCATCTCACTGCTGTCCCTGCTGTGTTTCTCTGTCGTGTTCTGCTTGAGTTTCGCCTGGATTAAGACCACCGCTACTAGAAGCGGGTGCAGACTGAGTATTTGTTGTGGGGGCTGGCTTAGGAGTAATACCAGCTTCTTTTAGTGCTTCCTCTATCATTTTTGAAAGAGCCTCTGCTGTTGGTCCAGGGTTCTCTACCTTCTTGCCATTGATCGCAAAGGTCGGAGTGCCTGAACCACCCAGTGCTTTTACATCAGCTAAATCTTTATTCACAACTGCGTTCACGTCGCTACTGGCAAAGTCTGCTTTATATTTAGCCATATCAAGCCCAATTTCTTTTGCGTAATTATCAAAGTAGCTTGTCGGGTCTTTGGTTTGCTCCCAAGTCTTTTGACCTTCGAATAGCTTATCGTGCATTTCCCAGAACTTACCTTGTCTTGCAGCAGCTTCTGCTGTTCGGGCTGCTT